>JGI11705J14877_10000595_pt1 | contig 22338 bp, 19 predicted proteins | sample Etolaghawater15m_FD_14877 | JGI IMG/M metagenome (IMG submission 14877)
GTGGCGCCGGTCGCGGCAAAGGTCGTGGCGATGGCGAAGGTGAGTTCGACTTCTCCATGAGCTTCAAAGGCCGCGCCCGTGGCGACATGGACAGCGAAATGGATGCTGATAGCGATTTCGCTGGCAACGGCAACGGTAACTACAACGGTGGTTACTATGGTAACGGCTACAGCAACGGCAACTTCTACAACAGCCAGAACAACGGTTACGGCAGCAACCCTTACTTCGGTTACTACGCGCCAGCTCCGGTTGCCCAGGCTCCTGTAGCCCAGGCACCGGCAGCTCCTGAAGCAGCCAAGTAATACGCCTCAAGAGTTCACCTGAAGGGCGCGAGCCCTTCAGGGAACTAATCCAGGTCGTTCTTCTCCTCCCTCCTCCTTTTGAACGGCCTGGGTTAGTTTTTTAAACTAACATTATCCTCTTGGTGATTTGGCGGGCTCTCGTGGCCCGCCTTTTTTTTGCTCGGCGAAGCCGACAAACCCGTATGCTTGAAACAAAGCAGAAACGCCCAGACTGAGCGAATTATATCTGTATGGCAGGGCGTCACTGGCCTACGCCGGGGTGTGAAGTGATCCACAGGACGTTAGAGGTACACAGCTAGAGCAAACCTGTCGCCGCTGTGTCGTCTATACTTACAGCCTGAACCAAGGGGGGATTTCATGAGCATCCATGCAGTGTGCCAGCGCTTCGCTTACCTTTTTCTGGCTTTTATTCTGGTGATACCAGCCTCAGCAAGCGCCACCGGGAGTTTTACCATCGGAGTGGTTCCGCAGTTCGATGCGCGTCGCATTCATACCATCTGGCAACCCATTCTCACCCACCTTGAGCAGGCAACCGGATACAGCTTTCGTCTGGCCGGTGCGCCGACCATTCCCGCGTTTGAAAAGGAGTTTGTCAGCGGTCACTTCGATTTCGCCTATATGAATCCCTACCATCTGATCATGGCCCACCGGGAGCAGGGCTATCTGCCGCTGGTGCGCGATGTCGGCCGCCAATTGTTTGGGGTGCTGGTGGTGAGCAAGCACAGCGGCATCACTGATGTGCAGCAGCTCAACGGTCGGGAGATCGCGTTTCCGGCACCCAACGCGCTAGGCGCATCGCTGATGATGCGCCAGGAGCTCAGCGATGACTTCGGAATCAGTTTTACCCCGCGTTATGTCAAAACCCATGACTCGGTTTACCTGAACGTGTTGCTGGAAGAAACCGCAGCCGGTGGTGGCGTGCAGAAAACGCTGGACCGGCAAAAGAGCTCGATCAGGGATAATCTGCAGGTACTGCACACAACGAGGCCGGTTGCGCCGCATCCTGTCGCCTACCATCCGCGCATCGACAAGGCTGTTGTCGAGAAGGTTGCGGCAGCCCTGTTAAAAATGGGCCAAAGCGATAGTGGCAAAAAGGCACTGGCGGCCATCCCGATCAAAAAGATCGGGCCAGCGCAACTGTCGGATTACCAGGTTCTGGAAACAATGGGCCTGGAACGCTTCCATGTCAGGAACTGGTGACAGACATGGTACCGTGTCTGTCGTGATGTGAGCAGCCAGAGTCATGCGCGCAAGCCTTGGTCTTAAGCTGATTTTTCCGTCATTGGTTGGCCTGGCGAGTTTTGCCCTGTTGGTGGTGTTTGCCTGGATGCCGGTTGAACTGGAAGGTTCGCGGCGTGATTTCGAAAATGGCCAGATCAAGGTGATCAAAGCCATGCAGCCTGATATCGTGCGCCATGTGCTGGCCCATGATTTTGCCGCCCTGCATTCATCAATCGATCAGCAGATGCAGCATCTGGCGGGGACCTGGCTGCAGCTTGAACTGTACAGGGCGCAAAACGGGCGACGATTGTATCCGCTGGCGCCAGCGGATCATGCACTGCTAAAGGAGCAATACCCCTACCTGATCGAGATCATGCACAAGGTTGAACTGGATGGTGAGTTGTTTGTAACGATCTCGGTCGTGGCCGACTGGTCGCTGCGGCGCCAGCAGACAGTGGATAGTGTATCGCGATTGTCGATTTACCTGTTCGCCGTGTTTGTTGGTTTTACGGCGCTAGGCTTCAGCTATCAGAATCGAATTTTCCGGCGCCCGCTGCTGCAATTGACGCACAGTGCGCAGCAGATCGCCAGCGGTAGCTTTAATGTGTCCTTGCCGCAGGCGGGCGCAGATGAGATCGGCGACCTGACCCACAGCTTTGAGTCGATGCGGGATAACCTCCAGCAGTCCCGGCAGCGCTTACAGCAGGCCCTGGATCTGGCCAAAAGCCGCGAAATGTTTCAGCGCAATGTATTGCAAAGCATGGCTGAGGGGCTGATCACGGTCAATGAATCGGGTCATATCATCAGCGCCAATCCGGCGGCTGAGTTGATTTTCGGCCGTGCAGAGGGCGAGTTGCGCGGCAGTTCGATGTTTGACCTGATGCCCGCCACGACGGTTGCACAGCACCGCAAATACCTTAAAGGTGCTATCCCGACGAATGCGGGTATGCTGAATATCATGGGGCGCATTCGCAAGGTCAAAGGGCAGCGTGGCGATGGCAGCGTTGTACCGCTTGAAATTACCGTGACGCAAATGGAGTCGGGCGGTGCGCGCATCTACAATGCGTTGTTGCGCGATATCACCGAACGTGAACAGGCCGAAGCCGCGCTTGTCGAGGCCAAGCAACGCGCCGAATTGGCGAGTGAAGCCAAGAGCCGCTTTCTCGCCACCATGAGCCACGAGATTCGCACACCGATGAACGGGGTTCTCGGTATGTTGCAGTTGCTCGATGGCACCTCGCTCGATGACAAACAACAGGAGTTTGTCGATACTGCATCATCATCTGGCGAATTATTGCTGACGGTCATCAATGACATTCTCGATTATTCCAAGATGGAGTCAGGGCAGTTGCGCCTTGAGGCGATACCGTTCGATCCGCATGCCATCGTCGAGGATACGGTGACCCTGCTGGCCAAGAGTGCGTTTGACAAGGGTATCGAGCTGATCTGTTCACTCGATCCGCAGATTCCGGGTCTGGTGCGCGGTGACCCCATGCGTCTGCGTCAGATACTGACCAACCTGACCAATAATGCCATCAAGTTCACCGAGCAGGGCGAGGTGCTGTTGTATGCGCACATGTCCGGTTCAGCGATTCTATTTGGCGTGCGTGACACCGGTATCGGCATGTCGACAGAGCAGCTCGATAAATTGTTTCAATCGTTCAGCCAGGTCGATGACTCGCATTCACGAAAGTACGGTGGTACCGGCCTCGGGCTGGCTATCTGTCAGCACCTGGCCAGCGCCATGCACAGTCACATCGAGGTGCGCAGCGACCCCGGTCGCGGTTCGGAATTCTCCTTTGAGCTGGAGCTCGAGGCGGTTGAGCTACAGCGGGAGTGGCAGGAATACTCTAAACTGCTGCCGCAGCAACGGATTCTGATCGTGGATGATAATCAGACCAATCGCGAGGTATTGGGTAATCTGCTGGAGAGCTGGCAGGTACACAGGGTTCTGCAGGCGCCGGGTGGGCATGAGGCGCTGCGTCTGATCCGCGAATCGCGGGACAATCGCCAGCCAGTCGATATCGTATTGCTGGACATGAATATGCCGGACATGGATGGCCTGCAAACCGCAGCCAGAATTCGTCAGAATGACGCGTTTGACGCGACTCGACTGGTCATGCTGAGCTCTTCCGATATCGATCCGGGCGCGCAGAACATCGATATCCACCTGCCCAAACCGGTGCGTCAGTCAGACCTGTACAATGCCCTGATCAGCCTGCTCGAACTGGGTCTACCCAAGCCCGCTCGCGGGGTGCGCAAGGACGATTCGACGCGCCCCGATTTTTCCGCTTACCGGGTTTTGCTGGTGGAGGATAATCATGTCAATCAGCTGGTTGCCAGGGGTATCCTGGCCAGGGCGGGCTTTGATATAGAAATACGCGAGAATGGCGCTGATGCCGTCAGTGCCGTTCAGAGCAAGCCCTATGACCTGGTGTTGATGGATATCCAGATGCCGATTATGGATGGCCTGGAAGCGACGCGCGAGATACGTCAGCTGGGCGGAGTGTATGCCGAGTTGCCGATCATCGCCATGACCGCCAATGTGCTTGAGGCCGACGCGCGCAACTGTCTGCAGGCAGGTATGAATGCACATATCGGTAAACCAATCGATGCGAATGAACTGTATGCGAGCATCGGCCATTTTTTGCAGGACACCGCTCAAAAGGCTAAAGCGGATGTGGCCAATCCTGCGCAAAGCGACCTGGCCGATCTCGAGCATATCGATACGACCAGTGGCCTGCAGCATATGCGCGGAAACGAGCAGGTCTACCGCAAGGTATTGATCAGTTTTCGTGAACGCCAGCGCGATGTTGTTGACGAGTTGCTGGCCTATGCGGAGGACGAGCGCTGGGATGCTGCCAGTCGTGTGGCGCGCACCCTCAAGGGAGCGGCAGCCAACGTGGGTGCGCAAATCCTGGCGCAAATAGCCGCCGAAGTGCACGCCAGTTGCCGCGTGCAGGATCTCATCGCGACTCGTGAAGGGATCGAAAAGTTGCGCCCGGCACTTGAAAAAGTCCTGAGCAGCCTCGACATTCTGCGGGAATAATGATCTTCTCTCATTCATGTCGCTGCTAATCTTCTATCTGGTTCTGGCTATCGGGGTCTCGTTTCTGTGTTCGGTGCTGGAAGCGGTTTTACTGTCCATCAGCGATTCCTACATTGCCCTGCTCGAGTCCAAGGGCAATCACCGCCTGGCGCAATCACTGCATCGCCTCAAGCATGATATCGACCAGCCGCTGGCGACCATCCTGAGCTTGAATACCATCGCCCACACGGTAGGCGCGGCAGGTGTCGGCGCCCAGTCACTGAGGGTTTTTGGAAGCAGTTACGTGGCGCTGACCTCGGCGGTTCTGACCTTGCTCATTCTGGTGTTGTCCGAGATCATTCCGAAAACTCTGGGCGCGCGCTACTGGCGAGAACTGGCCCCCATGACCGCGCGCATACTGCGCGTGTTGATTGTGGCGCTGTTCCCATTCGTGTGGATGAGCCAGCGCATTACCAGCCTGTTCGCCGCTAAAAAGGGGGCGGAAACATTCAGCCGAGAGGAGCTGACGGCCATTGCCGAGCGTGGCGCGCGTGACGGGGTGCTGGAGAAAAAAGAGCTGGTGATACTCAAGAACATGATGTTACTCAATGCCCTGCGCGCGCGCGATGTCATGACGCCGCGGGTGGTGGTGGTCTCGCTCAACCAACAGGCCACTGTGCAGTCGGCCTTCGAACAACAGGATATCATGCGTTTCTCGCGCCTGCCGTTGTATGACGGCGAGCGTGAGAATGTCGTGGGGTACCTGCTCAAGTCAGACCTGTTACTGCAGGCCGCGATGGATAACTGGTCGAAACCGCTGAGTGAACTCAAACGCGATCTGCTGACCGTGCTGGAGTTGGTCAATGTCAAAACCATGCTCGATGAAATGACTGAGCGCCAGGAACACATCGCTATGCTGGTCGACGAATATGGCGGTTTTGCCGGCATTGTCACACTCGAAGATATTCTGGAATCGCTGCTTGGATTGGAGATCATGGACGAGGTCGATGATATCGAAGACATGCAGCAACTGGCGCGTTCGAAATGGCGTCAGCGCGCGATTCGTTCAAAGCTGTTCAGCGACGAGTCGCAGGCGATTGCCTCCGATCATGCCGATCGGGTTACCCAGAAGTCATCCTGATTGGATCAGTCGAAGTCGAGTCCCAGGTAGAAAAACACGAAGCGGCCGTCTTCAATATCGATTTTAAGATTGGCGCCATGATAAAAAGCGTAATCGACATAACCCGGGATGGCGCCCTCGGCATGGCATTCACTGGCATGTTGTGGCGACTCGAAATCTCTGTCCCGGTCGTACCACGACAGCAACATGTTCTCACCCAGATGTTGCAGGGCCTGCTCGTTGGCAAAGCGCATCGCCTGCAGGTAATCCGTGAGCGCTGGCGATGGGTTGAAGCACAGTGCGGGAATGGCATTGTGGTCGCCGACCGGTCGTGCTGAGCAGGCGGGTGAGTCTGTCATGAGTGTCGATAACCCGGGGCGTCAGGACTTCAATTCCTTGAAAAAGGCCTTGACGCCACCTTCCATGAAAAAGTAATTCGTGATGCCTTTCTCCTGCAGGTAATACTGAAACCAGCGCACCTGTTTGCCGGCCTCGTCATAGACCAGCAGGGTCTTGCCGCTGTCCTTGATGCCGTTGAGAAAACGATCGAGCCTGCGTTTTTCATCCAGCGATATGTTTTCCTGGCGATATGGGTAGAGCTCGATAAGCCCCCGCTGCTTGGGCTCGCGAATGTCCAGTATCACCGACTGGGCGTTGATCTGGGCATTGAACTCCTTGGGTTTCAGCAGGTATTTCTTCAGGCCATCGCCGCTGATCAGGCGGGCCGGGTCGACCGGCGACTGGCCCAGCAGTGTGGCCTTGTCTGGGTGCGCGCGCGCCCAGTCGAATACACCCGAGTCATAGGCGAACACGTTGTTGATATTGGCGTCCTGAGATTTGACGCAGGCCTGGTACGACTTGTAACAGCTGTGCCCGTTGCAATAAAACACCACCGGTTTGCCCTGACTTTCGAGTTCCTTGATGCGTTTGCTGAAGTCCTTGTCCTCGAGTTGCACATTGATCGCGTTATTGATGTGCAGGGTGTCGAATTCATACGCCGTGCGCACATCCACGATGATGACCTCGTCAAATAGCTGGTTGAGTTTTTGCGTGTCGAAGGTGTTGACGGTTGGGTAGGTTTTACGACCGGGGTAGCCGGCATCCTGAGCCAGGCTGGCCGACAGGGTGAACATGGCCACCAGCAGCAGTATTAGACTTTTCATCCTCTTTATCCTCGTCCGTTGGTGAAGGTTATTGGTTTATTGGGACGCGCGCCGAAGCGCCGATTAGCAGTCTAGTGTATTTCCGCTTGAGGTCAATTCATCTGATTGCGAAAACAGCTTTTACCGAAATGCCGGCTAACCGGCGCTCACCCGGATCGTCAAGCGTCGAACTGGCATGGACCCTGCATAGAGAACCACAAGTAAACCTCAAGTACATCCCGACGTACCTATTTTGCAGGAGAAAAAAGATGAATCAGGCCTTGTGGATCGCTAAAACCGGACTGGATGCCCAACAGACCCGGTTGGCTGTTATTTCGAATAACCTGGCCAACGTCAGTACCACCGGCTTCAAGCAATCGCGCGCGGTGTTTGAGGACCTGTTGTACCAGAACATACGCCAGGTGGGTGGCCAGTCTTCGCAGGATACGCGGTTGCCATCAGGCCTCATGCTGGGCACCGGTTCGCGTATTGTGGCCACCGAAAAACTGCACACCCAGGGCTCTATCGAAACCACCGAGAACGCGCTGGATGTGGCCATCGACGGCAAGGGGTTTCTGCCGATTCTGCTGCCGGATGGCAGCGAGGCCTATACCCGCGACGGCAGCTTCAAGGTGTCGGACCAGGGGCAATTGGTTACCGCCAGCGGCTATACCTTGCAGCCCGGCATCACCATACCGGAGGATGTGCAAAGCATCACCATCGGTAGCGATGGCGTGGTGTCGATCAGCCTGCCCAACCAGCCCAACCCGGTGGCGGTCGGCAATATACAGCTGGTCAATTTCATCAACCCCACCGGTTTGCAGCCCATTGGTGAAAACCTGTTCGTCGAATCCGCTGCCAGCGGTGCGGCCCAGGCGGGTACGCCGGGGTTGACCGGTTTGGGACGACTGATTCAGGGGGCATTGGAGGGATCCAACGTCAACATCGTTGAGGAGATGGTCAGCATGATCGAAACCCAGCGCGCCTACGAGATGAATTCACGCCTGATTTCCACTGCGGACGGCATGATGCAGTACCTCAACAACAACGTTTAGGTGACGACATGACTCATTCAAAGGCAGTAATCGTCGTGTTGGCCCTGCTGGTATTGCAGGGCTGCGCGGCGACGCGCATGGAGGTTCAGCCGGACCCGCTGTTCGCGCCGGTCGATCTCAAGGAGGCGCGCTTTCAGCCGCTCAACAACGGTTCGATCTATCAGTCGGGACGCTCGGTGCGCCTGTTCGAGGACAACAAGGCGTTTCGTATCGGCGACATCCTCAGCGTAACCCTGGCCGAATCCACCAATGCCACGAAATCGGCCGCGACCACCACCGCCAAGGATGACGAAATAGCGATCGGCGCCGGCACCATTCTGGGCATTACGCCGACCTACAAGGGCGACTCGTTTCTAGGTAACGATCTTACTGCGGAACGTGGATTTACCGGCAGTGGTGACAGTAACCAGAGCAACAGCCTCGACGGCGAGATCTCGGTCATGGTGGTCGATATCCTGCCCAATGGCAATCTGGTGGTGCGCGGCGAAAAAATCATCGGGCTCAACCAGGGCTCCGAGTTTTTGCGTATATCGGGCATCGTGCGGCCGCAGGATGTGAGTTCCAACAATGTCGTGCTGTCAACCAAGCTGGCCAATGCGCATATCTATTATGGCGGCGGTGGCCCGATAGCCGAGGCCAATACCAAGGGCTGGCTGAGCCGCTTTTTCGATGGTCCTTTGTTTCCGTTCTAGGAGCCTGATGTCATGAAATTTACAAGTTTGCTGTTTTTCCTCTCTGTGCTGTTCAGCAGCATGGCCAGCGCCGAGCGTATCAAGGATCTGACCGAGATCCAGGGCGTGCGCAGCAACCAGCTGGTCGGTTACGGCCTGGTGGTGGGCCTGGACGGTACGGGTGATCAGACCGCACAGACCCCATTCACGGTGCAAAGCCTGAAAAGCATGCTGGCCCAGTATGGCATCAGCCTGCCGCCCAACGTCAACCCGCAGGTCAAGAACGTGGCCGCGGTGAGCATCCATGCCGATCTGCCGCCGTTTGCCAAGATCGGCCAGAAGATCGATATCACCGTGTCCTCGCTGGGTAACGCCAAAAGCCTGCGCGGCGGTAGCCTGTTGATGACCCCGCTGAAGGGCGCCGATGGCCAGGTCTATGCGATTGCCCAGGGCAATCTGACGGTGGGTGGACTGGGTGTCGAGGGTCAGGATGGATCGCGCGTCACCATCAACGTGCCCAGCGTGGGGCGTATTCCCAACGGTGCGACCATCGAGCGCGAGATCGCCAATCCGTTCGCCCAGGGTGACTATATAACGCTGAACCTGCGCAGCCCCGACTTCACCACGGCCAAACGCCTCGCCGACACCATCAACCACGTGCTGGGCCCGGATAACGCCTTTGCCGAAGACAGTGTCACGATCAAGGTCAATGCGCCGCGCAATGTATCGCAGCGTGTCGGTTTCATGTCGTTCATCGAGAATCTGGAGTTCCAGCCGGGCGAGGCGGCGGCCAAGGTCATCGTCAATTCACGCACCGGCACGGTGGTCATCGGTAGTCACGTGCGCGTGTACAACGCCGCGGTGTCGCATGGCAACATGACCGTCACCATCACCAACACCAACCAGGTCAGTCAGCCCAACGCGCTGGCCGACGGGGAGACGGTGCAGGCAGTGCAGACCGATATCTCGGTTACCCGCGATGACAATCGCATGTTCCTGTTCAATGCCGGCGTGACGCTGGACGAGATCGTGCGTGCGGTGAACCAGGTCGGCGCCTCGCCGGGTGATCTGGTGGCGATTCTTGAATCACTCAAGCAAGTTGGCGCGCTTTCTGCAGAGTTAATCGTGATCTAAGAGTTCATTGCAATCTGAACATCCAATGACCCTGACCCGTTAACAGCCGAAGTTTACAGCCATGCTCGACAGCGCCAGTCCATCAGCCGATCTGTACCTCAACATGAGCCAGTTTTCTGAACTCAAGTTGCAGGCACGCAACAACTCGCCGGAGGCCGCAAAGGCGGCTGCACAACAGTTTGAAGGCCTGTTCCTGCAGATGATGCTGAAGGACATGCGCGCCGCCGCCAGGGTCGATGACTCGTTGCACAGCAACAGCATGGACTTTTATAACGACATGTACGACAAGCAGTTGTCGCAGGTGCTGGCGCGAGCCGGTGGTATCGGTGTGGCTGAGCTGCTGACGCGGCAACTCGGCGGCGAAGCGCCACAGCGGCAAACGACTGCCGTGGCAGGGGGCATGACGGGCACGAGTTTGCCGACCTACCGTTTGAATGAGACTTTTTCCGGGCGATCGGTGTTGCCGCTCGAACGTATGAACTACCAGGCGCATAACCCGCAGGTGCGTGCTCATCCGCTGTCGCTCGATGTCACCAGCCGGGTCGGTGAAAATACCACCGCGCTCGACTCGCAGGTGATCGAGCCTTTCAGCGGTTGGGCCGATGCCAATGAATTCGTCGCCGACCTGTGGCCGCATGCGGAACGTGCCGCTGCCCGACTCGACGTGTCGCCGCAGGTGCTTGTCGCCCAGTCGGCGCTCGAAACCGGCTGGGGGCGGCACAGCATGCGCACCCGCGATGGTGACATCGCGTTCAGCCTGTTTGGCATCAAGGCGGGCGATGACTGGACGGGCAGTTCGGTCACTCATAACACGCTGGAGTTTAAGCACGGCGCCATGCAACAGGAAAGCGCCCGTTTCCGCGCTTATGATTCGATCGGCGAGGCCATGGATGACTATGTCGATTTCGTGCAGTCGCGGCCCCATTACCAGGCCGCGCTCGAACACGGCGGCAGTGATGAGCGTTACATTCGCGGCCTGCACCAGGGCGGTTATGCCACCGATCCGCGTTACGCAGACAAGATTCTGTCGATTCTGCAGGGCGATACCTTCCGCGACGCGATGGTTTCCATCGCCGCCAATCAGGGTTTGAGTTAGGAGACGGTCATGGCCGATGCCTTGAGCAATGCAGTCAGTGGTCTACTCAGCTTCCAGCGAGCGCTGGCCACCACCAGCCACAATATCTCGAATGTCAGCACCGACGGTTACAGCCGCCAGAGCGCGCAGATAGGTGCCCAGGATCCATCGTTCATTGGCGGTTACTACATTGGCAACGGCTCGCAGATCAATGCAGTCCAGCGTGCCTATGACCAGTTCCTGACGGTCGAGCTGCGCGACACCACGTCGACCCATGCGCGGTTTGATCGACTGACCGAACTCGCCGGTCATATCGATGACGTGCTGGCCGATCCGGTGGGCGGCATTTCACCGATACTGCACGAATTCTTCGCGGCGGTGCAGGATGTCGCCGATGATCCGACATCGACCACGGCGCGTTACAACCTGATCAACGTGGCCAACACCTTCACCTCGCGTTTTGACAATATCGACACGCGCTTTCAGCAACTGCAGGAAAGCACGACAACTGATATTCGCACCACGGTTGATGAAATCAACACGCTGGTGACCAATATTCGCGATATCAATGCCACCCTGGCCAATCAACCGGTGCAGGATAACCTCAATCAACAATCGGCCGATTTGCTCGACGAGCGTGATCGGCTGATGCAGCAACTGGCCGAAAAAGTAAATATAAGCGTCATCAACGAACGCGAAAACAACCTGTCGATTTTCATTGGCAATGGCCAGACCATATTAACCGGTACCCAGGCCTTCGAGCTCGAAGCGGTGCCCAATACATCGGATCCGCGTCAGGACATCATCGTGTACCGGGGTGTGAGCCAGATCAACGATATCACTGCAGCGCTCACTGGCGGCGGTGAGCTGGGCGCCATGCTCGAATTTCGTGACACCATACTTGAAGACACGCGGAATGATCTTGGCCGCGTTGCCATAGCACTGGCCGCCAGCTTCAACGATCAGCACCGCGCGGGCATGGACTTGAACGGAAATCTCGGCACCGATTTTTTCTCCTTCTCCACCCCATCGGTCACACCGTTTTCCAATAACGTGGGTACCGCGACCATCGATGTGGCGATTAGTGATGTCACGGCATTGACCCGTTTTGACTACAACCTGGAATATTTCGATGATGGCATCAACCCACCGAGCTGGCGTCTGGTATCGGATTCCGGCAGTGCGTCCGCTGCGGTGCCCGATCTTAGCCCCGGTGCCGACACCGTCCTCAACTTCGAGGGCTTGACCGTCACCATCGATGGCCCCGCCAATGCGGCCAATAACGGCGATCGCTTTCGCATCAAGCCCACGCTGGATGGCGCGGGTTCACTCGAGGTCCTGATCTCCGACCCATTGCTGATCGCGGCGGCAGCGCCGATACGTACCGAAGCCAGCCTGAACAATCTGGGTACATCAGCGATTACTCCGGGTGAGGTCATCGATGAGGCGAATCCGGCCCTGCTCAATCCGGTTACGATTACCTTCAATAATCCGCCGACCACCTTCGATGTGACCGATACGGTGACAGCAGCCACAACCACGCTGGCCTTCACCAATGGTGTCACGGTCGATTTCAATGGCTGGCGCGCGACCCTGTCGGGCATACCCCAGGCGGGCGATGTACTGAATATTCAGCCGAATCTGGGTGGCCAGGGTGACAACCGCAATGCGCTGGCGCTGGGCAACCTGCAGGTGACCGGTATTCTCGATGGCGGAAAATCTGACTATCAGCAGGCTTTCAGCAACCTGGTCGGCCGGGTCGGCACCTTGACCGCCGCCTTCGATAACCAGCGCGTGGCCAACGAGGCGTTGATGTTTCAGGCGCGTGACCGGCGCGATTCCAAGACCGCAGTCAATCTGGATGAGGAAGCGGCTGACCTGATCAAGTTTCAGCAGGCCTACGAAGCGGCGGCCCGGGTCATCGGGTCGGTCCAGGTCATGTTCGATTCGCTGATCGCAGCGACCCGATGAATGAGGTAAAGATATGAGAATTTCGACCTTACAGATTTATCAGCAGGGTATTGAAGCCTTCGGTAAACAGCAGACCAAGCTGGCGAAACTGCAGGATCAGATCTCTTCAGGCGTCCGCATTACCAAGCCCTCGGATGATCCTGCCGCTTCCGCGCGTGTGCTGCAACTTGAACAAAGCGTCGAGTTAAACGTGCAGTACAACGTCAATGTGACCCTGGCACAGAATCGTCTGCGCACCGAAGAAACCGCGCTGGCGGCGATCGAAAACACCTATTTTCGCCTCAAGGAACTGGCGGTGCAGGCCAATGGCCCATTAAGCGACCCGACCGCGCTCGGCAGCATTCGCGCCGAGGTCGAGGAGCGTTACGAGGAGCTGTTGTTTCTGGCTAACACCAAGGACAATAGTGGCGATTATTTGTTTGCGGGTTTCCAGAATAACAATCCGCCTTTCACCAAGGCGCTAACCGGATCGATGGAATATGTCATCTTCAACGGTGATCAGGGACAGCGCTCGCTGCAGATAAGCGAGACGCGACAGATCAGGGTAGATGATTCGGGCAGTAAGATTTTCATGCAGGTGCCGAGCCAATATGGTGTCAACAGCAGTGCCGCTCCGGCCAATGGAGGGACGGCGGTCGTTGGCCCGGCAATGGTCACGGATCCTCTAACCTACAAACCGAACGAAGCTGATGAATCGTCTTCAATACCCCAGGGTCCAAAGGGGCCGTATTCGATCACCTTCAGCAACGATCCATTGAATACACCGCCCATCACCTACGATGTCGTGGACACTGGTACCGGTACAACGCTGGTCTCCGGCGAGCCCTATGTGGACGGATCCGCCATCGAATTCGATGGCATTACCACATCGATTACCGGCACCCCGAACGATGGCGACGTGTTCAATGTCAGCGAAGGACAGTACCGGGACATCTTCCAGACATTGCAGGTGTTCATGGATGCATTGGGTGGCGGGCTCAACGATGCCGCCAGGGTCGAGAGCATCGATGAGGTCCAACAGGACATGAAGGCCTTCTTCGATAACGTGCTCGAGGTCAGGACATCAGTCGGCGGACGCCTCAACGCGCTGGAAACTCAGTTCGATGACAACCAGGCTTTCATCACCACGACCAGGCAGACGATTGGTACATTACGCGACACTGATCTGGCCGAGGCCATCAGCAAGTTAACCATTGAGCAGACCACGCTGGACGCCGCCCAGGCCGTATTTGCGCGGATCAGCAGCTCGTCGTTATTCAATTTTTTAAGGTAGCAGGGCAGGGCTAAACCATGAACGAATACAATAGGCTGAAAGCCGATTACCAGAAGCAGATCGCTGCCGCAGACTACCAACAAGCGGTATTGACGGCCAACCAGCTCAGCGATATCTATCCGGATGACGCCAACCTATACAACATGCTGGCCCACGCCTTGAAGCTGAGCGGCCACATGGATGCCGCGCTGAAATGTTACGAGATGTCGTTATTGCTTGATGACAACCAGGCCAATGTGCACATGGTCGTCGGTGAAATCCTGTCCTTGCAGGGCAAACGCGACCAGGCCTTCGGGTATTTCCTGAAAGGCATGGAACTGAAGCCGCAGACGCCGGAAGTTTTGCGCAAGGTGGGCGGCTTTCTGATCGATGCCGGTTACCTGGATGACGCCGAAACCCTGCTGCAACAGGCCGTCGGTCTGGGTATGAATGAAGCGCTGGAGGATTTGCTCGATCTGTATGACAAGCGCGGTGACAAGGATCGATTGCTCGAACATCTGCAGCAGCACCGCGCATACTTTGCGACCAGAAAGGACAGCCTGTCGATCGCCCAGGCCCTGATTTCCACCGGCCAGACCAACAAGGCGGTGGCCTACCTGAAGTGTATCGAATTCGAACACAAACCCCGGGTCTGGCGCCGTGCGTATCACAACCTGCTGGCTCAGGCTTATGAGCGTCTGGGTTTCTATCAGCAGGCCTATTTCCATTACCGTGACCAGAACATGAATTCTCAGGGGCGCTATGAGCGTTCCGCCAGCGAGCAATTCATGCGCGAGGTTGTGGATGTGGCGGATCGCATCCTGACGGTGGATCGGGCACCGAGCCCGCTACCCAACGACGTTTCGTTTCAGCCGCTTTTCATTGTCGGGTTGCCGCGTACCGGCACCTCGTTGCTGGAACAAATTCTCAGTACCCGCGCAAGCGTTGTGCCTGGCGGAGAACTGAGCTTTATCGCGTCTGGCTACCAGGCCTACATGAGCCGCCAAAAAACACTGCAACAGGTGGCCGAGTGGTACATCAACAAGCTCGAATTCATCGTCGATAACCAGCACCGCAGCACAGACCCTGTGCGTTGGGTAGTGGACAAGATGCCGTCGAATTTCGTGTATATCGGTTTCATGCGAGCGCTGTTTCCCGGTGCCAGGTTCCTGTATTGTCGGCGAGGCGCCATCGACACCGGTTTCTCCATCTATAAACAGAATTTCAATGACTCGCATCGTTACGCCAGCGACCTCGGCGATATCGCTCACTTCATTGCCCAGGAGCGCCACGTCATGCAGCAGTGGCTGCATCGATTTCCCGACCGGATACTGAGCGTGGACTATGAGAATCTCGCCACCAACTTCGATCTGGAGACGCAACGGGTGTTCGATTTTCTCAACCTGGAGTGGGATGAATCGGTACGAGACTTCTATAAGAATCCCGAAATATCCAACACGGCCTCGTATAATCAGGTGCGCAGCCCGATTCATGGCAAGGCTGTCGGTTATTACCGTAATTTCGAACCCTTTCTGGGGCATTTGATCAATGGGTTGGGGCAATATGGCATCCGCGAGCAAGAAAAAACCGCATGCAAGGTCGCCTGAGATAATCATTGGCGAACGAGCCATCGGTGCCGATCATGCACCGCTGGTGATCGCCGAAATCGGCATCAATCACAACGGTTCACTGCACACGGCATTCGAGATGGTGGATGCCGCCTGTGCCGCTGGCGCCGAGGTCGTCAAACACCAGACCCATGTCGTCGATGACGAGATGAGCCAGGCGGCGCGCCAGGTCAGGCCGGGCAATGACCCGCGTTCGATCTATGACATCATGGCGGCCTGCGCGCTCGACGAGGACGAGGAAATGGAACTCAAACAATACGTCGAGGATAAGGGCATGCTTTTTTTGAGCACCCCCTTCTCGCGTGCCGCTGCGGATCGCTTGCACAACATGGATGTGGCTGCCTACAAAATTGGCTCAGGCGAGTGTAACAACCTGCCGCTGCTCAGGCATATCGCCGCTTTCGGCAAGCCGATGATCATCAGCACTGGCATGAACGACCTGAACAGCGTGCGCCGCAGCGTTGAACTCGTTGAGTCGATGGCTGTACCGCTGGCCTTGATGCATACCACCAACCTCTACCCGACTCCGCCCGAGCTGGTGCGCCTGGGTGGCATGAGCGAATTGATGGCGGCCTTTCCGCATATACCGGTGGGACTGTCCGATCACACCCGCAACAACAATGCCTGTCTGGCCGCCGCGGCTCTGGGGGCCTGTATTCTGGAGCGCCATTTCACCGACAGCAAGCAGCGTCCGGGACCAGATATTGTCAACTCAATGGACGCTGCTGAAATGCGCGACTTGATCGACGGCAGCCGAGAAATACAGTTGATGCGCGGTGGTCTCAAGCAGGCCGCAGCCGAGGAAAAGGTGACCAGCGATTTTGCCTTCGCCACCGTAGTCAGCATTAACGCCATAGCCGAGGGCGATGTTTTCACGCGCGACAACCTGTGGGTCAAGCGGCCGGGTACCGGCGCCATCGCAGCAAGCGAGTACGAATCGATCCTTGGTTGCAGGGCGAGCCGGGATATCGCGGCCGATGAGCATATTGAACCGGGCGATATTCATGGCGCGTAAAAAAATCGTCTTCCTGACCAGCACGCGCGCTGACTTTGGCAAGCTCAAGTCGCTGATCAATATCACCACCCAAAGCGAAGATTTCGAGACACACATCTTCGTCACCGGCATGCACATGGACAAGCGCTTCGGCAAAACCGTCGATGAGGTGATCAAGTGCGGCTATGCCAATATCTATCAGTTCATCAACCATGACAGCGTCAGCCATATGGATCGTGTGCTGGGCAAGACCATCGATGGCTTCTCCCACTTTGTTGCCGAGATCGAGCCCGACATTATCGTCGTGCACGGCGATCGCCCGGAGGCGCTGGCCGGCGCCATCGTTGGCAGCTTTACCAATCGCGTGGTGGTGCATATCGAGGGCGGTGAGCTCTCCGGCACCATCGATGAATCGATTCGCCATGCCATCAGCAAACTGGCCCATGTCCATATGGTGGCCAATGAGGAGGCGCGCAAACGCCTGCTGCAGCTGGGGGAAAAGGAGTCGTCGATCTACATCATCGGGTCGCCCGATCTGGACCTGATGAACCCCGATTCGCTGCCGTCGCTGAACGAGGTGCGCCAGCGTTACGCCATCCCGTTCAACGATTTTGCCCTGTGCATGTTTCACCCGGTAACGACCGAATACGACATGATGCCGCGCTACGCGGAGGATTTCTTTGCCGCGCTGGGCAGCGCCGGCGGTAACTATGTGGTTATCTATCCGAACAACGATCTGGGTGCGGATTTTATCTTCCACGAGCTCGACAAGCTGCGCGGGAGGCCGAATTTCCGCATCTACCCGTCGCTGCGCTTCGAGTATTTTCTGCGCCTGCTGCTCGATGCCGAATTCATCATCGGCAATTCGAGCGCGGGTGTGCGCGAAGCGCCTTATTACCAGACCACCGCCATCAATGTCGGCTCGCGCCAGCACCGCCGGGCAGAGGGCTCGACGATCATCAACTGCGGTTACGCCAGGCAGCAGATCGTCGATGCCATAGGCCGCGCGCGCAACGCGCCGCCGGCGCCCGAGGTGTTGCATACCTCGTTCGGCCAGGGCGGCAGCGACCGACGCTTTTTCGATATCCTCAGCCGCATCGACCTTCAGGGCCTGTCGCTGCAAAAATACTTTCAGGAGCTCGATGTGTAATGAAGAAGCGCCTGATTGCACGCATCGATGTCAAAAACGAGTTCGCCATCAAGGGCATACAGCTCGAAGGCCTGCGCAAGGTGGGCGAACCCAATGAGCTGGCCCGACGCTACTACGCCGATGGGATCGACGAGATCCTGTTCATCGATGCGGTGGCGTCGTACTACGATCGCAACAGCCTGACCAGCGTCATCGAGCGCGCCAGCGACGATATCTTCGTGCCGATCACGGTGGGGGGCGGAATCCGCCGCCTGGAGGACATCCGCGAGGTGTTGCGGGCCGGCGCAGACAAGGTCGCCATCAATACCCAGGCCATACGCGAGCATCATTTTATAGCGGACGCCGCAGCCGCCTATGGCAGCCAGTGCATCGTCGCCTCGATCCAGGCCAAACGGGCCGGCGACGGGCGCTGGCTGGCCTATTACGATAACGGTCGCGAATCCTCCACACTGGATGTGCTGCAATGGGCATGCGAGCTGGAGGCGATGGGCGCCGGTGAGTTGCTGGTGACCTCCATCGATCGCGACGGCACGCGCAAGGGCTACGATCTGGAGCTGGCCGGGGCGCTGATGCCCGAGGTGCATGTGCCGGTCATCTTTTGCGGGGGCGCGGGCAGCATCAACGACATCGCCCAGTTGTTTGCGACGGCGCCGCCGGACGCCGCCGCGATGGGTTCGATTCTGCATTACGGACTGGCTGGCGTGAGCGAGATCAAACGGCCCCTGAACGGGCAAGGGGTCGAGGTGCGTCGGTGAAACCGCAGCTGTGCATCCTTGACTATGGCATGGGCAATGTCAAAAGCATCGCCGGTGCGCTGCGTGCACAAGGGGCTGAGGTTCGGCTGTCGGCGCAGCGCGATGAGGTGCTGACAGCCCAGGGCCTGGTCTTGCCCGGTGTGGGTGCTTTCGGCAGCGCGATGCAGCGCATTCGCGAGCAGGGCCTGGATGGGTTGGTCCACGAATACATCGCCAGCGACCGACCGTTGCTGGGTATCTGCCTCGGCATGCAACTGCTGTTCGAGCACAGCAGCGAGTTTGGCGAGCATGCCGGCCTGGGTGTCATCAGCGGCACGGTCACGCGATTGGGTGCTGGCGCTGAACCAATCAAGCTGCCCCATGTGGGCTGGAGCCCGCTCAACATCCGGCGTGAGGATGCCTTGCTGAACGGGGTCGGCGAGGGCGATGATATGTATTTCGTGCACAGCTATGCGGTTGCGCCGAGCGACCAATCGACGATCATCACCACGACCGGCTACAACGGCGTGGAGTTTGTCTCGACGGTGCGCCGGGGCCGGGTTTACGGCTGTCAGTATCACCCGGAAAAAAGCGCCCGCAGCGGGCTTGTCATCATCGAAAACTTTGTTGGATTGTGTGTCTCATGAACGCCCTACCCGAAGCCTTTTACGGATTGCCGCAGCAGGTAAGGTTCTGCCGCAAATGCGTCATTTCCAATCAGCGCCCCAGCTCCACGGTGGAATTCAAAAGCCACCTGCATGAGCCCAAGAAGGTCATACATTTCGACGCTGACGGCGTGTGTTCGGCCTGCCGCTTCCACGAGGAAAAGGAGCAGGGCATAGACTGGAAATCGCGTGACGACATGCTGCGCCGCCTGCTCGATCGGTTCAAGCGCGATGACGGCGGCTACGATGTCATCGTGCCCGGCAGCGGCGGCAAGGACAGCGCCTACACCGCGCACGTTCTCAAATACCGTTATGGCATGAACCCGCTGACCGTGACCTGGGCGCCGCATCTGTACACCGAGATCGGCTTTCGCAATTTCCAGAACTGGATGCATGTCGGCGGGCTGGACAATATCCTGTATACCCCGAACGGTCGGCTGCACCGGCTCATGACGCGTAACGCCTTCCACAACCTGCTGCATCCGTTCCAGCCGTTTATCATCGGTCAGCGCATCATCGGCCCGGCCATGGCCAAACGCTTTGGCGTCAAGCTGGTCATGTACGGTGAAAACCAGGCCGAATACGGCAATGCGATCGAAGAAAACATCAATCCACTGATGAACATGGATTTCTTCTCCCTGACGAACCCGCAGGAGATGCGCTTTGGCGCCGTCGCGCTGGACGACTACCTGCAGCAGGGCTACAGCCTGGGTGACTTTGCGCCCTATATTCCACCGTCGAGACAGGGCTTGATCGATGCCGGTGTTGAGGTGCATTACCTCGGTTACTACCTGCGCTGGGACCCGCAGGAATGCTACTACTACGCGGTTGAGAATACCGGCTTCGAGGCCAACAGCCTGCGCACCGAAGGCAGCTTCACCAAGTATTCCAGCATCGACGACCGCATCGACCCGTTCCATTACTACACCACGCTGATCAAGTTCGGTATCGGGCGGGCCACCTATGATGCGGCGCAGGAGGTGCGCAACGGCAAGATCACGCGCGAGGAAGCGGTGCATCTGGTGAATAAGTACGATCTGGAGTTCCCAGCGAAATACTTCAAGGAATTCCTGCACTATATCGATACCAGTGAAGCCGAGTTTCATGCCATCGTCGACCGCTTCCGCTCGCCGCACCTGTGGCATAAGGTCGATGGCGAATGGGTCCTGCGCCACCGGGTCAGCAATGCCGATGGAGCGCCATGACCGGGTCGATCCAAAGCGTGCTGGCGGTGGTGACCGCGCGTGGCGGGTCAAAAGGCCTGCCGGGCAAGAATCTGGCCATCTGCGCCGGCAAACCGCTATTGGCATGGACCATCGAGGCCGGCCTGCAGGCGCGCTGCGTCAGTGATGTGCTGGTGTCATCCGACAGCCCGCAGATCCTGGATTTCTGCGCTGGCTATGACATCGAATGCCTGCGTCGACCGGATCATCTGGCCACCGATGAAGCCTCCAGCCTCGATGTGCTGAGCCATGTTGTGGAATGGGCCGACAGCCAAAGACGGGCCTGGGACTGGCTGATGCTGCTGCAACCGACCTCGCCCCTGCGCACTGCGCGTCACATCGACGAGGCCTTCGAGCAACTCGCGGCGTCGTCCTGCGATGGCCTGATCAGTGTGACCCCGGCCACGCATCATCCCTACAAGGCGTTTACGCTCAAGGACGGCGCCCTGCATGGCATCATCAACGATGACTATCCGTTTGCCCCGCGCCAGTCGTTGCCGGACTGTTATTTCGCCAATGGCGCCCTGTACATCACCCGCTTCGAACAGTTCCGACGCAGCGCGCGCCTGCTCGGCGACCATACCCTGCCTTATGTCATGGATCGCGCCAGCAGTGTCGATATCGACAAGCCTGCCGACCTGATCGAGGCCGAAGGCCTGCTGCTGGCGCGCGCGGAGCCGTCATGAAGCCGCTGCGTGTGCTGCATGTCGCAAGCTTCACCGGCAATATAGGGGACAATGCCAATCATCTCGGCCTGCGTCGCCTGCTGGAAGCGAATATGGGTCGCGCCATCGACTATACCGAGTTCGAGATGCGCGAGGTTTACTGGGGGCAGCGCCGCTTCGACGCCGATTTCGCCCGCCTGGCCAATCAGCATGATCTGGTCATGGTTGGCGGTGGCAATTACTTCGAGTTGTGGGTCGAGCATTCTGCAACCGGCACCTCGATCGATATCGACCGGGAGGTGCTCGATGCCATCACCACGCCGGTGGTGTTCAATGCGCTGGGCGTGGACCCGGGGCAGGGCGCCAGCGAGCAGGCGCTCACCCGCTTTCGCCGCTTTCTCGATTATGTCATGGCGCGTGAGGGCTGGCTGCTTTCCTGTCGTAACGACGGCTCCATGCAAACCTTGCGCAGCCTGGTGGGGGAGCGTTATGCGGAGGCGTTCTTTCATTTGCCCGATTATGGTTTCTTTCTGCCTTCCGAGAATCACTTCCATGTCGAGCTGAATCCCGCCGCGCGTAATGCCGTTGTCCAGCTTGCAGGCGATATGCCCGAGGTGCGTTTCGCCGATCGCTCAGCCGGACGGCTCGATTTCGACGGATTTATTGATGAGATGGCGGCGGCCATCGAGGGCTTGAGCGCGGCCGGGTTTCACGTCATTCTGACCCCGCATATCTTCCGCGATCTGCAACTCATCGATCGCGTCATGCAGCGCCTGCCCGATCCGCTGCGCCGCCGTCATATCGCGGTGGCCCCTTATGTGACGGGGTTTGCCGGGGCGCGCCATATCTTCAGCCTTTACCGCCAGGCCGATCTGGTGCTGGGTATGCGCTTTCATGCCAATGTTTGCGCCTATGCGCTCGATCGCCCCTGCATCGGGCTTTCCAGCTATCGCCAGATCGATGGGCTGTACAGGGAGTTACGCCTGGAGCAGCGTGTGGTCGATGTGCGCTTGCCGGGCTTCGCCAGCCGGGTGATCGATCTCGCTGCGCGTCTGTCTGAAAATCCATCCATAGCAGGGCGCAGTGAGCTTATGACTTGTTATCAGCAGCAGGTTGAAAGCTTCCACCAGCGCATCGCAGCTCGCATCTCCTGAATTAGCGCAAGCTGTCTTATTGATCGGGTTGGTCGGTCATTGCCCCCGTTACCTGCAACTCATCGATCAAGGTGTTTTGAAAATGGCAAAATATTTCTTCCAAATGGGCTTTTAATATCTCGATGGATTTGGCGAAAAAGGCCATCGCCTGCTG
>JGI11705J14877_10000596_pt1 | contig 22328 bp, 18 predicted proteins | sample Etolaghawater15m_FD_14877 | JGI IMG/M metagenome (IMG submission 14877)
TGCTGCAGGCGGCGGCGTCGGTGCTGCAGGCGGCGGCGTCGGTGCTGCGGGCGGCGTCGGTGCGGCCGCCGACCCGCGACGGAAGAGACCGAATAGACCAAACAGTAGTCGGAATATGCCACCGATCAAGCCTGCGATCAGACCCCATAACATCCCCAGAAGACCTTGACGCGGCGCAGCGGGTGCAGCGTGCTGCAGATGATCAAGTGCTTTACCGTAAGGCGCTTCAATTGGTGGACCACCTGCTGACTCACAAGAGTTGCTCTCACTGAGAAGTACCGCCGAGGCGCTGATACAGCCAAGCGGTATCACAATCAGCGTCAGCATCGTCGAGACTAGCACACCAAACAGCAGCGAGATCGCCATCCCTTGGAAGATGGGATCAAACAGGATCACACTTGAGCCGGCAACGAGCGCAAAGGCGGTGATAAGAATCGGCCGCGTCCGCGCTTTACACGACAATATCACCGCATCCCGTACCGTCTTGCCGCAGGATATCTCTTGCAACGAGAAGTCAACTAGCAGTATCGAGTTACGAACGATAATACCCGCTAGTGCAATGAAGCCGATCATTGACGTTGCGGTGAACTCGGCATTCAGAACCCAGTGTCCGGGAACAATCCCAATCAGCGTCAGCGGAATCGGTGCCATGATCACAAGTGGAATGGTGAAGTTACCAAACTCCCACACCACCAGAATGTAGATGAGGATCAGCGCTACACCAAATGCCGCACCCATATCACGGAATGTTTCGTAAGTGACCGTCCACTCACCTGTCCACTCAAATGCTGAGACTGAATCATCTGCGGGTGGACCGAGGCGATACCCCTCAATCTGATGGCCATCTGGTGTAATGTAACCATCAAGTAGCCGCTCTACCTCTGCCATCGCATAGACGGGGGCTGCCAATCGACCCACCGCATCACCCACCACATACTCTAATGGTCGAAGATCCTTATGGTAGATCGCAGGATCCTCCAGCGCACGCACCAATCGACCCAACTCAGTCAGCGGCACGATGCGACCATCAGCAGTCGGGATCGGGAGATCGCCGAGACGACTAATCTGGGCACGAATCGAGAGCGGTACCTGAATCACGATATAGGTTGGATCGAGTACTGTCCCCTTCTTAATATCACCGAGCTGGTAACCGCCCATCGCCATCGCAAGATTGCGGTTGATGGTATCGACCGAGATCCCTTGCCGTACTGCCTTCTCAGTATCGACTTCAAAACGCCAGATCTCATACGGTTCTGGCATGTAGTTATCGACATCAGCAATCCCTTTCGCCTCCTCAAATGCAGCACTAATGCGCTCCGCAACTTGGCGACGAGTCGCCGCATCAGGGCCATACACTTCGGCAACGACCGACTGCATAACCGGCGGTCCTGGTGGCATCTCAACCACAGTTAAACGGCCACCGACCTGACGCACCATATCGGTTAGCAGTTCACGCGCCTCTACTGCAATCTGGTGGCTACTGCGATCGCGCTTACTCTTATGGAGTAGTTGCACATGGATCTCAGATTGCCACGGCTCCTTGCGGAGGTAGTAGTGGCGAACCATACCATTAAAGTCAAACGGTTGTGCGGTACCGATATAGCTCTGTAATGCGGTTACTTCAGCCACATTCCGGATCCGCTCAGCCACCTGACTAGTGATATTAGCGGTGACCGGTAGCGCAGTCCCCTCCGGCATATCGATAACTAAGCTAAACTCTGGCTTATTATCGTAGGGCAGCATCTTCACCGCTACTGCCGTGGTATAGAACATCGAGAGTGAGAGGAAGAAGAGAGCGATAATCGAGCCGAGTACCAAGAAACCGACCAGTTTACTATCGATAATCGGATTGAGCACGCGGCGGAATAACCCCTCTAGCTGCTCATTTTGGCGATGTTCACGCTCCTCCGCTCGCTCCAGATAATCCATACTAGGGCGGATCCGCATCGCTAGCCACGGCGTAAAGATAAATGCCGCAATCAGCGAGAAGACCATCGCGACCGAACCGAGTGCCGGGATCGGCTCCATATAGGGGCCCATCATGCCACTGACAAACCCCATCGGCAGCAGCGCTGCGATAACAGTAAATGTGGCCAGAATGGTTGGGTTACCCACCTCACGTACCGCATCAACGGCAGTGATAGTGTCCATCTCCCCCTTCAGCAACCAGCGACGATAGATATTCTCGACGACCACAATCGCATCATCGACGAGGATGCCGATCGAGAAGATAAGCGCAAAGAGACTGACGCGATCGATGGTATAACCCATGATCCAAGCGGCAAAGACGGTGATAAGAATGACCACCGGAATTACGAACAGCACCACTAGCGCCGGGCGCAAACCAAGGGTCATCCAGACCAGTACCGCTACCGCGGCGGTGGCGATAAAGAGCTTGAAGATCAGCTCATTTACCTTCTCGTTAGCGGACTCTCCATAGTTACGGGTAACACTGACATTGATGTTGTCAGGTAAGAGTTGTCCGCTAAGTGAATTGACCCGGTCGATGATAGCGTTAGCAACGGTAACGCCATTCGCCCCCTCTTTTTTCGAGACTGCGACCGTGACCGCAGGTACGGCACCTGTTGGAGCCGCCTCCCCTTCCCATGCTGCACCGGTGTAGAAGTTAACCATCTGCGACACTTCAGCCGGCCCTTGGAAGACCCGGGCAACATCGCGAACATAGACCGGTGCACCATCTTGTACTGTGACAACTAACCGCTCAATCTCCTCCGGAGTATGTAGGAAGGAGCCGGTATAGACGGTGTATTGCGAGTTGTAACTCTCGACACTCCCAGCCCGCTGTTCACTATTGGCGGTACGGATAATGTTAGCCACCTGATCGAGGCTAATCCGGTAACCGGAGAGGCGTTCAGGTAGCACCTCCACGCGCACCTGTTCTGGACGACCGCCAACCACCATCCCTTGACCCGTATCGGGGATCTGCTTTAGGTTCTGCAGCAGATCGAGTGCTAGCGTCCGTAGTGCCGAGTCATCGACGTCGTTCGACCAGAGGGTGACAGCCACCACCGGCACATCATCAATGCCTTTAGGCTTTACCAGAGGCTGTGATACGCCCGGTGGAATCTTATCGAGATTCGACTGCAGTTTGTCGTGTACTTTGACAATGGAGGGTCCTAGCTTCTCACCCACATCAAACTGCACTGTCACCATGCCCTGCCCGTGCTGCGATGCCGAGTAGACATGCTTAATGCCCGGTATCTCGCTCATGATGCGCTGCAGCGGATCGATTGCGAGGCTTGCGACCTGCTCCGATGAGGCGCCAGGGTACTGGACGAAGATATCGACCATCGGCACCGAGATCTGCGGATCTTCCTGCCGTGGCGTAAAGATGAGACCCATCACACCCATCGCTAACATCGCAAAGAAGAGGAGCGGTGAGAGGGGTGAGTGGATGAATGAGCGCGCCATGCGCCCGGCGAGACCGAGTGAACTCTCGTCCAACTCGTTATCGTCGCTGCTGTTATCTACGTTGTGTGATGACATATGCTGCTCGCTTCGACCTTATCTGTTTTCTGCGCGGTCTTGTGCGTTCCGTCGTTGTCTGAACGCAGTAACGCCCCGGCGAGTATCACTCGTCGGGGCGATGTGTTTGGTTAGCCGGGGTTGGAAGTCATACCAGGCTTCGGCTGACGAATAACCCGCTCACCGCTTCGCACACCTGATAATACGCTAACAAATCCTACATCAACCCGCTCACCGAGGCGCACTAGGCGCAGTTCGGTGTCACCACGCTCAGTGATGACAAACACCGCAGGTAGGCTACCACGCCGTACGATGGCTGATACCGGAATAACCGGCAACGTCTCAGCAGGGGTATTCGCATCAGCAATCATCACCTCCGCGTACATACCAGGGGCGGCCGGCGCTGACTGCGGCAGATCAAACTTCACCTTCACGGTATGGCGGGTCGGATCGGCCATGGGGAATATCTGTGTCACCCGTGCCGGCACCAGCGCATCACCGACATCGAGTCGCACCGGTACTGATAGCCCCTCACGCACACCGGGCATGAGCCGCGATGGCACCTCTACTTGCACCTGTAGGTACTCGGTATCGGCAAACCGGAGTAGCGGCATACCAGGCTGCACAGTGTCACCCACTTCAACTAGCTTATGAGTAATGACACCAGCAAACGGTGCATGCGCTTTCGCATCTTTCAACTTCGCGTCGATCTCCTCGACTGCCGACTGCGCCTGCATATGACTGCTGCGCGCCTGATCGATGCCAGTCTGACGTGCCACAAGGTTAGCACTACGATCGATGCCCGGGGTATTGTTCCCAACCATACTAGAGAAGGGGCGGGTGAAGAAGCTGTCAAACATCGACGGCATGCCCATACCGGGCATCTGATTCTGCGACCAAGGGTTAACAAGTTCACGGGTAAACTGTACGCCGGCGTTACGCAGTGCCGCATCGGCATTTTGCATCTGCGCTACGGCTGCCCGCCGCTTTGCTAGTAGCTCATCATCATCTAGTGTCAGCAGCAGATCGCCCTCCTTGAATGCACTCCCCTCCGCACCGGCAATAAACTCCACCTGACCGGGTAGTTGTGCTGCAATGTTGACTTGGCGAGAGGGTATCACGGTACCGCCTAGTACCACTCGATTCTCGATCAACTGCTCCTTGACCACAAAGAGGTCGTTATAACGATCGCTATATCGGTCCATCGACTGTGCATGAGTCGATGCGCTTGCACAGACACCGAGCATCGCTGCCATGATTAGCGAGAGAGGTCGAAGTGACATCAGGTATTCCCCGTAAGTTGCTGGATCTTGATCTTGTTATGACAGCTTGATTGATGCGATACCCCACCGGTACCGCCACAATCCGGTTTCGATCAGGAAACCGGATACCGAGCCGCACACAGGTAACAATGATGCGCCATCCTGTCGGCCGGTGACAACCTTTATACCAGTCATCTTCAGCATAACCTTATAATAGGTATGGGTATGATGCTGGTAATGCGTAGTTGGCGGAGAGGGTGGGATTCGAACCCACGGAGCCTCGCGGCTCAACGGTTTTCAAGACCGCCGCTTTCGACCACTCAGCCACCTCTCCAACGGAAGCGTAAATATATCGGATGCTGATTGGCTTTTCCAGCCTGAAATTGCGAAGTGATGCTATCGACGTAGCTGATAGCGCCGTACAGCGCGGTTATGCTCCTCTAACGTGGCCGAAAAGTGGTGACTTCCATCGCCCCGTGCAACGAAGTAGAGGGCGCTACCTGCCGCCGGATGGAGCGCTGCGTGCAACGCATCAGCACCCGGAAGAGCAATCGGCGTCGGCGGTAATCCCATAATACGATAGGTATTGTAGGGGTTATCGGTTCGCAGATGGCGGCGGGTAAGATTGCCGTCAAATAGCGCGCCAAGGCCGTAGATCACCGTCGGATCGGTCTGTAGCCGCATCCGCCGCTGCAGACGACGCACAAATACGCCGGCAATTTGCGGCCGTTCGCTCGCTAAGCCACTCTCCTTCTCGATGATCGACGCTAAAATGAGCGCCTCATAGGGACTCTTGAGTGGCAGATCAGCTGCGCGCTGCTGCCAAGCGGTAGCTAGCTGCTGTGCCATCGCATCATAGGCGCGCTGAAAGAATGCAACGTCACTCAGGCCACGCGGGAAGTGGTAGGTGTCGGGAAAGAAGCGCCCCTCCGGGTGCTCTCCGGCATCTCCAACGGCTGCCATCACCGCCGCATCATCGGCATCAGCTAGGGTGTGGTGGAGTCGCCGTTCAGCCGCGATGACAGCACGCATGCGGGCAAAACTCCACCCTTCAACCACGGTTAGCGTGTGCTGTACCACCTCACCACTGCGCAGTAGTTCTAATAGTTGTGGGGGCGTGATACCGGGTAGAAGTCGATACTCTCCGGCTTGGATTAGCGCCTGCTGCGGCTCCAAGCGGGCGAGTAGTCGTAGCCAACGCCCATCGGGTAATAGCTGCCGACGCTGGAGTTGATCGGCGACTGCGACCAGTGACATTCCCGGCGTCACCTGCAACACAACACCATCCCCCGGTATCTGTAGCGGCGTCTCGACAAAGTGTTGATACTGTAGCAGTAACCAACCACCACCGAGACTTCCGACTAGCAGCAGCACACCTAACAGCCGATAGAGTCCTGCTATCATGTTGCAGGTAGCTCTGCGACTGATTGCCGCTCATGGCGACGCAGTCGTGGTAGTAGCTGGCGGCTTAGCGCACCGACCGGCAGTGAGACACCCGCTAACTCACGTACCGGCCAGAGACCAATCACACTGTTACAGATCATCAACTCATCACCACTGAGCAGTGCCGATGGCAGCAGTGACTGTTTGCGAATGGTGAGCCCGAGGGTGGTTGCCAACTGGAGTAGTTGATCGCGCATCACGCCTCGCACCCCACTCTGTTGCAGCGATGGTGTGAGTAGCTCATCGCCCCGCAGTAGAAGCAGATTACTCATAGTACCCTCAATGACTCTCCCCTGTTGGTCACACATCACCCCTTCGGCAAGCGTGGGATCACGCCACTCAGCACGCGCTATCACCTGCTCTAATCGATTGAGATGTTTTAGGCCAGCGAGTGATGGCGAACTTCGACCGACACGGGTACGGCACCAGTGTAGCCGTACGCCATCACGCCAATTGGTTACCGGATAGTTGGGCCATGGGTAGCAGGCAACAATACGACTAATGGTTGCCGATGGTGGCGGTAGATAACCGCGCCCACCACTCCCCCGGGTCAGTATCAACTTAACGACCGCTCGCGATCGCCCAACGGCGAGTTGACGTAGCGCCTGTAGTAGCGGCTGTGGCGCCGGCGGCGGGATCTGTAGCTGATGGCAACCGGCCAATAGCCGCTGCCAGTGGTGCGACCAGAGCAGCGGTTCACCGTGGCGAATCGCTAGTGTGGTAAAGAGACCATCACCATAATGCAATCCGCGATCGGTGAGCGCAATCGTGGTGGTTGTTTCACCATTAATCCAGAAAGTGGCAGGGGCAGCGGCAACGCTCTGCGATGCATCAACTGCCGCTGCCATCAGTTTAGATCTGGCGGAAGATGAGCGTACCGTTAGTGCCACCAAACCCAAACGAGTTGGACATGGCGACCCGGATCGGCATCTGCCGTGCTGTGTGTGCGGCGTAGTCGAGATCGCACCCCTCACCCGGCTGATCGAGGTTGATGGTCGGTGGTGCGACCTGATCACGTATCGCCAACACGCTAAATAGCGCCTCAACACCGCCGGCAGCGCCCAGTAGGTGACCGGTCATCGATTTAGTGGAACTCATCACGAGCCGCCGCGCATGGTCGCCAAACGCTGCTTTCACGGCATCAGTCTCGGCCAGATCACCGGCTGGCGTTGAGGTACCATGTGCATTGATATAGTCCACCTCTTCAGGGGCGATACCTGCATTACGCAGCGCAGCAATCATACAGCGCCGCGCGCCATCACCACCGGCGGCCGGCAGCGTCATGTGGTAAGCATCGCCACTCATACCGTAGCCACACACCTCAGCGTAGATACGTGCACCGCGCTGCCGCGCAAACTCATACTCCTCTAGCACCAGCACACCAGCGCCATCACTGAGTACAAACCCATCGCGATCGGCATCCCATGGCCGACTCGCCTGCTGCGGCGCATCGTTACGGGTCGAGAGTGCCCGTGCGGCGCCAAATCCCCCGAGCCCAGTCGGTGAAGTTGCCATCTCTGCACCACCGGCAATCATCACATCCGCATCACCATACTCAATGATGCGTGCCGCATCACCGATACTGTGAGTGCCAGTAGCACAGGCAGTTACAAGCGCAATATTGGGCCCCTTCAATCCATACATAATGGAGAGGTTCCCGGAGATCATGTTGATAATGTTACTCGGTACAAAGAAGGGTGAAATTTTTCGCGCCCCCCCCTTAGCATACATCTGGAATCCCTTCTCAATCCCTGGAAGACCACCGATCCCAGAGCCGATAGCGACACCGATCCGCTCGGCATTTGCCTCGGTCACCTCTAAGCCCGCATCACGGATCGCTTGCACGCCAGCAGCGATACCGTAGTGAATAAACGGATCCATCTTCTTCGCCTCTTTCGGGGCGATATATTGACTCACATCAAAATCACGCACCGACCCACCAAAAGTGGTGGAGAATCCGCTCGTATCCATGTGGGTTAGCGGTGCAATACCACTGCGACCAGCGAGGATCTGACTCCACGCCTGCTCAACCTCATTACCGACCGGGGAGACAATACCCAGGCCCGTGACCACGACCCTTCGCTTGGCCAACCGCCTCTACCTCTTAATCGTCTATTGCATCACATAACAACGGGCCGCCGCCACGCCACTAACGACGTGATCGGCGGCCCGACGGGTGGTCGATCGGATCGACTCAATCGCCCGAGTGGGCGTTAATGTAGTCGATCGCCTGCTGTACCGTCGTGATCTTCTCCGCCTTTTCGTCTGGAATTTCGGTCTCAAACGCCTCTTCCAGCGCCATCACCAACTCCACGGTATCGAGCGAATCGGCACCCAGATCGTCAACGAATGAGGAGTCGAGCTTCACCTCCCCCTCTTCCACACCTAACTGCTCGACAACGATCTTGATGACGCGCTCTTCAACACTACTCATAACGGTTATAACCTCCCCAAAGTCTTATTCGGTATGGTCAGCGACGACACAACAGGCACTGCCTTATCGTTATCTGCATCGCTGACCGTGATAGTGAGCGGTCGCTATTCTAGTGAAAACCCCCCACTGATGCCACAAACCCGCGTTAGTACCATCGAGTTCACCATGTCGAACCGCAACGATGCGGTTCAGGCCATGTACATACCACCATTGACATGCAGCGTCTCACCGCTGATGTAACCGGCCGACGGCGATGCGAGAAATGCAACCGCCGCTGCAATCTCAGTCGGCATACCGAGCCGACCGAGTGGGATCTGTCCGAGTAGCGCCTCGCGCTGTGTCTCTGCGAGCGCTCGGGTCATGTCGGTATCGATAAAGCCGGGGGCGACTGCGTTGACAGTAATACCACGACTCCCCACCTCACGTGCAAGCGATTTAGTAAAACCGATGAGGCCCGCTTTCGCAGCGGCGTAGTTGCTCTGCCCCGCATTACCCGATGCACCGACCACCGAAGCGATACTGATGATACGGCCACGGCGCGCTTTCGTCATACCGCGCAGCACCGCCTTACTGAGGCGATAGACCGAAGTGAGGTTGGTATCGAGGATCGACTGCCACTCCTCCTCCTTCATCCGCATCAGCAGATTATCGCGGGTGATCCCTGCATTATTGACCAGAATCGTTACCGTACCGTAGAGCGTCTGCACCTGCTGTAGCAGCTGATCGACACTCGCCTGCTGTGTCACATCTAACACAAGGCCACTACCACGAATATCAGCCGCCGCTAACGTCTCGCTGATCGCCGCCGCTCCCGATTCGGAGGTAGCGGTGCCCACCACCACTGCCCCCTGCCGCCCAAGTTCCAGCGCAATCGCTTCTCCAATGCCACGACTAGCGCCGGTGATCAGCGCCACTTCATCTGTTAGATTCATCACTCACCCCAGTAGCAGCTAGCGCGCTCTCAATAGTCTCGCTATCGAGTAGCGGCAGCGTTTGCAGCTGTTTATTGATACGTTTGTTCAACCCTACTAGCACCTTACCCGGTCCACACTCAAGCAGGGTGGTGACCCCCTGCTGTGCCATCGTAGTCACCGTTTCAACCCATCGCACCGGGCTATAGAGCTGTCGCACGAGTGCATCACGAATCGCCTCGGGTGCATGTACCGTCGCCACATCGACATTGTTGATCACCGCAATCTGCGGCGGTTGGATTGAGACTGAGGCGAGTTGCTGCGCTAACGCTTCAGCGGCTGGCCGCATCAAATCGCAGTGCGAGGGGACACTCACCGGCAGCAGCCGCGCCATTTTCGCCCCTAGCCCCTTCGCTGCGCTAATCGCCCGCTCGACGGCGGTACGACTCCCAGCGATCACCACTTGACCGGGCGCATTGAAGTTGACCGGTGCCACCAACTCATCGCCCTGCACCTCGGCCGCACGACACGCCTCCGCCACCTGCTCATCGGTGAGCCCGACCAGCGCCGCCATCGCACCGCTCCCAGCAGGTACCGCCTGCTGCATCAGCCGACCACGACTCGCTACCAGTGCGACTGCATCGGCAAACGTCAATGCCCCAGCGCACACCAGCGCACTATACTCACCCAAACTGTGCCCGGCCATCACACTCGGCGTCGCACCGCCGCGCGCCTGCCACACCCGCCAGCTAGCGACACCCGCAGCTAGCATTGCCGGTTGCGTAACCTCGGTTCGATTAAGTGCCTCCTCTGGCCCCTCCTGCACCTGCTGCCACAGATCGTAACCGACTACCGCCGACGCTTCGGCAAAGGTTTCGGTCACTTCGGGTTGGGCAGCGGCCAGTGCCGCTAACATCCCTACCGCCTGCGATCCCTGACCCGGAAATAGCATCCCCAGCGCCATGCGCTCCTCCTCTTAAAAAGTGTAAAACGCTACCCGACTATCTATTAGCAGCGTACTAGTAGCGCACCAGCGCCGAACCCCACGTGAACCCCCCCCCAAACGCCTCCAGTAGCAGCGTCTCACCGCGCTGGATGCGGCCATCGCGTACCGCTTCATTGAGTGCTAGCGGCACCGAAGCGGCCGAGGTGTTACCGTGACGTGCTACCGTCAGCACCACCCGCTCTAGTGGCATCCGCAGTTTTCGGGCGGTCGCAGCGATGATGCGATTGTTCGCTTGGTGTGGCACCAGCCAGTCGATATCCTCCCGACTCATCCCATTGGCCGCTAACGTCTCATCGACAATCCGGCCGAGGGTGTTAACCGCCATCCGGAACACCTCATTACCCCGCATCTTTAAGAAGCGATCGCTCGCTTCAGGGTAACCGCGCGAAACGCCACCGGGCACCTGTAGTAGCTCGCTATAGCTGCCATCAGCATGGAGGTGAGTGGAGAGGATCCCCGGCTCCGCAGCGGCACCTAACACCACCGCACCGGCACCATCACCAAACAGTACCGATGTACCGCGATCTTGCCAATCGACAATGCGCGACATCGTCTCCGCACCCACCACCAATGCCCGTTGTGCCCCCCCGCTACGGATAAAGCGATCAGCGACTGCGAGAGCGTAGATAAAACCGGTACATACCGCCTGCACATCAAATGCCGCCGCGCCACTATTGCCGAGCCGTGCTTGTAGCAGACAGGCGCTACTCGGAAAGATCTGATCGGGGGTGGTCGTGGCGACCACAATCAGATCGAGTTCACTCGCCTCAACTGCCGCCATCGCCAACGCCTGTCGCGCTGCCTGCTCTGCCAAATCGCAGGTGGTCTCATCGGCCGCCGCGATGTGGCGCTGTTCGATACCGGTACGTTCACGGATCCAGCTATCGCTGGTATCGACCAGCGCTTCGAGATCGTGATTGGTGAGAATCTTCTCCGGCAGATAGCCGCCGGTGCCGAGAATACGTGAATAGGTCAAACTGCCTGCCTCTGTTGCAGCACGCCATCTAACTGTTGCGTGATCCGTTCTGGTACATTCTTCTGCACCTCCCGCACCGCTTCGCTGATAGCGCGGGTAAAAGCGAAGATATCGGCACCCCCATGACTCTTAATCACGATGCCGCGCAGCCCGACAAGACTCGCTCCGTTGTAGTTGCGTGGATCGATACGGCGCCGAAATGCGCGTAGTACCGGTTGCACAACTAACCCCGCCAGTCGCGTCAATAGGTTGCGACTAAACGCTTGGCGCATGTAGTGGCTAATCATCTTCGCCACCCCCTCACTCGTCTTAAGCGCCACATTGCCGATGAAGCCATCACACACCACCACATCGACACTCCCCTTATAAATATCATCCCCCTCGACAAAACCGACGTAGTTGATTGCGTCACTCTGCGCGAGTAGTTTTGCCGCTAACTTCACCTGCTCATTACCCTTGATCTCCTCCTCGCCGATGTTGAGCAGACCGATGGTCGGCTGTTCAATACCGTCGACAGCGCTCGTGAGTACCGAACCCATCAGCGCAAATTGGTAGAGTTGATCAGCGGTGGAGTCAACATTCGCACCGAGATCGAGGACATGGGAGTGGCCCCGAATCGTAGGGAGGGCTGAGATGATGGCGGGGCGGTCGATTCCCGGCAGGGTTTTGAGGACAAAACGGGCGATGGCCATCAGTGCGCCGGTATTACCAGCACTGACACAAGCGGCGGCGCTCCCCTCTTTAACTAGGTTGATAGCGACCCGCATCGATGAATCCTTCTTACTGCGTAGCGCCTGTGATGGCGACTCATCCATTGCCACCACCTGTGAGGCGTGGTGCAGCGTTAATCGTGCAGGTATCGAACCATCACCATAGAGGGTCAGCTCCTGCTCTAGGCGCGGCGCATCACCGACTAAAATGAGTCGTAGTTGTGGGTGATCGCGCAGCGCCTGTAGCGCCGCCGGCACCACTACCGGTGGGCCGTGATCACCGCCCATCGCATCGAGTGCAATGGTCGTTTCAGCGCCGGAGGAACCGGCGGCAGTTTCGCTCATCATGCTCTGATTATCACAGAAAAGAAACGCCGGCCCGCAGTCACGCTACGAGCCGGCGCCACACCGGAGTCCGGTGTCAGTGGATGCATCACTCGCCGCTGCTGCGGAGTACCTTCCGTCCCCGATAGTAACCCTCTGGACTGATGTGGTGGCGACGATGGGTCTCACCGCTCTCCCGCTCAATCGATAGGGTGGCACCGGTTAGCGCATCGTGGGAGCGACGCATACCGCGCTTAGAAGGGGTTTTACGATTCTGCTGAACAGCCATCTTATCCTCGTCAGGCAGTGCCTGGTCTGTTAGGGGTTAATGTCAATTTTTCTTTAGCGCCGCTAATGCGGCAAATGGGTGCGCTGCACTCACCGCCTCACTCGCTACTACCGGTGGGACGACCTTGACCGGGCATGCCCCCTCTGGATGACGGGCAATCACTGGCAGCGCAAGCAGCAACTCATCTTCGATCAGATCGCGCAAAAAGCAGCTACCATCCGCCGACAGTAGCAGTGGTTCATAGTGCGATGGCAACTGTTCTGCGGCGCGCTCATCCATCACCGCCGCAAGGGCAATGGTAAGCTGTAGCGGCAACCGCACCGGTTCTAAACAGCGCTGACAACTGAGCTGCAGGGTGGTCGCTAATTCACCACTGACGATCCGATAGCCATCGCTGTCGATGTCACACTGTAGCGTCACACGGACAGACTCACTGCTATCGAGTAGCAGTTCGGCAAGCCGTGACATACCGCGCAGCGGCATCTCTCCGGTTATGAGCCGACGCTGTTCGGCATAGCGGATCGGGTTAAACTGGACAGGGAGGCGCACTGCTGACATAAGCCGGCGATCATAGCTATAACCGCTGCAGCTGTCAAAACCAGTGTGCAGGGTGGGGCGTGATGAACCTTGACATCAGAGGGGGTTTTCCGTAGATAGATGGCTACGCCGGCACCACCCCGGCGTCCACGAATATAGAATCATCATGCGGCGCCCAGCGTCCCGAATCCAGATCCAGAAGGGGTCATTCTGAACGTGATAAAGAAGATATTGATCGCCAACCGGGGCGAGATTGCGGTGCGTATTGTCCGCGCCTGTGCCGAACTGGGCATCCGCTCGGTGGCAGTATTTGCCGAAGCCGATCGACACGGTCTACATGTTAAGAAAGCGGATGAGGCCTACAGCCTCGGTCCCGATCCGGTAGCTGGTTACCTTAACGCCCACCGCTTGGTCAATCTCGCCGTTGCAACTGGCTGCGATGCGATTCACCCGGGATACGGCTTTCTCTCTGAGAATCCGGAACTGGCAGCGATCTGCGCCCGCCGTGGTATCCGTTTCATCGGTCCAAGCGCCGAAACAATTGAGCAGATGGGGGATAAAACAGCCGCTCGACGGGCGATGATCGCGGCCGGCGTGCCGGTGACACCCGGAACCCAAGAGAGTCTTGCCGGACTTGATCAGGCGCTGACCATCGCCGCCGAGATTGGTTACCCGGTCATGCTTAAAGCGACCTCAGGTGGCGGGGGGCGTGGGATTCGTCGCTGTGAAAACAGCGATGATCTGCTGCGTAGCTATGACCGGGTCATCTCAGAGGCGACGAAGGCATTTGGTAGTGCCGAAGTGTTCCTAGAGAAGTGCATCGTCAATCCACGCCATATTGAGGTGCAGATACTTGCCGACCATCACGGTAATGCGATCCACCTCTATGAGCGTGACTGCTCAATTCAGCGGCGCCACCAGAAACTGATTGAGATCGCCCCCTCGCCACAACTGACACCAGAGCAGCGCACCTACATCGGTGATCTGGCGGTACGTGCGGCCAAACAGGTGGGTTATCGCAACGCCGGTACGGTCGAATTTCTGATGGATGCGAACGACAACTTCTACTTCATGGAGATGAATACACGACTCCAAGTTGAGCACCCGATTAGCGAAGAGATCACCGGTGTCGATATTGTTCAAGAGCAGATCCGCATCGCCTCCGGTGAAGCGCTGCGCTGCAAGCAGGAGGAGATTGTGCCGCGCGGCTTTGCGATGGAGTTTCGCATCAACGCCGAAGATCCAAAAAATGGCTTTCTGCCGAGCTTTGGCAAAATCACCCGCTACTTCGCCGCGGGTGGTCCTGGGGTACGTACCGATGGTGCCATCTACACCGGTTATGCAATCCCCCCCTACTACGATTCGATGTGTGCGAAACTCATCGTGACTGCGGCGCGTTGGGAAGATCTCCTAGCCCGCGCCGAACGGGCGCTCAACGACTTCTCGGTCTATGGCATCAAGACCACGATTCCTTACCATCTACAGATCCTCCGCTGCGAGGCGTTCCGATCCGGCCACTTTGATACCGGTTTTGTTGAGCAGCATCCGGAGCTGATTGAGTATGCCGACCGTCGTCCACCGCAGGAGGTTGCCGCTGTCATTGGCGCTGCCATTGCCGCTGCGATGGGTCTGTAACTGCATTTCGTAACTGAAGGAAAACACCATGCCTAAGGTGCACATTACCGATACCGTTCTGCGCGACGGTCACCAATCTCTGATCGCCACGCGGATGCGTACCGAAGATATGCTGCCGATCTGCAGTGAACTCGACCGCGCCGGCTACTGGTCGCTAGAGGTGTGGGGAGGGGCCACCTTCGACACCTGCATCCGCTTCCTCGGTGAAGATCCGTGGCAGCGGCTACGCCAGCTGCGTGAAGCGCTACCGAACACACGGCTGCAGATGCTGCTACGTGGTCAGAATCTGCTGGGTTACCGCCACTACGCCGATGATGTGGTGCGCGCGTTTGTCGAACGGGCCGCGAGCAATGGTATCGATGTGTTCCGTATCTTTGATGCCCTCAACGATCTACGCAACGTACGCGTCTCCATCGAGGCGGTCAAAGCGGCTGGAAAACATGCACAGGGGGCGATTAGCTACACCACCAGTCCGGTTCATAACCTCGCCAGTTTCGTCGCCATGGCGCGTGAGCTGGCGGCAATGGGGTGCGACAGTATTGCGGTTAAGGATATGGCGGGGCTACTCACCCCGCACGCCGCTGCCGAACTCTTCAGCGCGCTGAGTAATGCGGTATCACTACCGCTCCATCTACATAGCCATGAGACCGCTGGGCTATCGAGCATGTGCCACCTTAAAGCGATTGAGCATGGCGCAACGCATATCGACACCGCTATCTCCTCATTTGCCGGTGGTACTAGCCACGCACCGACCGAGAGCATGGTTGCCGCGCTACGCGGGACCGAGTATGACACCGGTATGGATCTGGAGCAGTTGCAAGCCATTGGCTTCTACTTCCGCGAAACGCGTCGCCGCTACCACCAGTATGAGAGTGAATACACCGGTATTGATACGCGGGTGCAGGTGAACCAGGTACCCGGTGGCATGATCTCCAATCTATCTAACCAGCTTCGGGAACAGGGTGCGCTACAGCGGATGCCGGAGGTACTAGCGGAGATTCCACGGGTACGCGCCGATCTCGGTTTCCCACCACTGGTCACGCCCACCTCACAGATTGTTGGTACCCAAGCGGTTCTCAATGTGCTCACCGGCGAGCGCTACAAGACCATCACCAACGAAGTGAAGTTCTATCTACAGGGGCGCTACGGACGAGCACCGGGTGAGGTCAATGCGCTGATTCGGCAGCAGGCCATCGGCAACGAAGAGGTGATCGAGAGTCGCCCTGCCGACCTGTTAGCGGCGGAGATGGGCAAACTACGTGAGGAGATTGGCGCACTCGCACAGAGTGATGAGGATGTCCTTACCTATGCACTCTTCCCCGAGGTGGGTCGCGACTTTCTACAGCGCCGCGCCGATGGCAACCTAGAACCAGAGACACTAGAACCAATCGCCAACGATCTCTGCGTCCCGAGCGCGGCACCGACTGAGTTCAATGTGAGCCTACATGGAGAGACCTACCACATTAAGGTGACCGGTATCGGCCACCGAAGCCAAGAGATGCGCCCCTTTTATGTCACGGTTGATGGCATGCCAGAGGAGATCAACGTCGAGATTCTCGCCGAATTAGCTGAGGGAGAGGCGGCACAGGCCAAACGCAGCACCACCAGCCAGCGCCCCCGCGCCACCGCGCCCGGCGATGTCACCACCTCAATGCCGGCGACGGTCGTTGATGTGTTAGTTAAAGAGGGTGATAGCGTCAACGCCGGTGATCCGGTGGTGATTACCGAAGCGATGAAGATGGAGTCGGAGATCCAAGCACCGGTTGCAGGCACCGTTAAGGCGGTGCATGTAGCGAAAGGGGATCGTGTCAATCCAGATGAAGCGTTGATTGAGATCGGCTAGTAACACGCGATCGACGACGCTAATTGTACTGCACTCACGCTAGCGGATCTGCGACGCTTGCTAGCGTGAGAGCAATTAACAGTCGCCTCACACCGCATCTATTGAGGGTAGTTTCTTGCCTGGATTGAGCAGGTTGAGTGGATCAAACTGCTGCCGTATCGCATGCATCAGCGAGAGTGCCACCGGATCGAGTTCGCGGCTGACAAAGGGGCGTTTCACCACGCCAATACCGTGCTCACCCGAAATCGAGCCCTGTAGCGCTAGGACTTGATCAAAGAGCGCATCAAGACACGCCTGCGCGCGCGCTAGCTGTGCTGGATCGTCAGGATCGATGAGCAGATTGACATGGATATTGCCGTTGCCGGCGTGACCAAAATTGACAATGGTAATTGCGTGGCGCTGCGCTAGCTGCGCAATCGCATCGATCAGGGTCGGAATATGGGAGACGGGCACCACCACATCCTCATTAATCTTCTTCGGTGCCACCGTCCGCAGTGCTGGCGACAACGCTTTACGGGTCGCCCAGAGCTGCTGCACCTGCTCTGGATCACGCGCCTCTAATAGCTCCAGACACCCATCGCCAACGCCACCCTGAGCCACTGCACTGACGGTGGCTACCGCGGCATCAAGAGAGGCCGCCGCACCATCCACCTCTAGCAGCAGCATCGCACCGGCATCGGTCGGGAGCTGCGCTTGGGAGTAGTCGCGGATCATCTGCAGGGCACCACTATCCATAAACTCTAAGGTACAAGGGGTTATCGGTTGCGCCATCAGCCGTGCAACCGCACGCGCCGCCGCCCCCATATCACGATAGCTAGCGCGGAGCATACGCCGCGCTTCGGGTAGCGGGGTTAACTTCAATGTCGCCTCAGTGATGAGCGCTAACGTCCCCTCAGAGCCAATCAGCAGACGGGTCAAATCATACCCGACAACCCCTTTAGTGGTGTAGCTACCGGTACGCAGCGCCCGCCCATCACCCGTTACTGCCCGTAGTCCGAGTACATTCTCACGCGGGGTTCCATACTTCACCGCCAGCGGTCCGGCTGCGTTGCAGGCGAGGTTACCACCGACGGTACAGATCGCAGCACTGGTCGGATCGCAGGGCCAGAAGAAACCCGCGGCGGCGGCCGCCTGCTGCACCGCCTGATTGGTCGCCGCCGGTTCAGTGATCAGTAGCCGATTATCACCATCGACCCGGATGATGCGATCCATCTGCTCAAATGCAATCACAACCCCACCGAGCGGTGCCACCGCTGCCCCTGCGGTACCGGTGCCATGACCACGCCCAACAAACGGCACACGGTAGCGATTGCAGAGCTGCACCAGCGCCACTACCTCATCGTGATCGCGCACAAACACCACCGCAGCCGGTGCGCTATGGAGCCGACTATTATCACCACCATAGGGCCAACAACGCCCTGGATCGCGATCAAACCGATCACCGAAACGCTGCGCTAACGCCCGCACCAGGGGTGCAGGAAGTGGGGTTAACTCGCTCAATCGAGGTACTCGAACAGGCGTACCACCCGCTTCACATTGGTGACGTTACTGGTGATCACGGTCGCTAGATTCGCCTCGACGCGGGTCACCAACCCCATCAGATAGACCACACCATGTTCCGTCACCACCTTAACCCGATTACCGCTAATGTCAGGATCACCATAGAGCTGACTCTTCACCTTCGTGGTGATCCACGCATCCTGCGCGCTATCGCTACTATTGAGCGGACCAACCTGTAACTCATTATCGACGCGCCGAATCATCGCCTGCTCTGGCTGCGCTAGCTTAACCACCGCTGCCGCATGCTCCTCGGTCAAGACATCGCCGGTCAGCAGTAGCCGCCCGTTGTAGCAGGTGACGGTGACCCGACTACTCACCGAGAGTATCGGATCCTCACCAATCGCCGCGGCAACTTTCAACTCCACCGCCTGATCATCGAAGATGCGACCACTACTGCGCCGTTCACCAATCAGGGTCGCACCGCCGGCCGCGCCCGCCACTAAGAGCGGGGCACACCCCTCAATCAGTAGCAGGGTCAATAGCAGAAGTATCAAGGATCGATAGGGTGCAGAAGATAGACTCACCGGTAGATTCATATTCATAATTCTCAAATTGGAGGTTATCGGGGGAGAGACGTTGCGCTGCTGCTATCACCAAATAACTCCTGATCGAGTAGATCGCAGAGGCAGTGAAGCAGTAGCAGATGCACCTCTTGGATACGGGCGGTAGTGGTGGCCACGGCGCGTAGCTCAATATCGGTCGGCTCTAACCGCGCACTGATCGCACCGCCATCACGTCCTGTGAGCGCGATCACCCCCATGCCGGTGGCGTGTGCCGCATCGATCGCCGCCAGCACATTCGCCGAATTACCGCTGGTAGAGATCGCCAGCAGCAGATCACCGGCACTGCCGAGCGCCTCCACCTGCCGCGCAAAGACGCGTTGGTAACTGTAGTCATTGGCGATCGAGGTGAGGGTAAAGTTGTCGGTGGTCAAGGCGATTGCCGGTAACCCTGGCCGCTCGCGCTCAAACCGATTGAGCAGCTCCGACGCAAAATGCTGCGCATCGCCGGCTGATCCCCCATTGCCGCAACTGAGCACTTTGCCACCACCACCGAGCGTGGCAGCGAGACGGTGACTGGCCGCGGCGATGGTAGGGGCGAGTGCAGCAACGGTGCGCTGCTGCGCCTCGATCGCCGCTTTAAAGTGGCTGTGGATACGGCTCAACACAAGATCAGACTCTCCAGCATAGGGGGTAAACGGTAACAACAGGTAGTGGCGTAGATGCCGCTGCGGTGCAGTGATTCAGCTCTCAATGCAGTGATTTAGCTCTCATTGCAGTGATTCAGCTCTCAATAATGTGCTGCAACCACTCAACATCCCACTCACCATCACACTGCGACTGCAGTGCGAGCAGATCGAAACGGCAGGGGGGCATATCGGGGCGATAGCGCTGTAGATAGTGCAGCGCAGCTATCCGCAGGCGCTGCTGCTTGCGGTAATCGACGCTCGCCACTGCCCCGCCATAGCGGCGACTACGGCGCAGACGCACCTCGACAAAGATGAGCTGCTGCTGATCGGCCATGATGAGATCGATCTCACCCCCGCGACAGCGGTAGTTGCGCATCAATAGCCGCAGACCGCGCGCCATCAGATAAGCCGCCGCATACGCCTCGCCCGCTTGACCAACCGCCGTAGTAGAGCTCCGAGAGGCGCCCATCTGACGACTCACTGTGTGGTAGTCGGCGGGGGTGCGACTAGCGCTGCTGGCTCCTCGACGACCTCCGGTTGCGGTAGCAGCGGTGGTAGGGGTTTCGGCACGCCACGCACAAACTGCGACCAGTTAAGACGGCGCACCACCGTAAATGCTCCCGGTGGCAGTGATAACTCGCCGGTACTACCAGCTAGCGGCTGCGGCAGTAGCTGGCCACGACGATCAAGCTGCAGGCCCAGTCGCCACGCATCGACACCAAACGCTACTAACCGCTGTAATGAACCGGGGTGACGGCTCAATAGTGGAACATCACCCGCCTGCGACGTCTGCTGCAGTGTCCACGGCATATCGGCAAAACGGATCCCATCCATATCCCGATCACGATCAGGATCGGGTTGACCGCTATAGAGATGCGAGGTCGCGTAGATCGGTAAACCGGCAGCGTGGTGGAAACGGATCTGCGGCTGTAGTAGCCGCGCTTGTGATGGGTAAGCGGCCAAGAAGATCAGCTCCGCATCCTCACGACGGCGTGGTTCAAATTGGGGACGTTCACCTAACTGGCGGATCAGCGTACTGCGCCGCGCCTCACTATCATCAAGGTTGAGTAGCGCTTTGATCGGTTTAGCAAAGTCGCTCTCTTGGGCCGAGTAGGTCGCACTCTCCAGTAGCGTCCCCCCCAACCGCTGCCAGTGATCGACAAATGCTTGAAGCAGCCGCTCCCCCCACTCCCCCTCTGGCACCAGCGCGAGCGCTCGTCGATAACCGGCCAAACGCGCCCGCTCTGCTACCTGCCGCGCCTCCGCCTCTGGTGCGAGACTAAACTGATAGAAGCTATCCGAACCGGCCGCACCATACTCATTCAGTGCTATCACCGGAATCGTGCGCTGCGGTAGCGTGCGTAACTGCGCCACGACATCCTTATCGAGCGGACCGAGCAGGAGTGTCGCCTGCTGTGCCGCCGCTAACGCGTAGAGATCGGCGATTCGGGAGGGATCGGCGGCCGTATCAAGGAGTGTGAGCAGGGGACGCTCGGCGATCGGGGTAGCGTAGTAGCCCGCCAAGATACCGTCCCGCAGCGCCACTCCCGCCCGCTGATAGCGCCCCGACAGCGGTAGCAGAACAACCAGATGGTGTCGCCCTACCGCACCACCGAGATGGTGCTGTAGCTCAGCCGGTGGCTGCTGTCGTGCTGGATGGGTCGGATAGTCTCGCAGCCAACCGAGGAGCTGCAACGCCAACAACTCATCATCCCCACCGCTACGCCGCTGGAGCAGCGCTAGATTCAACCAGCCGTGCAGCGTAATCGCCTCATCACTGCGCTCAGAGGGCGCGGCAACGGCCTGCTGGAGCTGCTGCTCCGGCATCTGCTGAAGCTGGCGCCAGAGCTGTCGCTGCCGATCGCGGGTTAGCTCACTATCGGCAGCCAAGTAGCTAATCTGTGACTGTAACTCACGTGCCGCCGCCAGTCGCTCCCCCTGCTGGATGCGCGCATCAGCGCGCAGACCATGAAAGCGCGCTAACAGGGTCGCATCGGCACTAATCGCTGCCGGTTTTGCCAATGCCGCCAGTAGCGCGACCGGATCGCGCTGGAGTGGGAGTGCTAAGAGGATCTGCCGCTGAAGGCGCTGATCAAGTGTCAGATCCGCAGGTTCAAGCGGTAGCAGTAGGCGCTGTAGCGATAGGTAGTCACCGGCGTGTGCAAACGCTTCGGCCGCTTGTAACCGCAGCGCGCCCGCCGCTGGTGGGGCGTGTTGGGGTTGCAGTGCCAACTGCTCAAAGCGGCGCGCCGCATCGAGCCAGTTGCCAGCCGTCAGCGCCGCCTCCGCTGCAGCGAGCGGATCGGGAGTCGGATCGGTTGCATCCGGTTTGGTTACCGGCGCACTACAGGCTGCCAGCAGCAGCGGCAGCAGCCAACAGAAGTGGTGTCGTAAGCGCACGCGCAGGTCTGGGTTCGAGTTTAGGGGCCCGGTTGTTACCAGTGCCGGGTCGGACAGTATCTGTGTAGCCCTAGCGGGTGTCAATGGCCAGTACCTCATGTCACGACCACATAGGGTAGTTTTTGGTAAAAGTATCGTAACAGTAGTTACCGTTATCGAGATCATCGTTACAATCGCCAGCGCCACCACTCACTGCAGTATCTGTATAGGGCTTGAATAGTTTGCTTTAAATCTACGCGAATCTATGTTAGCATCTCCAAAATGGAGAGATTAGTGAGCATAGGTGAGGCCGCGCAGGCGCTGGGTGTGTCGATCACGACGTT
>JGI11705J14877_10000597_pt1 | contig 22321 bp, 23 predicted proteins | sample Etolaghawater15m_FD_14877 | JGI IMG/M metagenome (IMG submission 14877)
GAACGAGGTAGAGTCCGGTATTTTTCATGTCTGACTTCAAAAAAGCTTGACTTTTAAAGATTAGTTACGGCTAGTATTTCCTGAAAACAATTTCTTTCAGCTTTACAAAAGCCGGCAAATCTTCTTTCCATTGACCGGCCACCTTTAGTTCGATAAGGTAAGTTTCAGCACCCTGTTTGGTTTGCATGGCGTTCAACTCATCGATAACCCGGTTATACCTCGACAGATCGCCTTTAAAGAGTTCATTTAAAAACAAAAACTTCTCGTTTATGCCGATGGCCGACCTGATGTTTGTGATTTTCTCCTTCTGCATTTTGCCGGCCAGGCTGTTGTCAACTGTCGGTTCGGCCAGGTAATCCGCTGAAGCGGAAAACAAATCCAAGGTAGTTTTTACCAGTTCCGGCTTTGGTGGCTTAGGGCCTTCTTTTATCACTTCCGGCTTGTGTTCTTCAGGCAATGGCATCGGCTCAGGTACTACAGGGCTCGGTTTATCCGGCTCAGGAATTAGCTCCTCGGCAACCGGCTTTTCCTCCTCCGCTTTCAAAACCGCTATCTCTTCCTTAAACTCTACCTGAGGCACACTGACTTTCTCAAGCTCCACGTCTTCGGCCAAAGGAGGCTGAACAGGCACAGGCTCTTTTTTGAAAGTCGTTTCAGGTGGTACTTCCGTAACGGCCTTCGGCTTCGCTACGACAGTCTCGGGTTTTTCGGTTTTGAGAGGGCTTTCAGGCACGTTCTCAAACGAAAGTACCAGGTCGTACAAATCGAATATTTTTTTTCTGAGCAATTCCAAATCCAGCGGATGGATAGTATAACCTACGGGTTTTAACCTGTTTACATGCGCTTTAAACGTATCCAGTTCCAGATTTAAGTTCAAGAGAAATTTTTCTTTATCCATTGGTAAAAAGTTCCTTACATTTGTTTCGTTCAAAAGTAAAAAGAATATTGAATACAAAGCGATGTTTCTGGAAAAAGACCGAAATATAAATGTAAAATCAGGCTGGATCGAAATCATTTGCGGTAGCATGTTTTCGGGGAAAACCGAAGAGCTTATCAGGCGGCTAAACCGGGCACGCATAGCCAAACAAAAAGTGGAGATTTTTAAACCCGCTATCGACACCCGCTACGATGAAGAGAATGTGGTTTCACACGATGCAAAATCGGTTTCGTCAACTCCTGTTGAAAACGCCTCACAAATTCTGTTTTATGCCGAAGAATTTGAGGTAGTTGGAATTGATGAAGCCCAATTTTTTGATAATGAACTGGTAAGTGTTTGCAATAAGCTGGCCGATCAGGGAAAAAGAGTGATTGTAGCCGGACTCGACATGGATTTTCTGGGGAAACCCTTTGGCCCTATCCCCTTGCTGCTGGCTTCGGCAGAATATGTTACAAAAGTACATGCCATCTGCATGCGATGCGGAAGCCTGGCGAGTTACTCGCACCGCACCACACAGGATCAAAAACTCGTGCTATTGGGCGAAACAGATGCCTATGAGCCGTTGTGTCGAAAATGCTTTACTGCCGCCAGAAACCAAACTGAGAAAATTGGTGACCGAAAATAATAAGGCTTTCCTTGGTTGGTAAGGATAAATGAATTACCTTTGGAAACAATACTTCTAAGCTCATAGTATGTTAAAATCTTCAATGTCAATTCATACGGACTTTGCTCCGGCAGAACGCAGTTCCGATAAAAAAATACTGGAACAAAACACCATGTTTGGCAAAGCCGAAGTGTTGAGTAAATTGTTAAACGTTACCTCAACCATGGTGGCCATTCTGAACAAAGAAAGACAGATAGTGTATGCCAACAAATTGTTTTTCCAAAAACTGGGTGCTGCCAACCTGAATACTTTGATTGGAAAAAGACCCGGTGAGGCCGTGTTTTGCATTCATGCCATCGAAGCCCCGGGAGGCTGCGGCACAACAAAGTTTTGTACCGTATGTGGCGCAGTAAATGCCATCCTGGAAGCCCAAGAGGGCGCTGTATCAATGAAAGAATGCCGCATAACTACTCAAAACAGCGGAGCTCTCGACCTCAAAGTAACAGCCACTCCCTACGAATGGGAAAATGAGCCTTATACAATTTTCGCTATCGAAGACATAAGCAACGAAAAAAGAAAACAGGCTCTAGAGCAAGTTTTTTTTCACGATATTTTAAACGCAGCCGGAGGTATTTCGGGTCTTACTTCGGTACTCGAAATAACCGAAGATCCACAAGAAATGGCCGAAATGGCTAAAATTATTAACAGGGGAACAAATCACCTGATTGAGGAAATAAAATCGCAACGACTACTCACTGCGGCCGAAAACGGTGCCCTGGTACTCAACTGTAAAAAAATCGCCTCGCTCGAAATTCTACAGGATGTGGCCTCAATTTATGCCAATCATGAGGTGTGTACTAATAAATTTATTCATATTCAGTCAGATGCTGAAGAGGTTGAATTTAAATCAGATCATATCCTCGTACGCCGTATACTTGGCAATATGCTCAAAAATGCGTTGGAGGCGACTATGCCCGGTGATACCGTGACGCTGGATTGTAAGCGCAAAGACGAGAAAATAGCCTTCTCTGTTCATAATAAGGTAGTAATTCCATCAGAAATTCAATTACAGCTCTTCAACAGGTCCTTTTCTACCAAAGGACTTGGCCGCGGTATAGGCACTTATAGCATGAAACTGTTTGGTGAAAAATACCTGAAAGGGGAAGTTGATTTTTTAAGCACACCTAAGAAAGGGACTACGTTCTTTTTGCGCCTTCCGGCAGAAAATCCCGATTGTGGCGCGGTGAAGTAAAAACCCACCATAATTGATAACCAAACTCAGACCCATCCGATGCTCTGAGCTATTGAACAATTACTTTTTTAATAGAAGTTTTTGCGTTTTCCGACTCAATGTAATAATAACTGATGCCGGCAGGTAGCCTCTCTGTGCCAACAGTTACAGCCGATTGATCGGTAGAAATGACTTCGTGTTTGATCACTTTCCCTCTAAAATTAAGCCAATACAGCTCAGATGACTGTCCTTTGAAATCGTCGGGGATGGGTATATTAATAAATCCGTGAGCCGGATTTGGAAAAGGGTTAGCATTGGAATTTGGTGACTCCTCCTTTACTCCATTCCATTTGCCTGGAATGGAGTATACGTTGGTAAAAACAGAATAAGGGCTTACCGAAAAGTCGTACACAAAACACAACAGCTTCGACAAATCGTTTTCCTGGTTATAAACCGTACTGTAACCTCCATTCGGAAGGTTTAAAAAGGTTACCCCTACTTCGTTAACAACTTTGGTGGTATAAACCAAATATCCCGAGGTGTCGGAAGTGCTTCGGTACTCATAGAAAACCACCAACAATTCTACCTGATCGTCGTTGTTGAATAACCTGGTGGATACATAAGCCACTTCGTACAGGGTTTGATTATCGGGAACATCAATAGCAATGCTTTTGTAGGTGGTATAGTCATCGCGGTAAATGGTGCAGGTATTTAACTGGTAATCTATTCCGTAATACATTTCACCAAGGCCATCGAGCTGCACAGAATAAACGGCTTTATCTAAAGAGGCCTCCAAATTTACCTGTCCATAACATATGTGAGAGGACATAAATAACACAAGCAAAAAGAAAATATTTCTCATTTGAACATATGGCTTTCAAGTTTTAATATTTACAAATGTACGGTTGTTTACCTTAACATTACACAGGCAATCTGAGTTTTTCTTACAAGGAACAATGATCAGCTTAAATGATGAAAAAACCGTTTTTGTTTTTTAGGGAAATGGAACTACCAAAAAAAACCACAGCCATTTAATTTTTCGACCAGGTCAAAGTGGCAATATATTCTTCAAAACAAATTCTTTTTCAACACGATAGGCCAGTACAATTGTATATTTTTTTGGCATTCCAAATCAAATCATATTCTCCGAATTACATATGTTAAGTTGTAGATAACACTTTTTACTATCTTTACGCCCTCAAAAGTTAGCTGTAATTAGTCTTAATAAACTGAATACATGTCAATTAAATTGAAAAAGATATGATCAAGAAAATTTTGGTAGCCAACAGAGGAGAGATTGCTGTGCGGATTATGCGCAGCTGCCGAGAAATGGGAATCAAGTCTGTGGCTGTTTTTTCGGAGGCTGACCGCCATTCGATGCATGTGAGGTTTGCCGATGAGGCTTATTGTATTGGCCCTGCGCCATCAGCTGAGAGTTACCTGGTTATCGACAACATCATCGAGGTGGCCAGGCGCAGTGGTGCTGATGCCATCCATCCCGGTTATGGTTTTCTGTCGGAGAACGCAGCATTTTCTGAGCGTTGTGAGAAGGAGGGCATCATTTTTATTGGTCCTTCGGCTTATGCCATCGATACCATGGGCGACAAAATAACCGCCCGCAAAAAAATGCAAACCGCCAATGTGCCTGTCGTTCCGGGTACTACTGAGCCCATCACCGACCTGAAAGAAGCTGTTCGGGTAATAATGGAAATAGGATTACCTGTGATGGTAAAAGCCAGCGCAGGAGGCGGTGGAAAAGGAATGCGTTTGGTTAAGAAAGAAGAAGATATTCTGTCTTCGGTAAGCGCAGCCCGGTCGGAGGCTAAAGCAGCTTTTGGTAACGATGCCGTTTATATCGAAAAGTACATTAACTCGCCACACCATATTGAATTTCAAATTGTTGCCGACAAGCACGGCAATTGCGTCCATTTGTTTGAACGGGAATGTTCTGTTCAGCGTCGTCATCAAAAAGTAGTTGAAGAAACGCCCTCGCCAATTATGACTGAGGCTGTACGTCAGGAAATGGGAGCTCATGCCGTGGCCGCTGCCAAAGCCGTGAATTACAGCGGAGCAGGTACCATCGAATTTATTGTTGATGACAACCTCAACTACTATTTTCTGGAGATGAATACCCGCCTTCAGGTTGAACATCCCATCACCGAAAGGGTGGTTGGCGTTGATCTGGTAAAAATTCAAATTGATATCGCAAACGGTAAAGAACTGCCTTTCAAACAGGAAGATCTGAAACAACATGGACATGCCATTGAAGTNCGTATTTACGCCGAAGATCCCGACAACAATTTTATGCCCAGNCCGGGGATGATAAAACACATTACCGAGCCGCTTGGCNTNGGCGTACGTCACGATGGNTANGTGTATGCAGGCTACGAAATCCCGATTTATTACGATCCCATGATTTCGAAACTTATTGTTTGGGCACAAACCCGCCAGGAGGCCATCGACCGGATGCGAAGGGCATTGCATGCCTACAAAATTACCGGAATCAAAACGTCCATTCCCTTCCTGAACCGCATTATGGAAGTCCCGGCATTCGTTGAGGGTAAATACAATACCCACTTTATTCAGGACCATGAAGAACAACTTAAACCAAAGGAAAACGCCTCACAACGACTTAAAGATGTAGCAGCTATCACCGCCTTTTTTGATTACATGAGTAAAATAGAAAACACCAAAAAAAGTAAATACTGCAAACGTCCGGTAAGCAATTGGAAAAATTATGGCCGCGCCACTAACCTGAAAAAATTATAACATAAATCAACTTAATTATGGCTTACGAAATTAAACTTAATGAGGAGGTTCATCAAATTGAAATGTGGGCTAAAGAAGGAAATCTGGCCGACATTAAAATAGATAACCGACATTATACCGTTGATATAGTTGAAGTTGAACACGGTGTTTACTCCATTTTACTGGATGGCATTTCCTATAATGTTGAATTGCTTCCTACCGAAAACAAAAAATATCTGGTAAACACATTGTACAATGCTTTCGATGTGGAAATTATTGATGCCGAAACCAAATACAAGAATAGCCGGAAATCAGCGGAGGCAGAAGACAGCAACTACATCTCGACCCCGATGCCGGGAAAAGTAGTGAAGATTTTGGTAAATGAAGGGGATCGGGTAAAAGGAGGTGATACGGTAATTATTGTCTCGGCTATGAAAATGGAAAGCGAGTACAAAGTTGTAAAAGACCGCCTTATAACAAAGATCCTGGTCAAAGAAGGAGACAATATCGATGGCCATCAACCACTCATCATGCTGGAATAATCAGCTCCAATTTTAAAAATTATTTTGAAAACCTATAACAGTTAATACCATGTCATTAAAATCGAAAATAGGACTGCTCGAGGAAAAAAGCCGCAAGGCAGAATTAGGTGGAGGACAGGAACGCATTGACAAACAACATGCTGCCGGACGGCTTACCGCTCGCGAACGCATTGAATTACTGCTCGATCCGGGCACTTTTGTCGAAATAGATAAGTTTGTAACCCATCGGGCCACAGATTTCGGAATGGACAAAACCAAATTTCTGGGCGATGGCGTGGTAACAGGTTATGGCAAAATTGAAGATCGGCTCGTCTATGTTTTTGCACAAGATTTTACTGTCTTTGGCGGATCGCTTAGTCGTGCCAACGCCGACAAGATTATTAAAATAATGGATCTGGCCATGAAGATGGGAGCCCCTGTTTTCGGGCTAAACGATTCAGGGGGCGCACGCATTCAGGAAGGTGTTGAAAGCCTTGCCGGTTATGCCGACATTTTTTACCGCAATGTACGAAGCTCCGGCGTAATTCCCCAAATATCAGCCATATTAGGACCTTGTGCCGGTGGTGCGGTATATTCTCCGGCCATCACCGACTTTATCCTCATGGTAAAAGAAACTTCCTATATGTTTGTTACCGGTCCTGATGTGATCAAAACCGTAACCAATGAGGAGGTAACCAAAGAAGATTTGGGTGGGGCAATGGCCCACAACAAAAAAAGCGGGGTGGCACACTTTACCGCCGACAACGATGAACAGGCCATGATGATGCTTCGCGAGCTGATGAGTTTCCTGCCTTCCAACAACATGGAAGACCCGCCTGTGAAAATATGTACTGATGACCCAAAACGCCAGATTTTCAAGCTCGATGAAGTTGTGCCGGTTGACGCCAACAAACCCTACAACATGTTCGATATCATCATGCCTGTTATCGACAATGGTCACTTTTTGGAAGTACAACCGCATTTTGCACAAAACATCATCGTGGGATTTGCCCGTATCGGCGGACGTTCTGTCGGCATCGTAGCCAATCAGCCTCAGGTGCTGGCCGGCGTTTTAGATATCGACAGCTCAACGAAAGCTGCACGCTTTGTCCGCTTCTGTGATGCCTTCAACATACCCCTGATTACTTTTGAAGATGTGCCCGGATTCCTGCCCGGAACAGCACAGGAATTTGGTGGCATTATTAAACATGGAGCCAAGTTGCTTTATGCTTTCGCGGAAGCTACCGTTCCCAAAATTACCATCATAACCCGCAAAGCCTATGGAGGTGCTTACGACGTAATGTCGAGTAAACACATTGGTGCCGACATGAATTATGCTTACCCAACCGCTGAAATTGCCGTGATGGGGCCCGATGGTGCTGTCAGTATTATATACCGCAATGCCCTTAGCGAGGAGGATAGGAAAAAGGCCGTTGACGAATACCGAAACAACTTCGCCAGCCCCTATAAGGCAGCTGAATTAGGATATATCGACGAGATAATTTATCCACATGATACACGCCGTAAAATTGTTGAGGCCCTCGAAATGACGGCCAACAAATCGGCAAGTAATCCGCCGAAAAAACATGGAAACATTCCTTTGTAAAAAGCAGGTAACTAATTAAATCAACTACCGATCATGGATAGCAATAAGCCTGTTGTTGTGCAAAAACGTTCACTAAAAATGGTGATGGAACCAGGCATCTATTTTTGGTGTGCCTGCGGACGTTCGGCTAACCAGCCGTTTTGCGATGGAAGCCATCGTGGTACTTCATTCAAGCCTCAAAAAGTGGTTGTTGAAGAAAAGCAATTGGTTAAGTGGTGCATGTGTCGCCATAGCGCTGAAGGTGCTTTATGCGACAACAAACACCGCGAACTGGATTAGTTTACCGCAGAAGTGGATCGTCAGGAATACGCTGTAGGTTTTTCATCTGGAAAATGAATATACGCTTGGCTGGCTTTCCTCCTCGTTGTATTTCGATGGTGTCGGCAGGTATCACTTGCTCAAAATAACTACGCATCAGGCTGTCGGGAGGACGAAAGTCGCGGCTGTCAGTAATATAATAGGCATCATTCCCAGTTACAAACCCACCCTCAGCGCGGTTAATCCACGCGTAAACGTGTATTTTATCGAGCGTGCCGATGGCCATGCTTTTTAAATTGGCCGGTGTGGCCGCGTAATAATCGTAATTGGCCAACGGAAACCAATTGTTCCCCACCAGAAAACTAGATGGAAGCATCTCGCCCGTTTGTGTGTCGCGCGAAACAATTTGCCCAAAAACTTTTCCCGCTTCACGGTAACCAAACATGTCGCGCGAAGGATCATCTTCACCCAAATTTTCATACGTCGTGGTGCTATCCAGTGGAATAAGGCCTGTCCTTATTTGAAGCATCCCCAGGATTAAAGTAAAAATCAACAAGGCCAAGGCCGATTGAATAATCCCCGGAATTATTTTCAATGAAGGTTTGGCCGCAAGCCACACGGCAGCCAACGGAATAAGGGTGGTATAACCCGGTGCAGTCCAGTGTGGTAAGGTGCTGCGAAACAACGAAAAGAACAGAAAAACGGCAATGAGCGGAAGCCCCATAAGCAGGATAACCCTGGTTTTTTTGGGGTCAGCGGCAAGCTTTCCTTTAAAAGCAACCCCAACCGCCAAAACAATTAAAACAAAGTTTATCGGATTATTATACAAAAACTCGCCCATTATTTCCGTCAGGAAATAGTCGGGGCGAAAAACAAAACCGGCCGTGTTTACCCGGTTGCCATGAAAAGTGAAACTGACAAAATCGTTTTGTAAATTCCATATTAATAACGGCAGCATCAAAACAGCAGTGATGGCCAGGGCATAGTAAAAATACAGGCTTTTGAGCCAACGGCGGTTGTAGATCAACAGGTACAAAACCGTGCCTCCCCATAAAAAAACCACGGTGTACTTCGACAAAATGCCCAAGCCCAGCAAGAGACCCAGTATGAGGAAGTTTTTTCTCGCATTACTGTTGTCGGGTGAAAAAGGCAAGGTTTGAAGCATAATCAACAACGACCACAACCAAAACAATCCTTGTGGCGTGTCGGGCAGTATAAACGTTCCGGTTATTACAAAACAATAAACAGAAGAGGTATAGAGCAAAGCTGCAAACCAACCGGCTCGCGCATTATAAAGGTTTTTGCCAATTAAAAACATGATCCAGGTGTTCACTGAACCCAGAATTACCGAACCCAGACGAATGAAAAACTCGTGGCTAAACAGCAAATCCAAACTAAACAACCGGATGGTCCATCCCACCATCAACGGATGATCAAAATAAGACCAATCAGGATAAAGGGCATACAACCGATAGTAAACTTCATCATTGCCCAACTCAAGCCACCCGGCTAACACACCCCTGACCATGGCCGAAACAACAATCAGCAGCATCGCATAGTTAGTATAATTCGGGGTTTGGGCTTTCATCTCGATACGCTTATTTAGTAACCCGTTTTGATAAAAAGCGTCGCAAAAAATAAGCAATAAGGAGTGCTGTTATAAAGTACCCAATCCTTAAATAGAGCGTTTTGGAAGGGTCAACAGAAGCTGTTTTTTTTGTTGAGATTTTGTCGCCACTGTAACGGATAACGGGATTCAGATAAAAGACACTCTTATCGAAAAATTCTATTTCGGTGCGCATATACGGTTCTGTATCAGGGACAACGAAAGCGGCCTGGGTAGTATCAGACAGCTGGTAAAGCAAGCGCCCGTTCTGCCCGATAAACCGGATATTTGCGGCAGTAGTATTTACCGACACAAAAAAAGTATCGCTGTTTAGGCTGGCGTTTGTGAGTACGGGCAAGCTTCTCGACCGCAGGTATTTATCCTGCATGGGTTCGTCGTTTATTCTAAAAAAGTCGACACCTATGGCGTTGCCTTGTTCTAAGGCCTCCATTACTTTTTCCCTTTCGTCGGAGGGCGAATTGATCAGGGTAAAACGGCGTCCTACTTCGTTGCTGTTGGTTACATCATGGGCATCATCGTTGGCAATAATCCAGGCCACCTGTCCCGAGGAAAGCGCTTCGTCCCAATGGTTTATGCTCACACGCATGTTATTCAGCACCTCTATTCCTTCGTAATTGGTCAGGTACTTCATGTCGCTCAGGGTATAGCCTCCACGCAACAAAGGGTGAGCGAGCACCACAAAACGTGTGTCTTTATCAAGTAAATCCAGAATCCACTGTTTCATGCTCAGGGTCTGCCAAAAAAGCAAATCTGTCCAAAGCACTTTTTTTGAATCGATACACACCTGATGCGTTTTAAAGATATTGTAACCATGCTCATAAGTAGGTATATACGCCCGATCGTCGCTTTTAAAAGTGTTTATTTTCTGGTAATCAGACGTGGCTACATGATCGAATCCCAACTGGTGGTATATGCTATCGATAAGGGTATTGGTGTTGTCGCGTCCCGANGTCAGCCCCATCCATGCTTTCGACTGAACCTGAAAATTGTATTTCAGCCAATTATCCGAATNCATATGCTGATAGGGGTTGTAAAGTTTGTTTCCTGAAAAAGGTACCGGNCCNGAAAACTGNTANACAGGGGCAAGCAGATAAAACATGATTACCACGCCCAACACAATAACCAGAAACGTNATNANAAATCTGGATAACAACCGAAAGAATAATTTCATTTAGAAGTTTTTTTACGGCGGTAAAATTAACAAAATCGAGCAAACGTAGTGAGCAGCTCCTCTGCGACAAATGTTAACCCCTCCACTCCGCTCTGTATTTTATTTTTGAAAACTTTTCCAAAATATGGAATCTTTGTGTATCTTTGCTTTGGTTATAGGAAACAATAGCCCAAAATATATTGATTATGAGCTCATTTAAAATATTTATTGTCGAAGATGATCGTTTCTACGGAGAGCTTTTGAAGCGACACTTACAGCTTAATCCCGAAAATGAAGTCATCCTCTTTCAAAATGGGAAAGACTTTTTAAACCAAATGTACCAGAAACCGGACATGATTTCGCTGGATTATCGGCTACCTGATTTTACCGGAGATATTATTCTGAAAAAGTTGCATGCCGACTATCCTGAAATTCCTGTCGTCATGGTTTCGGGGCAGGAGGATGTAAAAACCGCTGTTTACCTTATCAAAGAAGGAGCGTATGATTACTATGTAAAGGATGAGGATACAAAGGATAGGCTGTGGCATATTGCCAACAAAATTCGCGAAAACAAAAAACTTAAAAATGAAATCACCGAACTCAAGGAAGAGGTAGGGAAAAAATACAATTTCAGCAACATAATTGGCAACAGCGCCGGCATTAAAAGCGTATTTGCTTTAATGGATCGTGCTTTAAAGGCCAAAATTTCGGTTACCATTACCGGAGAAACAGGTACAGGAAAAGAACTGGTAGCCAAGGCTATTCACTACAATTCCGTTCGGTCGGCACAGCCTTTTGTGGCTGTAAATGTGGCCGCCATCCCATCCGAACTTATCGAAAGTGAATTGTTCGGCTATGAGAAAGGTGCCTTTACCGGAGCAAATGCCCGAAAAATTGGTAAGTTTGAGCAAGCCAACGGGGGAACGCTTTTTCTGGATGAAATAGGTGAAATGAACATCAACATGCAATCGAAATTGCTTCGGGTGCTGCAAGAAAATGAACTGACACGTCTGGGTGGCAATGAAACCGTTAAGCTCGACGTACGACTCATCGTGTCAACACATCGCAACCTGGCTGAAGAGGTAAAGCAAGGACAGTTTCGCGATGACCTCTACTACCGATTGCTGGGACTGCCCATTGAATTGCCCCCGTTGAGGCAACGTGGCACCGACATTATCATCCTGGCCAAATACTTTGCCGATGAATTTTGTCGTGAAAACAAGCTTAAACCCAAGAATCTCAGCCCTGATACACAAAAAAAACTGATAAGCTACAGTTATCCCGGAAATGTTCGCGAGCTAAAGGCCGTTGTAGAACTGGCTACCGTTCTCTCTGACGGAGATGAAATAGAGCCCGACAACATCAACTTTAATGCTACCGATCCCATCGCTAACTTTTTAAACGTGGACTGCACGCTGGAAGAATACAACAGGAGAATCATCAGTTATTTCTTGCAAAAAAATGATCGAAATGTTCTCGAGACAGCAAAACAATTGAATATTGGGAAGTCTACGATTTACAGAATGCTTAAAAACAGCGAAATTTAATGATTACAAGCAGTAAACCATATAGTCTTAACAAATTATCGGGTTTTGTTGGCGACGACCCAAAGCAAATTCTCGAAATGGTCGACTTGTTTATACAAACCATTCCTCCCGAATTGACACTACTCAAAAACAGTGCTTCCAATAATTTATATGATGAAGTAGCTACGGTGGCTCACCGCATCAAACCATCAATAGATGTTTTTGACATCCGGGACGCGCTGCAAATCATACGAACGCTCGAGTTGTTCTGCCGCAATGGCCAAAATTTACATCAGGTAAGTGCATTGGTCGATGAGTTGGTTGAAAAAATTTCGATTGCTCTTGAAGTTATGCGGGGAGAACTGGATTAAACCGTTACGATCCGTTGTCCTCATTGCCCTCTGTATTTGTTATTCTTTCGCGAAAAACATAGCCAACCATTTCGAGTCTACCTGTAAATGCGTTATTCAGCGTTATTTATTTAACCATTCCCAATAATCAACATTTAACCACTTGATAGGCTTTTTCAAGCTGAAACGATAAACCAGATTAAACCTGAAGTTACCGGTGTTCATCGTATTCCACAAATTATTGATGGGTAAATCATTCCCAATAATGTGATTCAGGTAGAAGAATCCTACATAAAAGCGGTGGCTGTTATAGCCAACCGATCCACGTATTATCCCGTTAAGGTTTACGGATATACCACCCTTGGTTTTCTTATTGATCTCGGTTTCGTGCACGGTAGCATAACCCAAAGCCGGACCAGCCGATAGTCCGATTACCAAAAAAACGCGCTGCCATGCCACGAAAGTCTGGGTATAGCCCCCATGAACTCCTATAGTAAATTGTGTTGATTTGTCGTAACCACTTCCTTCGGCAAAATCGCCAGGAATAACCAACGTGGGCACAACCGATGAATCGCCTTTTACCATGGCATAAAAAGCAGAAGCTCCAAAAATAAACGATCCGGCACTTCGCTTCTGCCATTCGTTTTGAACATAGGCCGCCCGATAGCTAAATTTTTTGGAGTTTAAAATATATTGCACGTTCAAACCAGCATCAACCAACCTCAAATCAGGCCGCAAGTAATTGCTGTCGGGCATATTCCACCCTGAAATCATATCGGCAGAGTTGGCCAAATACATGCCTTTGTAACGCTGTAAAAATAAATCAATTACATATTTCCTCAAGTACAGATGCGATTGCAAATCAATGTATTCCGTTTCGCCAAATCTATCAAAATCGCGCTCATTAAATGGGAGGTTAAAGGCAATGTTTAAGCCAAAAATAGAATAATTTGCACCCAATCCCAGCATAACCCTGTTGTTGATGTCGTAGCGAAGCACTTTTTTAAGCCGGGTGTCTTGTATGCTAAAATTTGCGTATTTTACTGATGAATATAGCCTTGTGGTAACCTTATCGGTGTAACTGTGGTAGTAATTGGTGTCGTAGTCCAATGGTTTTGCTTCGGGTAACTGTGCATAAACAGGCGCGTACAATCCCCAAACCCATAAAACAAGCATGCTGCTTTTTAGCAAATTAGAGAAAAAACAACCCTTCAGCCACACCCCCTTCATTGTTTTAGAAATCAAGTAACAAAAATACCACAAGTATGCTTTGGAGAACCCGCCCCCTCCATGGAATAATTTCGTGCCTGAGACAAATGCAAATACGCCGCAATATTATTAACCATTCATTTGTTCAATTACTACCATAATACAAAGATAATGAACATTGCATTTGGAAAGGGTAGATATTCTTGTCTTCCTATGGCATGAATCTACGCAAGGAGGGGAAATCTAACCTCCCTGTCAGCACTATTCCTTTTGTAACCCGGATTGAAATCCGGGGTTACAATGTCGGTCGTGCCTACGGCACTTTGAAGTGGTGTTTGGGAAACCTGAAAACTTTCTGGGGTTGGCTGAATGAATGATGATTTAAGACAATGGTTTATTAACTCAGGCCCGTCGGGTCTGGATGCGGAGAAGGGAATTAAACCAGTCTAATCATTCCCTCTCAGCCCATTCAATGCTTTCCAACTCCCAAAAACTGCCATCTGAAAAGTCGATTTTGACAATGCCGTATTGGGTGGAATAGTATAATTTATAAGCTCTATTTTCTTTCTTTTCCAATTCATTGTAATACACATCGTAAAACCAATTACCCTGAACCTGAATACTATCAAGAAAAGGCGTATATTCTTTATTAAGTGGCAACTCAAATGACCATGATCGCCCTTTGTTATTAAAATTTACATCTATTCTGAAATTTGCCGGTTGATTAACTTTCCCTGCCATCTCCAAGGAAAGTCCGGGAATATCCGTTGTACTAGTGTAAAGTGTCCATGTACGTTCAACTTCAATGAAATAATACTCATTTGTATTCATCCCAGCAAGGGTTCGGTAGATTGTATCATATCTTGACCCAATAGTTACAGGGTATGTAATCGAACTATCCGATAAAAAAATTAGTTTCGCTCCTAATTGATATGGGTTTTGAGCTTTCATCTCGTCAGATAATAAAAACTCACCTTGTTTGTGATTTTTTTGGCAGCTAAGGAGAAGTCCAAAAAAGACAGCCGCCAAGGGAAAAACAATCTTTAAGTGCTTCATATGCTTACAATTTTACAATTTTAACAGTATCGATCCCCATTGAAGTTTCCACCTTCAGATAACAGACTCCTTTTAGGTGATCAGTAAGGTCAAAGTTAAAGGTTTTTTGATTAACCCATTCATTCGACAAAACAACCGAACCAAATGAGTTGCAAACACAAATGTATTTTCAACCCGACGGGTCGGGAAAAAGATATAGTCCTTATTTCGACCCGTCGGGTTTTGCCCAACCCGTCGGGTCTGGGGATGCGGAGAAATTAGTTAAACCAGCCTAATCATTATTTAAGAAATCAAGTGACAAAAATACCATTAGTGCTTTGTGTAGTCCCGTGATTAATTATAAATTCGTAATTTTGCAGTCTTATTTTAAATTATTCTAAATAACAATTGTTATGGCTGAAGACAAAGATCACAACAACATATTAGATGAGGTAACTTCGGGTGAATACAAATACGGTTTTTATACAGATATAGAGATGGATACCGCCCCAAAAGGGCTTACTGAAGATACCATTCGATTCATTTCTGCCAAAAAAAACGAACCTGAATGGATGCTTGATTTCCGGCTAAAGGCTTTTAAGCACTGGCTTACTATAGACGAACCCAATTGGGCGCATTTGCATCATCCTCCTATTGACTATCAAGATATTATATATTATGCTGCGCCAAAAAAGAAACCAAACTTAAGCAGTTTGGATGAAGTAGATCCGGAATTACTGGACACTTTTAATAAGCTTGGCATATCACTTGAAGAACAAAAAGTACTTGCCGGCGTAGCTGTTGACGCGGTAATCGACAGTGTATCGGTAAAGACTACCTTCACCGAAACTTTGTCGAAAAAGGGGATTATCTTCTGCTCATTTAGTGAGGCCGTGAGGGAACACCCCGAGTTGGTTAAAAAACATATGGGTTCGGTTGTTCCTTACCGCGACAACTATTTTGCAGCACTTAACTCTGCCGTTTTTAGCGATGGTTCGTTTTGTTATATCCCGAAAGGAGTGCGTTGTCCGGTGGAATTGTCGACCTATTTCAGAATAAACGCAGCCAATACCGGCCAATTTGAACGCACATTGATCGTGGCCGATGAGGGCTCGTATGTTAGCTATCTGGAAGGTTGTACTGCCCCTCAACGCGATGAAAACCAGCTGCATGCTGCCATCGTTGAAATTGTTGCCGAACACAATGCCGAAGTAAAATACTCAACCGTCCAAAACTGGTATCCCGGCGATAAAGAGGGCAAAGGCGGAATTTATAACTTCGTTACCAAACGAGGACTGTGTAGGGGAAATCATTCAAAAATCAGCTGGACGCAGGTAGAAACGGGCTCGGCCATAACCTGGAAATACCCTTCGTGTGTATTAAAGGGCGACAACAGCATTGGTGAGTTTTATTCCGTGGCCGTTACCAACAATTACCAGCAGGCCGACACCGGATCGAAAATGATTCACCTTGGAAAGAACACCAAAAGTACCATAATCAGCAAGGGTATTTCGGCGGGTCATAGCAACAACAGCTACCGCGGAATGGTTCGTGTGGCAAAAAAAGCTACCAATTCAAGGAATTTTTCACAATGCGATTCGTTGCTGCTGGGCGATAAATGCGGAGCGCATACTTTTCCCTACATCACTACAGGCAACGAATCGTCGATTGTTGAACATGAGGCTACTACCTCCAAAATTTCTGAAGACCAATTGTTTTATTGTCAGCAGCGCGGCATCGACTCAGAAAAGGCCATCAGCCTGATCGTTAATGGATACGCGAAAGAAGTGCTCAACAAATTACCGATGGAGTTTGCCGTAGAGGCCCAAAAGCTACTCGCCATAACCCTTGAAGGGAGTGTAGGTTAATTATAAATATAGTCAAGTCATTCAATAAAAATAACATCATATCATGCTTCTGGATATTAAAAATTTGCATGTTTCCATCAACGGAAAAGAAATATTAAAAGCGTTTAATTTAACTGTAAACAAAGGAGAAGTCCATGCCATCATGGGACCGAACGGAACAGGAAAAAGCACCCTTGCCGCTGCCATTACCGGACGCGAAGGGTATGAAATCACCCAAGGCGAAATTTGGTTTAACGGTGAGCTTATCAACGACATGTCGCCCGACGAAAGAGCCAACAAAGGCATTTTCCTCAGTTTTCAGTATCCGGTAGAAATTCCGGGTGTCAGCATGACCAATTTTATGCGCACCGCCCTGAACGCCAAACGCGAATTTAACAACCAACCTCCTGTTTCGGCCACGGATTTTTTGAAAAAGATGGAAGAGATGAAAAATTTGGTTGAAATTCATTCCAAACTTACCAACAGATCCGTTAATGAAGGCTTTTCCGGTGGAGAGAAAAAGAAAAACGAAATCTTCCAAATGGCTATGCTCGAGCCAACAATGGCCATTCTCGACGAAACCGACTCGGGTTTAGATATCGATGCGCTCAAAGTAGTGGCCAAAGGTGTAAATGCCTTACGGGCTGATGACAACGGATTTGTTGTTATAACACACTATCAGCGTTTGCTCGACTTTATCGTTCCAGACTTTGTGCATGTAATGTACGATGGAAGTATTGTGAAATCCGGCGGTAAAGAGTTGGCTCTTGAGCTTGAAGCCAATGGCTATGAGTGGATTAAAGAAGCCGTCGCCGAAAAATAAATACCAGCTCATGAAAGAAACTAATTCTTCAGTACTCGAATCGGCTATCCTAAAAAAGTTTAGCAGTTTAACCCTCGATCATGCCGATGATTCGGATTACATGACCCAAATCAGAAGGCAGGCATTTGAGGCATTCAAATCCGGTGGTTTACCCAGACGAACAGAGGAAAAATGGAAAAATTCAAAGTTTGATCAGGTTCTGGAAAATCAAATGGAGTTTTTAACCGAGAAACCTGAATACAATAGTGAAGTAAGTGAGATTTTTCATTGCTCTATTCATGGATTCACCACACAGGTAGAGGCTTTTTTAAACGGATGGTACTATACCCCCAACAAAAATCCGCTAAAAGTTCACGACAACGGGTTGATAATAGGTAGCATACGGGCCGCTCAACATCAATACCCCGAACTATTTAATCTTCACTTCGGGAAAATAGCCCAACACAACCAACATGGATTTTCGGTAGTGAATAAGGGTCTTTTTCAGGATGGATTGTTTATTTATGTTCCGGATGGTGTTTTTGTGGAAGAATCTATTCAGCTGATAAAAATGGTGAATGCCGCCAAAAAGTTGATGATTAATACCCGAAACCTGGTAATTCTGGGAAAAAACAGCAGACTTTCGCTCATGCATTGCGACGACTCGGTAAACCATCAATCGAGTTTGATTAATACGGTTTCTGAAATATTCGTCGGAGAAAACGCTACCCTCGATTTATACAAATTGCAAAACATTAATGATGTCACCTGCCTGATTAACAGCACTTCTGTTTGGCAATCCCGCAACAGCCGTGTAAAAGTTAATGTAATTACCCTTAACGGAGGAACCATACGCAATGAATTGAATGTGGATTTGCAGGGCGAAGGTGCAGAAGCCGACTTGAATGGCATTTACCTGATGGATAAAAAACAACAAGTCGACAACCAGGTTTTTGTAAATCACGCAGTTCCTCATTGCAACAGCTCAGAACTGTTCAAGGGTATTCTGGACGAAGAATCAACGGCCATCTTCAACGGCTACATTCATGTAAACAAGGATGCACAAAAAACCAACGCTTTCCAACGCAACAACAACATCCTCATGACACCTGATGCCAAAGTAGATACCATGCCTTTTCTGGAAATCTATGCCGATGATGTAAAATGTAGTCACGGCGCAACCATTGGCCAGCTGGATAATGAAGCCATGTTTTATCTGCGCCAGCGTGGTATAAACGAAAAAGATGCCCGACTCTTACTTATGTATGCCTTTGCTGCCGAAGTTACCGACAAAATTGACATTACACCATTGCGCGTAAACATTGAAGACATGGTGAAAAAACGCTTGCGTGGCGAGTTGTCTATCTGCGAAAAATGCGTACTGCATTGTTCCACCCCTGATATACCGCTGGAATTTGAAATAGACCTGAGTAAAATTTAAACAATGGACTATCCTATAAACCAGATTAGAAACGATTTCCCGATTTTGTCGGAAAAAGTGCATGGCAAACCGTTGATATATTTCGACAATGGAGCTACCACTCAAAAACCCCGTCAGGTTATCGATCGTGTTGTAAAGTACTATTACACCGAAAACAGTAACGTTCATCGGGGAGCACATCAACTTAGTAATCTGGCTACGCAGGCTTTTGAAGAAGCAAGAAATTACATTGCACGCTTTATTCATGCCGCTAGTCCAAAAGAAATTATTTTTACCCGAGGCACAACCGAATCTGTAAATTTGGTTTGTACCGGAATACAACACCTTATCCATGCCGGCGACGAAGTTGTGGTGACAGCCATGGAGCACCACAGCAACATGGTTCCCTGGCAGCAGATGTGCGAAAAACAAGGAGCTGTTCTCCGGGTTATTCCGGTTACCGGGAGAGGGGAATTGGATTTACCTGAAGCAGAAAAATTGCTATCAAACAGGGTAAAAATGCTCGCGGTTACCCACATCAGCAATGTACTTGGAACCATCAATCCTATCAAAGAAATGGTGGAGATGGCTCACCGTCACCATATTCCGGTATTGGTGGATGGCGCTCAGGCCATTGCGCACATCCGTGTTGATGTGCAAGAATTGGACTGTGAGTTTTACGCTTTTTCGGCCCACAAGGCTTACGGACCAATGGGCGTTGGCGTACTTTACGGAAAATCCTCCTGGCTCGAAAAACTTTCTCCTTACCAATATGGNGGTGAAATGATAGACAGGGTTACTTTTGAAAAAACCACATTTAACAGCCTTCCTTACAAGTTTGAGGCCGGAACACCAAATGTAGCGGATGTGGTGGGAATGGAGACAGCCTTGCAGTATATTGAAAATCTGGGAATTGATAGCATACAACAGCACGAAGATGCCTTGCTGGAATTGGCTACCAGAGAATTGTCAGCGATACCTGACCTGCGCATAATTGGCCAATCGCAAAACAAAACAGCTGTACTTTCTTTTGTTGTTGAAGGGATACATCCCTACGATTTAGGAACTTTACTCGATCAGATGGGCATCGCCGTGCGTACGGGAAATCACTGCGCCCAGCCCTTGGTTGAATCACTCGGACTTACCGGTACGGTGAGGGCGTCGTTCGGGTTGTACAATACGTCCGACGAAGTAACCAGGTTTGTTCAATCGCTTAAAAAAGCAGTGCTCATGTTAAAATAACGTGCTATGACTATACAAGAAAAATCCGCTTCGGTAGTGAACGAATTTTCGATGTTCGACGATTGGATGGATAAATACGCCTATCTGATTGAACTGGGAAAAGATCTGCCGGTAATAAACACTGACTTTAAAACCAACAACCACTTAATATCAGGCTGTCAGTCAAGAGTCTGGCTTCATGCCGAAGAGGTAGAGGGGAAAATTGTATTCACCGCCGACAGCGATGCTGTAATTACCAAAGGAATTGTTTCGCTACTTATCCGGGTTTTGTCGGGGCACTCAGCCAATGAAATCCTGGAGGCTGATTTTAACTTTCTCGAAAAAATTGGCTTGCAAGAACATTTATCGCCCACCCGCGCCAATGGCCTTGCTTCGATGATTAAGCAAATTCAGCTGTACGCCAAAGCTTTTCAACTAAAATCAAAACAAAAAGAATGATGAATACAGATGAAATTCGCGAACTGAATGAAAAAATCATTCGTGTCCTCAAGAACATTTTCGATCCGGAAATACCGGTAAATATTTACGAGCTTGGCCTCATCTACGAAGTTAACGTCAGTGAAAATGGTATGGTAAAGGTTATTATGACCCTTACCGCTCCCAATTGTCCCGTTGCAGAAAGTCTGCCGGCTCAGGTAAAAGAAGAAATCGGATTCCTCAGCGGTGTAACCGAAGTAGATCTTGAAATTACTTTCGACCCGCCCTGGGATCAGGAAATGATGTCGGAAGAAGCTAAGCTGGAACTGGGATTACTTTAACACAAAGGACTATTTGAGAGTAGTATCCCTAAATATTGCACAGCCAAAAACCATCGTTTATAACGGTCGTGAGGAGCAAACAGGAATTTACAAAGTACCTGTTAACTATCCTGTTATGCTCACCAAAGAAGGTGTGGTCGACGACCACGTTATCGACAAACGCTACCACGGCGGTTCAGATAAGGCTTGTTATGGTTACGGATTACCTGCCTACCACTACTGGAAAACCATCTATCCCGACATGGAAATGCCCTTTGGCCTGTTTGGTGAAAACATCACCGCCGAAGGATTAAACGAAACGCATTTGTACATCGGACAGGTTTTTACGCTTGGAGAGGCCACCATTCAAGTATCTCAACCCCGAATACCTTGTTATAAACTTGGCATACGTTTCAACGATAAAAGCATTGTAAGGCGGTTTCAACAATCAAATTTTTCCGGCGTATATTTCCGTGTACTCAAAAATGGACACGTGTCATCAGGCGATGAATTTATCTTCCAGGAATCTGATGCCAAAAAAAACATTACCGTTTCGGAGGTTTTTGGCTTGTTTCAGGGCGGAGGACTGAATAGAAAACTCGCCGAAACGGCCTTGAACGAGCCCTATTTAGCTCATAGCATCAAAACTGATATCCGACGAAAAATGGAACAACTTAAATAACACTCACTAATCTTACTAAAATGAACGCATCTAAAGCAAATCTTATCAACTCTGTTACCCTGATTGTTTTCGGACTTTGGGGATATTTCGGATCTGTAACTCCATCGTTTACAGCTTTAATTCCCGTATTTGCCGGGGTAATTCTTCTGGCCATGACTCCTGGCATAAAAAAGGACAATGCTGTAATTGGGCACATTGCCGTAGTGCTTACCTTTATTATTCTGGTGGCCTTGGTAAAACCCTTAACAGCAGGCCTTGATCGTGCCGACAACGCCGCAGCTATTCGGGTTATCATCATGATGCTCACTTCGGCATTGGCGATGGCCTATTTTGTAAAAAGCTTTATCGACGCACGCAAAAAAAAGTCCGAATCAAATTAGATCCGGACTTAACGTTAAACTAGCAGGTTAAATGGTGTGCCGGGCATTAGGCCGTTTTGGCTTTTTTCCCGAGCATCACTAGATCTGTTGCTTCTATTTCGGTGATGTAGTGCTTTGCGCCTGCATCATCATCCCACGACCGGTTGATCAGCTTACCCGACACGGCCACTTCATGTCCTTTTTGAAGGTATTTCTCAGCCACGCCGGCAAGTCCGTTGCGCAACACAACATTGTGCCACTGGGTGTCGGTTACGCGCTCGCCCTCCTTGTTGGTATAGCTGTCGGAAGTGGCTAACGAAAATCGTGTAATGGAACTGTTTTTACCAAATTTACTGGTTTTCGGGTCTGCTCCTAAACGGCCAATCAGTTGTACGGAATTTCTTAAAGTTGTCATAATAGTAGTATTTAA
>JGI11705J14877_10000598_pt1 | contig 22315 bp, 27 predicted proteins | sample Etolaghawater15m_FD_14877 | JGI IMG/M metagenome (IMG submission 14877)
AATGCATTCTTAAGTCATCGGATAGTAATAAAATTTTCTTTTTCTTCATAACTTTTTAATTTAATATAAATATGGCAGAATTACAAAAACCATTCTTATTTCTTGAAAATCCATTGGTCAATATACCAAAAAATTACTGCACCAATGAACTGAAACGCAACTGATGTAGTAAATGTTGACCATCCTAGATAATCTTTAAAGAACCAAATTGCTGGCCATGATATGATGATAGATGCTTGCCACTTGGCGTGATATAAAAAATATCGACGATATTTAGAGAGCTTTTTCATTAACAATTACAACGGGTTTATTATGTTTTGTTGCCATTTTGATAGCGTGATCTGTACCTGAAGACTTACCTTCGCTTCGAAATGCAACCATTTTATCACAATACTTTGCAATTAATTCATTCCTATGAAACAATTGAGAAACGTGATACGTTTTAGAATAGTAGCTGTCAGGCATTGCTGAATATAAATTTTTAACTGTATGAGCTGGATTAAATTCTTTATATTTAACGCCCATTTCGATAGCAAATTTCCTTGCATATCTATCAGCACCATGTGGCGAACCGCCAGATACAATTTCCAATTCATCTCCAAACGTTTGTTTAAGTCTGAAAATCATATCTCGTATTTTCTTTTTATTTTCATAAGTTCTAGAACCTATAATAGCAATTTTAGTTTTATCAGGCTCTTCAGTAGCTTGAAGAGCTTTTGTCATATAGTATTTGTTTATCATTTTATTCTATTGGCTTTTGGGCATAAATCTTCTCGATCTCGAAACTCACAATATCTACAGTTAGACATTCCAGCATTAGCGACGGCTGGATATACAGCATCTGTCTTATAATTACCTTCAGCGTCAAATACAGTTTTAACAAAATTTTCAACTTCAGATACTAATTTTCTACGAGTCGGCTTTCCTGAAGCGGGTACAAATTCTTGTGCGCGCTTTTGTGGATACATAAATCCTTCAATCAATTTGCGCTTAACAATGAAATATAAGATGTCAATTTTTTCTTCGTCATATCCATATTGTTTAGCGTAATACGATTTATACAAAACTAGTTGAGACGTTTTTATTTTATCTTGTTTGTCCCTCGCTTTCCATCCTCGAGTTGAAGTTTTAATGTCGATAATCAAAATTCGATCCAATTCAGTATCGCGTATAACGATATCTAGAAATCCATTCATCTTTACCTTTTCGTTATATGCCGAGGCTTGCACATACAAAGGCATTTCAATACCTATTAATTCATATCCTTTTGACTTGAAATAAGAAGATCTATGCTTCTTAAACCAATCTAAGATTTGTACACCATCTTCATAAAATTCCTGAAGCTCTTTAGATGTAGAAAAATGCTCTCCGTTATTGTCAGATACAGCGACCATGTAATTTTGCGTTAACTGTTCCTGTAAACATTCCATTAAATCTAAAGAATCAGCTTCTTTAACAGATTTCGTGTACATGGTATGAATGTAATACTGCAGCGTTTCGTGCATAGAAGTGCCGAATACAGTATGTATAGTAGGTCGATATATTTTATTTTTATCGACATATGTAAGCTTCCATTTTTGTGGACATGAAGACCACATTGCAAACTGACTGTATGATATTGTTACGTCTCCTTCAATACGTTCAGGAGCTAATGATCGAAATAATTGACCTAAAGGACTAACTGCCATTACTTGGTTTTGATTATATAAATTGCTTGAGCTTCGACATCACGATACTCATATGTTTTGTACTCGTCTAAGGACCGCTTCAAAGCTGATTCTACAACAACTTCAAGAGTCTTATTTTTGACCCTTTGTGCTTTGCCATTGACAACTGGCATAATATAAGGATACATACCATACACTGGCTTACAATCTGCGAAATAAACTTTACACGGTATATCTCCGATCCATCCATTTACCCAACATCCATGTTCACCACTTTCGGGATCGTAATTGTAACCATTTCTTGTAAAAGTAACGCTCACCTTATCACCAGGAGTAAGATCGATAATTGAATTAAGTAGCTCATCCTTCTCTCTCTGCTCTTGTGCTAAATGCTCGACGTATATTGGGTGATTCTCAATATAGTCAACAGTGGCTTTGCTATAGCAATTTTTGGCTGCCCATTTACAATACTCGAGATCTGACTTAAGTACCTCTTCAATAAGCTGACCATTATACTTACCAAACCAAAAATACTCTACAGGTAGGTCCTTTTTATGATCTACTGAAAAGCTTCTGGTTGCACCTCTAAGACTTTCATCAATGGATACGTTAGGATACATTGCCTCAACTTTTGCACGATCCATTGAAATGTTCTTGATGTAATTGTTATGCTGACGAACCCCACTGGTATGATGTTTACCATAACTATCTTGGACATATAAAGTCTCGTAAGTTACATCCCAAAGGGTATAAAACTTAGTTGCAAATCCAATCATCTTTACGCGCTTCATATCTGCTGGTATTAAATTTATACTTAAATATAAGTATAAAATACCAACAGTACAAATTATTTCAGAAGTTTTTTTACTTCTTGATCTGATTTACCATACATTTTTACAATTGAAACCAACGCGTCTTTATCTGTTAATAAATACAATTCAATATACTCAGAAGCTTCCTTTTCTGAAATTTGAAAGTGCATTGCAATTAGCTCAATTAGTTCAGCATTGTATTTGCCATCTTTCTTACCTTTGATATACTTATTGAATTGACGTTGTTTAGGTAAAAAGTCGTAATACAATTGATATACTTCTTTAGGACTAAGCTGCCCAATTGTATACTTTTGCAATTCATTAACTATTTCAACTAATTGCCAATTCATTGACAACCATCGGTTAATTAGATATGGAACAAACGCTTTCTTATCTACATCTGATAAAGTATCCCATGGACGTTTTTTATCAGTTATAAACGAAAGATGATCGAAGATAGTCGCTTTCTTATCCGACATTGAAATCAAATTCTTTATTGATATGACCACATGCTGAGCAGAAAAATACTTGTACAGGTACAATAGCGTCTTTAGCAGTACCTGTTAGCAATTTAGATGCTTTACGAAATTTCATTGCAGGCATGAACATGTCATTACCACATTCTTCATTTTCACAGACGATAGGACTAGTTTGTTTAATGTCCAAATTTAAGTTAAGGTTTTGATCGGTCGGGTTCATAGTATTTCATTTAAAATTTTAACAAACATTGACATAACATTAATTTCTTTATCTACAACCATGGAGTCTTGATACTGAGCTTCTGCTATGATTAAAATTACAGGGCCAATATGACCCGTGGCGTATGAATCTAAATTGTCATACAAAAATCGATAAAGCGAAGTATAATCTTTAACTTGCGAGTCTGCTAACAACTGACGAATAGATGTAAATTTACTTTTCGCATCTTGATTAGAAGCTAACAACTCAACTAACTTATCCATATAGTTAGCTTCGATTAAAGCAGCTTTATCTAAAGTTAATGTACCGTTAACTACTTGTCTCTGACATGCATTTAAGATTCTTCGAATATCAGGATATCCTGAATTGATAATAGTAACTAAATCTTCAGGAGTAAATGCAACAGACTCATCTTGTAAAATTTTACTTACTCGAATCGCTACGTCTTTCTTAGAAGGTGGAGTAATACCAAATACCTGACATCTAGATTGTATAGGATCGATTATCTTTTCTACATAGTTGCAGGTAAGCACAAATCGAGTCGTTTTCGAAAACGTTTCCATTAAATTACGCAACGCAGCTTGTGCATTCGGAGTAAGATAATCAGCTTCATCTAAAATAATTAGCTTCCACTGACGAAACCCAATTGTAGACGCAAAGTTTTTAATTTTCTCTCTAACAGTTTCTACATTATTTTCATCAGAAGCATTGATATACATTACATCACAATCTAAATTGTTAGAAATGATTTTTGCTAATGTAGTCTTACCAGTACCTGCAGTTCCATATAATAAGAGATGAGGTACGTCGCCGTTTTGTAAATAAATTTTTACTTTTTCAACGACGTGTTCATTTCCTACATATCCATCTAAAGTGTCGGGTCGGTAACGTTCGACCCAGAGTGTATGTTCTTCGTTTCCAAACATATTACGATACGGTTAATTTTACAAGATAATAAGCTGCAGAATAATTTTCATTTTCAAAAGTAACTCGAGCTAATCCTTTAGAAGATACCTCAAGCATTCCATCTAAGCCAGAGTTTGCATTTAAAATTTCTTTCAACAATTTAGCAGAAAAACAAACAACTTCCATATCTGCAGATTCTGTTGCAGCTGTATTAAATACAATTCTGTTAGTATTTACATTGGAATAGTTAATGATAATTTTAGTTTCACCTTCAGAGCTAGTTACTCCAAAATTATCTGAATCCAATGCATTGGCCGCTTTTTTAAAATTACCCGCAAAGTCTTTATTCAATTGAATTTTAACTTCAAAAGGAGGTAACTGTTTCAAATTAGGAGCTTGACGAATTACTGCTAAATCAGCTAACATATAAGTTACTTTCGTGTCTTTATCTGACATGTTTAGCGAAAATACTTTCCCTCCAGTTTCGCCATAAGAAAGATCGATATTTTCATCTAGAGCAGACATCAACTTAATAAGTTGAGAAGTTGTATATACACCTAGTTCTGCATCAGGAGAATCAAATGATTTCAGCGTAACATCGCCAATTACATTTTGATCAGAGCTAATAAATTTAGTTGATAATGTATTGTTTTCAACAACTAATTTAGCAGTATCAGTATTACCGCCTAGATAATAACGATTAATAAAGTTAATTAACTTACTTTTTTCCATGTTTTGATTTATTTAGATTTAGATTGTTTTTTTGCTAATTGCTTCTGCTCTTTTTTAAATTCAGCATTGCTTACTGGCATTGTATCGAAAAAATTACCAATTACTTCTTTTGAAATGTTGCTAACATTTTCACCGCCATAATTTACATAAAATGGACGATATCGTTCATATACTGTAGTCGGGTCTGGAGAATTGAACATTTCTTCTATCGACTTAAGCACTTGAACTAAATCGTTAGGAATTAATTCTGCCAATACATCTATAGGACAGGTATTAACTAAATTCCAAACGTGATTATTTGTATATACATACATATGCAAATTATGATACGTCATTCGAATTGAAGCTTCTGTACCGTAATTCTTAACCATGTCCCAAGTTAAATAAGGAACTCCAGGATGATTAATTAATGACGGAACGTGACCTGATTCAGGATAAGGAATATTCGATCCGTCTTTCGGAAAATACAACATGTTGAATACTTGATCTTTCCAATTCGGCGACCATACCATTTGACCAAAAATAGGATATTGTCCTGGCGATGAACTGTCTGTTGAAATAGTAATTCGATTACCAGTATACTTGTTCATCATTTTTTGTATTTGTGCTAATACAAAGAAATCAGATACTTTTGAAATACCTAGTAAGTGAATCCAAGTATTGTGTGGCTTAAGAAATTCCTTCTCTTTAATCATCAACGAAAGAATGTACATGAAATCTACCAATCGTCTAGATGATCCAATACTCCATCCGCCGAATTCCATATCTTTAACTGTCGAATACCATTGTTTAAATTCCAATGGATTCGATCCTTGCACGACATTTAAAAATTTAGTTTTACCTGTCTGCTTCTTTTCAAAGTATTTGAAATTATCCAAAGACATATCCAAAGCATCTTGAAACCTACCTTCATACATTACTCGAGGCGGAATATCAATATTTGCAGCAATATCTGAATTAGCTTCTAACCATTCAAATATTTGATCACGCAAAGCCAAGTCCCATTTTAAAGCTCCAGTGGCAATTTGATATCCACCTGAGTCTCCGAATACTAACGAACCATTGTTCAAGCCCCAATCATTTCGCACAGTCATTTTTTTGTAAAAGTGACCTGCAGTAATTAAAAAGAACTTATGCTGCCATTCTTCAGGAGTTCGCTCGTCCCAAAATCGATACGGGATGCCAGGAGCTACTTCCTTATCCTTAGAAACGGGGCCGGCATATGCTCCACTTGAAAGAGAAGGAAAGTATACAATTTTCTTTTCTTCATTCATAATTAAATTGTATTATTATTAATATCTGTTTCAATGTAATCAGCATCTTGACGTAGCTTATAAGCTGCTTCCAATCGATCTTGAGCTTCAACTAACTGACCGATTAAATTATCAATTTCTTCAGTAATTTGTGGATGCTCACCGATACCTACAGCCGCATGCATGTAAATGTGCAATCGAGCTTCAGCATCTTTAATTAATGCAGTGTACTTTGCTATCATAGCATCGCATAGCATCTTTTTTGTTTTAGTGTACATAATCTTCGTTTAATTGTTATATAATATATGAAAAAATTTACTGAACATCAAATATTTGTTCCATAAAATTATCTGAATTGTAATAATTTTTACGTAAAGTTTCTTTTGTAGATTCAATTAAATCTAAATACGATTCGTAATTGTCTACTAATTCTTCTAGCTTTTGCACAAACTCATGGCCATGAGCGGAATAGCTAAATACATTCTTAGTCCATTTTTTTGGATATTGAAACTCTTTAGGAAGTATATTTTCAAATTCTTCGAAATCAGGTACAAGAGGTATGGTATTTAACAAAAGACATTCGTAAATTTCTTTAGCTACGGTAGGTGGCGATGAATATGGTATATACGCTACTTTAGCTTTTGTAAGATACATATCTCTTTGATGCTTGAGCCATGGAGTCTTTTCGCGACTGAATACAATTTGTATATCAGGTAAGCTGCGAAGCATGTCATACAAAATTCTTTCTTGAAATGCACTATATTCTGAATAAGGAAAGAATATAGTTCGTTGAGGGTAGTATGTATCTAAATATCCAGTTAATTCAATATCTAAATATTCCAATGGAAAATTACAACGTACTAACTTTTTAACTTGTCTTTCGCGAGCTATATATTCACTGAATATATCTAAATGCTCCTGCTTCATGAAAAGACTTTTTGTTAGTGTTCTATGTATAGAATATTCATGAAAGCTTCTCCAGCCTCGTTTAGTATATTTTCCGCGCTTGGAACTATTATCATGATTAATTCTAGATTTAAATTCAGCATCTTCATTTAAACTGCTGAATCGAGACCACATGCCAATAAGATTTAAACGAACTTTTGCTATCTCCGCCCAATGCTTTACAAAAATACATTGACCGGCCCACGCATTTGTAAATATTACTTTATCNCCATCAGAAAATTTCTTGGTTAGAATTTCTTCTCGCAACGATTCGATATTATCATATTCATCAATTTGATACATTGTAGTTAAGTCATGTGAATCGACATAACCATGAATCATCGACGCAACATGATCTTGCCAAGTCATATCATAGTCGCTAATTAATCGATCAGTAACAACTGCTATTCGTTTCATAATTTATGACAATTTTTCTACACGCGCGCCATTTTCTTGATCTTCCCAAACTTCAACCCAATNACAATCAAATCGTTGTAGTATTTCGCGCGCTAACATTTCGCAAGATTTAGGACCAAATTCCAATGTTCGTCGGTAGTTATCAGAATATTGATCAGACAAATAATTTAAAATGTCTCGTTTGAACATAATAAATTCAACATCTCGATCATCATGAAATACTTCCTTAGCTACAGTAAAATGAAACATGTGTCGATGCCTGTCTGCCAGAAACGCAACTTCAGGAAATAATTCAGCAGCTGCTGGAAAGTTGTGCATGCCATCTACAGACAGCTTAACAATTATTGTAGTTTTAGTTTTCATATTTAAAATTCAAAAAAGTTACTTAAATTATCATTTTTCGGAACTGTACCCCATCCTAATGCATTATAAAAGTCAGATAGTTTATTTTCTAGAGCTGAACTAAAGATTTTATCGTAATCGATATGCTCTTCAATGAATTGTACAATTTGTACCGGATCTTCAAATCCTTTAAGTGCGCAAGTATCTAATCCATATGTATTTGATCTAAGATATGTCCATTTAATTTTTTCACCATCACTTATTAACTGTACAGACTTATCCTTGTAATATTCAACTAAATCATTATAGTTAAGTGCACTTTTTACATGAACTGGACATCCTTTCATTCTGCTTCCAAATATTTGACCTTCCGACTTTTTAACTTTCCATTTAGATACTTCCTTAACTCCAATTGGGAACATAATATCTAACAATTCTTTTGTTTTTATATCTTCACGAAAGTTAATAACTTTAGTATCTACAACACTTTTATCTGCTACATTTAGAATATCAATTAATATTTCGGACATAAACTCTCGAAAAGCTTTTGGAAAGTTCGATCGAATTACATCCATTCCTTTCACATCTAATTTCCATTGTTTAGCTCCATTCGTTAGTTCAGATATTAATACACCTTTTTCAGAAATAATTTTCTGAGCGTATCTCTTTTTTGCGATCCAAAGGCCTGATTCAGCTACATACTCTTGTTTAATATTAAAGAAATGTACATCAGAATTCATATAATGTTTAGCAAATGCGGACCATGAATCGTTAATGTATTTTTCTACAATTTGAGACGTTTTATAAGTTATGTCAATTTTTTCGTTATACGTTAATTCTTTATTCAGTTTCGACTCCATTAATTCAATAATTGGTTTAGCTGAATAATAATTAGAGTCAGTGTCAACGTAAATTACATAATCTTTTTCTACTCCAGTTTGTTTACTAAACCATTCATTACCTTTATGCATGGCATGTTTGGTTACTGCCTGACCTGAAAGCGTAATCGACTCTGCATTATCTAAATCATGAAATCTAAATCCAGGAGCTCCTAACGCTCCGTATAAAGAGTTATTAACAATCTTATTCGTATGTTGTCTAGAATCAAAGAATTCTGCTAATTCCTTATTACCTTCCTTACCATATTTCTTTGCCAATGCTCGATTTTCTTCACGCTCATTCATCCACGTCTCTAATATAGAAGGAATTAATCCTGGTTTAGAATTATCATATACAACTCCTATCATGGATACTGTATACTTGTTATCGAGTAGCCATTGACGAAATTCCATTACTGGAATTAATTCATGTTTTGATCCTGATTTAAGTTTACATTTTGTACTGGAATATCCATCTGTCCAAAAATCATTTTTTACATCATCCCAGTTTTCAATTCTTCCAATTTTCGTTTCAGGAGATATGTTAAGTGAACGAATAATTGAAGGATATAGCGAAGCTAAGTCTTCGTCGAATACCCATTCATATACACCTGGAATTGGATCTTTTACAAATGCACCAGCAAATTCATTTGAAGCGGCTTCTTCTTCTGAAGTCTGAGAATAATCTCGAAGCTTTCGATTAGGGGCTACAATGCCCAATCGTTTCATATACGTAACACATGCACCATCTAAATATCTAGTAGTAAAATATACGTCTTCATATGGAACATGACCTTTATGACAAATACTTCGAGCCAGCGTAAGAAATTTAAGTTTTTCATCTAAAGACGAAACTAACTCTACGTCTGTTAAGTTATATTCAATAAACTTTTCTGGATCTGTCTTATACAAATGATCTAAAGTGCCTTCATATTGAACCTTACCACGTCCTAGCTCTTTCTGACTAATCGCTTCAAGAGAATATGAAACTTCTTCAGAATATGTAAACAGTTTATACAGAGCCATGTAATCTAAACAAGATACTCCTTGTATACGATATCGCTGTCTATGTTTTAAATATAAAACTTCATTGATAGGCGATAGCGAATTGGCATATTGCTCACCCGCTACCTTCTTAATTCGGTTGTATAAATATGGAACGTCATAATAATCGATATTCCAGCCCGTCAATATTGTCGGTCGTATTTCTAAATAATAACGAAGAAATGTCGATATTAGCTCGAATTCTGTTTGTACTGATTCTAATATTACACCTTCTTTACTTTGACTCGACAGTAGCTGTTCTTTATCAACAATAATTACAACTTTTTGATCGCCAGCTTTGTCGTAAAATGCTATTGAAGTTAAAGGTTGCCAAGCTTCTTCTGCTGAAGAAAATCCTCCTTCAGTTGAAACTTCAATGTCAAAAAACAATTCTCTATGACCTACAGAAGCGTCATCTGACTCGTAATATAAATCAATTAAAGTTCTCGTTTCAGGATTAATGTCTGATTCGTAAATTAATCCGCGCTGAATATCAGCTTCGTCCCATTCAGTAACTTTATCAACTCTAGTTCCATCTAACGCAACTTGTCGGCCATTTGAACTTCGTTTGTAAGCATATTTCTTAAATGGAAATTGTAAATGCCCTTTTTTATCGTCCCAAACATGAATTAAATTTTTATTTTTTTGATATGAAATGTTCTGATATGCCATAATTAATTTTCAGATCTAATGATGTTCAACATAGATTGAATATTACCATGCCACCGTAAAGTATATTCCATTGGAACTGTTAAATCTTGCTCACTGAACAGTTTATCTACATCAGACAAACTATAATAAACGCATTTGCCTGGTACCATTTCCGGACAACATGCTCGATTTGGAACTAAAATGTTACATCCAAATACAATAGCTTCTTGAATAGTATATCCGAAAGTTTCTTGATATGCAGTCGATAAATACCAACGAGCTTTAGCCATTAACGTATAATATTCTTTTTTAGTTAAATTAGGTCGATATTCAATATTACGAGGCAATTTACCTAAATCTTTTGCTGGACCAGAGCTGGTTACGACAATTCGCTTATCAGTCATTTTTGCAAATCGTTTAAGATCGTCAATACCTTTTTCTTCTGTCCATCTATGTGGCCAAATAATAAAATCTTCTTTGGTTACTTCTCCAATTTCGCGCTTGAACTCATTTACATAATTTACGTCCCAGATAAGTCCAGTCACGTGTACTGTTTCAGAATTCAATCCGAAATAACTAACTACATTTGACTTGTGATCGCGACTGCCAACAAAAATNCCATCGCAAATCAAATGATATCCTAATTCAGACGCATCAGCCCAACTAGACAATTGTTGTACAAAATCTGTTTCATCAGCTCGNCCAGCATAATTTATGCCATATACGCTTACATTAATATTTTGNAATTCGGCCATATATTTAATAGATTCAATACCTGGAAAGAATATATCACCTACTAAAAATACATCACCATTTTTTACATCGCCATTGTCAAACATTTCAGCAATCATTTGAAGCTGTGCTGACTTAAATTTGCAAGTGTTAACGATATCTAAAAATTGACCTCGTTTAATTTGAGTATCAATTTCAATTTCAGGATACAATTCAACTTCTACCCATGGGCGAATTGCATCGTTCATCATGCCAGTATATCTAGCCTCAAGTTCCTCTAAAGGAATGTAAATTATTTTGCTCATAAACTATTTTATTTTGATTTAATATATGAAAATTTATTCAAAAAACAAAGAAACCGAATGCTCAACATTCGCATTTTCTAAAACTAAATTTCCTGATTCGTCAGGAATGCCAAGAAACGTTTCTTGATTGGTATGCATTACCGTACACCAATTTCTAATCACGTACATGGTTTCAATATCACTGGTCAAATATATTACACCTTTATCATTGTAAGTAGAAAAATAGTTGGTTAATGAAACCCATTTTCCTTGACAACTTTTAAGATGTTTGTAAAGTCGATTTCGAGGTTCTGCTTCAGAAATTACTGTAGGTAAATCTTCTAACAATCCTAACAATGCAGACTCATATTGTGCATTATATTCTGCAAATTCTGCTTCGACTTTATTTTCATCTATTTCAAATGAATTGTATGCATTCCAAACGACATCTGTTACTTCCTTTGAATCAGCTACAATGTAATTGCTAAATGAACGAAAATTGTAATGCCAATCGAATTTTTTCAAAACGATTGTAGGCATGAATCGCAACGCTTCTAATACTGCAATACCAAAAGATTCATTCTTATACGGCATGAATGCAACTTTAGAAGATTGTATAATGCGAGCTTTTTCTTCTCCAACAACATCAGATTTAATTTCGTAATTAGTATGACCAATTGATTGAAAATCGGCTTCGAATTTTTGTACATGCGCGGATCTAGTTAACACATTAGCTTTGACTTCAACACCATATTTTGATTTGATATCAGCTAACAGTTTAATAAATTCTGAAGGATTTTTACGATCTTCATGTCTGCCAATATACAAAATGCCTTCTCGATCTGAAATATGTAAATTTTGAGAATCTGTCAATGGATATAACTGAACTCGCAAATTATGATCAGAGCCAATAACAGTCTCTAACTTTTCTTTGTTTTGACTCGTTTGAACTAAGGTCGTTAATTCTGGCCATGTCATTTGTTTTTCAATCAAATTGTAATATACAGGTTTGAATACACCTGATTTAAGTTCAGGATTGATTGAAGCGCATTCATGTGCGTAAGAAGTAACTTTCATTAAATCTGAAAGTCCCATTTGATAACATACAAATGCAGATTCTAAATCATTGCAAATAATTAAATCGTACAAATGATTTGAAAGGGCTTTTGTTAATGCTGCGCGAAAATTAATTGCCTTTTCATAGTTAAATGAATCTTCAAATTGAAACAGATAATTATGTTTTGTATAACCTAATCGATCTTTTACATTTGGAGAATATACATTTATTGAATGCTCTGACAAAAAATTTTCTTCAGGTTCTCCATCGCATACAATATCAATAAAATGACCATGTTTTAATAACGTCTCAACCGCACCTTTCATAAATATCCCGTGCCCTGATGAAGGGCGGAAGTTCATTCGATTTATTAGAAATGCTATTCTCTTAGACATATTATTTTAATTTATCTACAAATCGATAAAATTCATTTCTAGCTGCAGGATCGTTCATAAATGCTCCTGACATTTTCGAAGTCATCATAGTAGAATCGTGCTTCACGCCACGAACACATGCACACATGTGATTGGCTTCTACCATAACAGCAACACCTTGATTTGCAATACAAACTTCATTGATGTAGTTATGTATTTGAGTAGTTAAATTTTCTTGAACCTGAGGTCTTCGTGCAAAATACTCTACAATGCGATTCAATTTAGATAATCCAATAACTTTACCATTTTTCGACGGAATGTAAGCTACATGTGCTTTTCCAATAAACGGCAAGTGATGATGTGAACAAAAAGACTTCATATCAATGTTACCTTGAAATACAACGCCATCGTAATTGTCTAAATTGTCAAATGCAGTAATTTTCGGAGGTTCTGAATAACAACCTTCAGCTAAATCATTTACAAAAGCTTTGGCCACTCGTATTGGAGTATCTGAAGAATTTGGATCATTTTTCCAATCAATTCCTAAAGCAGTCATGTAATGGCCATAATGTATAGCAGCTTCTTCAATCATTTGCTTTTTTTCTTCTGCAGTTCTAGGAATAGACCTATTTGCAAATTCTAAAATTTTATTCATATATTAATCGTTTGTTTCGTGAAAAGTTCCTAACAGCTCTGATTCTCTGTATAAAGTATACGTTTCATCGCCTACTTTTACTTCCTGAGCTTGTGAATATGGAGGCAGTGCTACTTCATCACCAACCGTAACTGTCATTGGAATCAATACTCCATTTTGAGTATATAATCCAGGTCCGACAGCAACTACCTTTCCCATTTTAATGTCTTCTGCAGCAGCGGTTGATGGAATAATAATACCACTTGCAGTTTTTTTATCTTGTTCTACTTCAAATTCTTGTACAAGAACTCTATCACCAATTGGTTTGAATTGTTTCATAATTTATTGATTTAATTGTTTATACATCTAAAGTTTTATCCCAAGCAGAAATGTGCAATCGAGTTAATCCTACAAATTTATATTTCTTTGCCATTTCAAGTACCCACTGAGTTCTTTCATGGAATTGATCTTGTTCATCCATTCCTGGCATACAGCATACTCGTTGTAATGGTATGTTAAATGGATTAATAAAGTCTCTGAACATTTCTTCAATGTCTTCTTCATTTGAAATGACAAACTTAAATTGATAATTTGAATGATCCATAATACGCTTGATAGCAGCAGGAACAATACGTTGTTTCTCAGTCATACCTGAGTTAGATAGCTTTGGTGAGCAATTGATTTGATCTAAATCATTAAATAAAGCATCGTCAATGTAAATTGTACCGTTAGTTTCAATTTCATAATATGCNCCGACTCCTTGATGTTCATTTTGAAAGTCATANGCATTCCAGTAATTGCTAAATTCTACAATAGCTTTTTGATGACCTTTAATTGTAGGTTCACCGCCAGTCCAAATAATATGAATTAACCCAGATCTAATGTCTTCATAGATGCCTTGCTCTTTCCAACGATCAATAATATATTGAAAGTCTTTAGGTTCACCCCTGAATAACCATTGAGATGTAGAATCGCAAGTCCAAGTTGCTTTACCTTCCTTAACTAAATCGCCTTCAAATATTTCACCATTTTGTAAAGTCTTTTCTTTCATTAGCTTATTAGTAAATAAGCGAGACATACCGCAAGTTAAGTTGCAATTGGCTAAACGTATGAAGTATGAAGGTACTCCGGTTGTAAACCCCTCTCCTTGTACCGAGTAAAAATCAGAGGAGATTAATAATTTATTTGTATTCATTTATTTGTATTTTTAATATTAAAATGGTAAGTCATCGTAATCATCAATTTTTCGAGTACTGATAGTCAATGAATTTTCTTGCTTGTTAAATTCAACTTTAGACATACATGACTCTAAATATATAACTCGCCTTTCCAATTCAAGAATTCTTTGATCAAGAACTTTTAAGTCGTATTTCGTGGCAATGTTATTAGTTTCAGATGTTCTTTCAAAAACGATATCTAAAAATTCTATAGGATAAATTTGCACTGAACTAAAATCTGAAGTGCGTCTTTGTTCTGGAAGTAAACGATGCTTGATTTTAATTCCAAATTTTACTGCTGTAGCCGTAACTAACCGAGCTATATCTGATCCTTTAGTCGATTCTCCTAAATATTCATACAGCGATACGTATGTAGATTCATTAATAGAGTCTATCATATTTTTTGATAAAGCCTGTAGCTTTTCTGAAAGAGTGTCTTGTTCAATTGGTTTCATATAGTAATTATTATTCAGTATAACTAGCCGAGTTTCGCTCATGTTCATAAACTTCCACTTTAGTAGCTCTTACTCTACCATTGGTTTCTTCTTTAAGGAATGTGTTGATTATTTCAAATAAAAACTCTGCAAATCTCTCACAGCCAGTTGCTGGTAGTATTCGTAGTTGAATTACGCCATCTTTATCCATTTGTTTAAATTGTGGCAAGTATGGATCGTCTTCAGCTACAATAGTTGTATGATCTAACAACCAAGCAAAGTAGTCTTTTGGTGACATACCTAAGATGGTAGTTTTAGATCGTTTCATACCACCGAAATCCCATACCCAGTTGCGTTCATCTAATTCACCTTCAAACCATACTCGAAACGATACAGCATATCCATGTAGATATTTACAGTGCGTACGCACTGCCTTCCATTGCCGAAAACATGTCGAATATCCGTCAAATAATTTAGTCGATTGAAACGTGCTCATATTAATATAAAATTTGCAATTTACGCAAAGTATTAAATGCAATTCGCTCTCCAGTAGATAAAAATTCTTCTTGTTTATTGCAAGATAGAACGATATCAACTAAATGTTCTACTAATTGCTTTTCAGCATCTTTAGCAGTTTTAAGATAAGTAGTTAATTTAACTATATCAATAAAATTTTCAGTTACTAACTTAGGCTCAGGCGTTACTGCGTCGACAAACGTAGCAATGTTATTGTTTTTTGATCGAGCTGTTCTTGTAGTGCGTTTCTTTGTTTCAGGTGGCATAACTTTTTATTTTAATTAAATATATGAATTAATTTGCTAATAAACAAATTATTTAATAAATATAAGAAGAAAATTTTAAAGAACCAAATTTTTCAATTACGTTTGTTTTGTAACAATTTCATATTTCTTATATTTCGTTTTTAATCCAAATCGATACCCGCCCATAGAAGACTCGACAGTTGCAAATTCAGACATGTCTTTAGACATAAGAGTTTTACCTTGAAGAAAATATACTAATCCATCTTTATTAGTAATAAATGTTTCTTTAATTTTATTTAAACCTTCGATAAACAGGTCAGGATTTTTGACAAATGGATGATTAAATAAATCAACTAACAAAGATTTTGCATCTTTTGTTTCGTCATTAACAGCAACTCCAACTTTAATACTTACCGGCTTGCCAGATTCAGAAGACGCTATTATATCTTTAATTTCTTGATCAGTAACCCAATAAGTAGCCTTTGTAGTAGCACTGTTTATACTAATTCGAGACGTAGTAATGTCTTTTCGTAACGCGTCTTTACTTTCTTTGTTTAATTCGACTGCAGCTTTGTATAAACCATTAAGTAACGTTGTAGCTACATTTCCTGGATTTTCAGAAATTAACTCACCAGCCTTAGGTCTTACTACTGAAGTCTTGTTAATAATATCTAATATAGTTTCCATTTTATCAGGGTCTCCTAACGCTAATATACTAGATTTTAAACTTTCATCTTGCAAGTTATAAATAATCGACGCTAATGAAGTTAATGGATTAGTAAAATATGAATGTCTATCAACTTTACCTTCTGTTCCTGGACGTATAACGCCTATCTTAGTTTTGCCTGATTCAGTTTCAAGCACATCTAATGATTTAACTTCATATCGTTTTCCGTTATCGTCAATGTCAAATGATTCGGATGACCCTTGCACTACTGCATTTTTAACCATAAATGAAATATACAATTCGCCGTTGCCAATCGCTTGAGGTACAAAAATATCCCATATAAACTGATATTCTTTGTAGTTTTGATTATTTAAATTTTCAACAGAGTCTAAACTTTTAAATGCTTTTACCGCTTTTGTTATTTCGTCTGGCGTTAGTTTGTTAAACCCTTGTTTAAATGAGTTTAATAAGTTTTTAGGCATATTCTCTATAAACTCGACAAACTCGGGTCGCTTCTCTTCTGGAAGTGCATTATAAAAATTATTTAATTCGCCCGGTATACGTGCGTCATCTTCATTAACTAAATGGTTAGATTCAGGTGATGAAATTATTTCAGATAATGAATAATTTTTCTCTGCCATTATTTCATTTAAAATTTGCCAATCGGCTGAATTGTTGATGTCAGGATATCCTTTTTCACATCTAACGCTCCATTCTAATAGTATAGAATCAATATCAATCATTTTAAATAAATATATTAATTGTTAATTACCTGTAGATCCAAATCCACCTTCGCCTCGTTCTGTTTCAGTTAATTCATCTACTTCTTCAATTTCAATTTGAGGATATGGAATTACAATTAACTGGCCAATTTTATCGCCAATTAAATAGGAAGTATCTGACGCGACCCAAACGACATTGTCTTTAGGTCCAGTTAATTTGTTTAAATTTTTATGATTTCGAAGTTCCTGTACTCGATTCAATATATCCGATTCAAATTCCCTGGTATCTAGCTCTAAATCTTTAAATCGAAAACGAATTTCTCCACGATATCCTGAATCGATAACTCCTACATGATTTGATAAAATCATAGAAGTTTTAGATATTGACGACCTAGGAAAAATCAAACCTACATGCCCTTCTGGAATTTCAACGGCAATACCAGTTCCATATTCTACATACAATCCATCTTCAGATATACTTAAAGAAGTAGCCGTTAAATCTAATCCAGCATCGCCTGGTTTGGCATATGAAGGTAGCACAGCATCTGGGTGCAGTCGTTTAATCTTGAGTTTCATAATTTTCTACAATTTTAACAAATTTATCCATTGAAGCATTTCCTCCTACAACTCGCTCAACTTCCTTTCCATCTTTCAAAAAGACGAAAGTAGGTACGGAACGAACGCTATACAAAGAAGTTCTAGGATCTGAGTCTACGTCAATATGCGCAACACTAACTCTATCGCCCATTTGTTCTACAAACTTTTCAAATTTAGGTTTGATAGCTTTACACGGACCGCACCAGGTTGCACTGAAATATAATATATTCATAAAGTTTAAAATTTAATAACGCAAATATATGAAAAATAAGTTAATATAACAAAAATAATTTGTATATTAATTCACCTAATTCTCTTGCATCGGCTGTTTTAATTCGACCTCGACGATTTTTAATGCGACCTTCATAATAATCGTCATCGATGATCCAAAAATCTATTTTGATATAAGACATACATTAATACGATACTATTTTAGAATAACTTAAAATTTCAACAGGACGAACAATTATTTCATTCCATAAATATGTAGATTTATCTGAATCCGAGCATAATGAAGTCGATTGACATAAATTCGGCTCTCCTTCAGGATGACCTAACCGATACATATTCGCCGCGCGATCTCCTGTGTCCGTAACAATTGATTTTACGTCAGATTTAAACGCGGCAATTAACTTTCCACGAATCTTTACTAAATAATTGGATTCAGGTCGGAAAAACTTTTTATATTGTTTAGTAAATGTAGATATGGCATACGTACCTCCATTGTCAATAGAATCTTGTAAATTTTTCAATCCTTGCTCTGAAGTCCAATGTAATGTCGTTACTATATGATTATTGGTATCATATACATCATCTGTAAATTCATCATCTAACAATACAAACGGTTCCATGTCGCCGCGAGAATAAAAGAATGCAATTCGAATGTCATTGATAAATGACTCTCCACCATCTTCTCGAAAGTACTCTTTAAATTCATTACGAAGTTGCCATACTCGATGGTTTACAAAATCTTCAATGAAATCTAAAACATTCTTTTGAGTAAGCAGATCATATCGTTGCGTTTCTACATACAATTGATATTTGAACCAACGATTAATTAGCGATACCAATTTGGTATTTGCATCTATTTTTCCACCGCGAGTGTCGTATCCATTCTTTTGCAATTCTAAAAATTGTTTCGCAACGGCTTCCCATTCAGGTATAGTCGCAAAAGCCTCGGTTGGGTGATAATATCCTCGTACTTCAAATTTCATTCTTTTCTTTCAAATAAATATCTTGAAGTTGCGAATTTCCTTTTGTATGTTTAGGACTATATGGACAGTGACGGCAGCCAGAGCCGCAACAGCTACCTCGATTAATGTGATGCTGCTCGGTCATGACCAACCGTCCGTTTTCCATATAATAGTTCAAAGAATTCCTTTCGGACTTTTTAGATAGTTCCTGAACATACTGTTGAAAGATCCAATCTTTTGAATTTATCATACAATTACACATCCATCAGCTCCACATGCAATTTCGCCAGATAAATCGGTATTATCTGTAATTTCATGTACATTATTTAAATCGATATTATGTAAAGACGACATCATATCTTCATATACATCGGCTGTACAGTCTTCAAAAGGAGCTTGCGTATAACTTCCTCCATTATAAGGTAATACTGATAATCCGTTATAAAATTTACGGTTCTCCCACATCCATTCACCAACCATTTCCCATTCTTCAGGCTTGATTGATACAGTAGCTGAAATGTTATGAGTATTTTGTCCATTATTATGACCTGTCTTTACCCATTCTCTGTTGAAATGCTTTACTCGTTCTAACAATTCCAATGCAGATTCATGTCTTAAAATCGACCCTTCTGGAGCTTTTTGTGGTACAGAAATTACTGCAGTATCATGTGGTCTGAAATATTCATCTTCAACGAGCTCAGGATGATTTTCTAATAGATATGTATATATCGATTCATTCTTACCTACTCGAATTCGACGAATATAATAATCATTGTGCCAGGCATGTATACCTGATGACGTACCTAATACTAAAGAAGATGTACCTGAAGGTTTAATAGTCGTGCAACGAGCTGATTGGTTAATTCCAATTAACTCTGCAACTCGAGCATTTTCTTCAACAGCTAGCTTTGCAGCTTGACGCAAGTCATATTGTTGAGCTTTACCTGATCCAATACCTGTCATACCTACTCCAATTAATGCATCTTTTTCGGTAGTGCGTTTCCAAATAGGACGAAGATAATGAAAATCTGTATATCCTGCCTGAAGCGTTCCTACAAATGCAGCAGCGCGAACTCTGTCATTTAAATCTTCTTGCGATACAATATCAGATACATTTACTTCACATAAGTTACAGAATTGGAATGGACGAAGCGCAATTTCACAACATGGATTGGTTCCCCAATCTTTATCATTTGATAAATAAATACCTGGTTCACCAGCTCCTGACGCTTCTATCTTTTTCCATAAATTCAAGAAAAAGTCTTTGGTAATTTTATTTCGAAGCAATACTGCTGAATTGTTAGCTCTGCCTCTTTGCGCATTTCCTTCCCACCAATTTCCAGATTTACATGCAATCATGTCATCGTCATCTGCACTGAATAGTGAGATAAGAGCTGCTCTGCGAATACCTCCAGCCAATACTGCATCTGCAATATGACATACAATATCATGTACTTCAATAGGAGATAATTTATCATTGTCTCGTTTAGATTCTAAAATTCCTTGAATTTTTACTAGACATTCTCGTAACGGAGCTGGACCAGGTGCTTTACCTCCTGAAGTTATCAATTGCGCTCCTTTTGGTCGTATATCTGAAAAATCAAAGTTGATTGTCGACCCACCTTGAAAGTACGATTTCATTAACATTTTAACTGCATCAGCCCATCCTTCAATTGAATCTGCAACTAAAAATCTTCTATGTTTATTTGCATTTGGTTTTCGTATTTCAGGTAATTTTTCAACATGATGCTTTTGTACTGAATATCCGACACCAGTACCACCTAGCAATAAAAACATTGTCTCACCAAAAGCTCTCCAATCGTCAATTGGTAAATATGCGCAATTGTAAATTCGGTTAGGAGATATTTCAATTGGCTTACCTCCAAATTGTAAAGATCTCATTGAAGGTAGAATTTTTTTATCATATACATATGTATAAGCATGCTCAATTTCATTTGCTAACTGAGGATACTTTTTCAAATGCATATTTTTGTTTCGAGTAACCAATTCATTCCAACTTTCTCTGCGTTGTAAATCTGGCATGTACCGTGCGTATTTCATGTAAACGGTAATGTCAGAAAGTATTCTGTTTGAAATTTCCATAAAAATAATTTTAAAATGTTAACTAAAGACCCTTTCGGATTAATAAATATTCTCTAACCAAAAGTATTGCCCTGGATTTCTTTATATTTTTGAGATAAAGATTTCTTTAATAGCTCTTCACCAGTTTGCATTGAAGTTTTAGTTTCTTTACCTTCGACAGACGTTTCTTCATATATATGAATTTGCCCATTACTCATATTCATTTTGCTAGGTAACGTAAGTCCGTCAGGGCCAAATCGATTTTTAATAATATGCCAACGACCTGTACCTGCTATTTTATCAGTAACTTTTCTAGATAGCGATAATACGAAATCTGCAATCATAATCTTTGAATACGATTCAGAAATTTTATCTGCTTCAATAACATCCATTTCCAGAGCTGATCTATTGGCTTGCGAAGCTGTATATAACGGAACTTCATATTCACCAGCAATGCCTCGAAGATCTTCATATATCGATTCTAATTCATGTCTCATTTCTTTTCGAGAAACTGCACCTCGTAATAAATCGGCATAGTCAACGATTACAATGTCAGGCTTTTTACCTATAAGAATCATTTTTTCAATATGAGCTCTGATAGTTGAACATGAAGCTGTTTTCGTAGGATAGTATTTGATTACTAAATTACCTTTTAATTTAGACACTGTAGATTCAACTTCATCTAAATTAAACTTTAAATTTTGATTTGCAATACCTGTTAATACAGCATCATAACGCTGACCTACATATCCTTCATTTAACTCTAACGTATAATGAACTACATTTAATCCTTGTTTAACAGCGTGGGCGCCGACATTGATGAGTCCCCATGATTTTCCAATTCCTGCTGGAGCAACGAATACTACAAGTTCTCCTTTACCAAATCCACCGTCTGATAAATCGTTGATAACAGGCCATGGAGTTGCTATAGTTGATCTAACATTATCTTTATATCGATCTTGCACTGACTCGTTATATTCATGACCAACTTCCTTATCAGCTCCAGCTTTCATAGCAATGTCAATAGTCGACTTAATTGCATCGTATTGACCTTTATTTAGTAATTCAACTGAATCTAAGATAGCTCGCTTAATACATTGATTTTTGCAAAAATCTAACGTTTGCTCTTTGATGAAATCTAAATCTTCAGATTCTAAATATCGAAATGCATCTTTAAGCATTTCAATGATTGAAGTTTTAAGTACATCACTTGAT
>JGI11705J14877_10000599_pt1 | contig 22261 bp, 18 predicted proteins | sample Etolaghawater15m_FD_14877 | JGI IMG/M metagenome (IMG submission 14877)
TTATGGTTTTATGTCAGAGAACAATTTAGCAGGAAATCATCCGCCTCCATCATGACGATGGATTATTATGTGAAACTCTAAACTTCAGGAATTCGAGAATACAATGTCAAAACACCTGCCAACTCAGGCCTCTTTATTTTTTGCAGCTGCAAAAAATGATGCTTCGGCTGGTTTACCAAAGAGCCATCCCTGCCCATGGGTAAACCCCAGATGCCTACAGGCCTCAAGTTCTTCATGGTCTTCAACGCATTCCGCTAATGGATAGGCACCCTGATCAAGGCAGATATCAACCAGTTTACGAACCATTTCCTGCTTTTGTATAGTTTTCTTATGAATATCTCTAATAAGTTGCAGGTCAAATTTGATATAATCTGGAGGAGCCTCCACAAGTTCATTCCACCTTGCCTGCCCAGCACCAAAATCATCATAGGCAAGATACATTTCATGATCTCGAAGTATTTCCTTCAGCTCAAGCATCATTCTGGTATTCGTCACTGCTGATTCATGAACCTCAAGTACTACCTGCCAGGGAGCAGTCAACCTGCGCATCTCTTCAATATTATTTTGAAGTCCAGAAGTCAGGCCTTCAACAGGATGGGTATTCACAAAAATCAACGGTGCACCGGGAAGCTCATGACAGGTCTGTATTGCTCTGCTCCTGAAGACTGAACTTAATTCTTTTGCTCTGCCAAGTTTTTCGGCAATCCGAAACAAATCATAGGGAGACTCAGGAAGGTCGCTTCTGAAACCGCGCCCAAGCGCTTCATAACCGACAACCTCGCATTCAGACAAGGAAACTATCGGCTGGAAAACAATGGTAACCTCCCGGTTGGTTATCATAAGATTGAACTCTTTTTCCTGCTGGACAAAATCGTCATTGAGGGCAAACATCGGATCGTTGATATTTATCATAATCGTTGAATTATACAAAACATCATCGGCAACAGGATTACTTTTCTTGTGATCACAACGCCTTGTAACGCGAAGTTCCTCCTGCCCCAGATGGATAGTATCTCCAGATCTGAGTTCAACCTGTCCTGTAATTTTGTTACGATTCACAAACGTTCCATTGGTACTCCCCATATCTCCAACAAAAATCTTTTCACCATTGACTTCAAGCTGAACATGTTTTCGTGATACACCTGGAGCTTTCACCCTGAGATGACACCCCTTATCTCTTCCAATAAAAAAAGGTGATACATGGATAGGAACATCGAGACATTTCCCATCCTTCATACCACCTTCAATGTACCAGATACATTTTTCTGCTGTGCCCATTATAAATGACCTCACCAATCCAGAAATAAGCAAACCTTTTCAAATCAGAAACAATCTTTGGCAGCAGTCACCCCTTATAGCAATTCGTTTCAACATAAAAAGAGTTTAATAAAATAATCTTGCTGTTTAATTTAAGCACAATTCATACATATTATGCAGCAATTCCTTACCTTGACATAATATTACCTGATTATTACCGAAACTCAGCTTTGCAACCCGGAGTTGTTCCGTGTCGATTACATGGGACGCCATAAACCCTTCCCTGGGGCTCTACTGGGGCCGTCAGGCCGCAGATGCCCATATAATCAACAGAAAAAAACTCCTCCTCAGGCTGGTAGGATGAGGATTAATGGTATCAGGTAATATTATATCAGGAACAGTAATAGGATAGAATGGAAAAATCAGGTTTTCCACTCCCGAGGCGGTCGCATAAATCCTTAGGAAGTTAGGCTCACTCACTGACTCAACTTTTTCTCAGATCTCTCTTGACAGAGTATCCTGGCGAGATTAAGAAATTAGCAACACCTAATGACAGTGGTTGGAAGTACAGATGACGGCTTCCCGATATCCCCTCCCCCTCAGCTTCATTGTGGAATCAAATAAAGTAAGTGAAATATAATGTCCGAAATAAATCTTAGACAAATGGCAAAAAACCAGTCCGGAATAATCAAGTCTGTGAAAGTTGGCGGAGAACTGGGAAGAAGAATTCGGGAAATGGGACTGGTACCCGGAACCGAAATAACCATTCAGGGCCGAGCCCCCCTATATGATCCCGTTGCACTGCGGGTAATGGGCGGTACACTTACACTGCGCAATGATGAAGCCGACTACATTGTCGTTGACGTCAAAGAAGAGGGATGAACGATCTCAACACCAGCCTCTTTGAGTAAAACAAGTGCCACACTCTCATTTTCTTCAGCCACTACTTCATCCGGCTTCAGTTTCAAAAGCCATCGTCCCACCAGCAGACCCTTTTTCTTTTTTGCTGAACCGTATCGATTCTCAACAAATTGGCGTTTTTTAACAGCTTTCGTTTCACTGTTTATTGTCTGAACAAGAAACCAGGGTGCCGAAGCCAGATGCTTCACGCTTAATTCTCCCTCAGGACTCTGCACCGGGATCACTCTGCGCGTGAAATCACCCAAAACGAAATGAGGACGTATGCGTGCCAGCACCAGTCCAGGGAACTCCACCAGCAACTCTTCCTCCAGACGATCGGCTACAAGGTCAGCAATCCTGTGTGATGGCGTACGTAATTCCACATCCATATCCACAAGAAAACGCCCACCCGCATTCCTGCTGAAACATTTTTTCACCTTGCTAATACGAGGATGTTTCTCAACAAAGCGAATAATGTCCCTTTCCGTTTCTCTATCAATTGAAGCATCAAGTAGATCCTTCAAAGCTCCTACAAACAACTGACCACCTGCATAAAAGACAAAAAGAGCTACAATCCCTGCTGCAAATCTATCAACATTGAAGCCGAAGGGAACAATAATGAGGCTAACCAGAACCACAGCCGTAGAAAGAGAATCAGCGAGGTAATCTTTGGCATCTGCTGTGAGTGCAGGAGAATTGAGTCTTTTACCTGCACGAAATTGAATCAATCCGAATCCGAGTGCTATCATAAAGGAAATTGCCGCGGCAGGAAGTGCTATTTTTATATCAGGATAACTTATTACTCCAAAGAGTGCCTGTCTTCCAATTTCATAGCCCGCAAGTATAACAGCAACAGATGTCGCCAGGACAGCAACTGTTTCAGCCTTATAAAGCCCATATGGGAAGGAGGGATGTTTCTTACCAGCCACAAGAATCCCTACAAACACGGCTGAAGAGGAGAAAACATCTGTTGCAGAATTAACAGCATCTCCAATGAGTGCTGCAGATCCAGACATGACACCCGCAATTCCCTTACCAATCGCAAGGAAAAGATTCAGGCAAATTGAAACAATAGCCCTTTTCTTTGCTTCCCCGAGTCGCTGTTTCGTTTGGTTATTAGTCATATTCCTATTGGTTGGCCGGCAAATAATTTATATAAAAAAAAGGAATTATATAAAGATATTCACTATTCATTCAAGAATCCACCTTTTTATTATTACTCGGTTTTTCTGGCCTCCAAACTGCTCCACACACTTGATAAATGAGTTGACAGTACATAATGTTTGGTGTACCTAAACATAGTCTTCTACGGAGAATGAAATGACCTTAAAAGAACTCAACAAAAAATGTGGTTGTTTTGCCAGAAAAATACAACAATGCACACAAGAAGAACGGTGCAATGGCCACCCCGGTCCCCTCTCTAAGAGTCATCAGGCAGGTAAGGTGAAGATCTGCAAGGTTACCGGAGACAGAAAGCTCTGCGCCAGAATGGCGTCACTTGGAGTGCTCCCCGGACAGGAGGCTGAACTGATCTGCCCTCAAAATGGTTCTCAGTGTCTTTTAAAGGTTCATGGTGGAACCCTCAGCCTTGACGAAGTCACTAGTAATAACATTATTGTACAATCAGTATAGGTTAGAAGTAGTATTAAAATACTGCTTTTTTTTTAAATCTTTTGAATTAGGATCCCCTAACTATCAGGTTCTACCATGTGGCAAACACTCATCAGCGTATTTGTTGTCGCAATTGCTCTCTTTTTTATCGGAAAAAGGGTATACTCCGCAATTCATCGAATTACTGACCCTACCCAGGATTGCTCCTGCAGTAGTGGGTGTAGTGGCTGTGGAGTAACCAGTTGCGAAACACAGAAGAAAAAATCATGACTACAACAGCTAATACCGGTAATCTGTAAGAAAGCCGATACTTAGATGAGTAACCTTCATGGAAAGCTATAAGCACCTTAGAAATTCACTTCCCTCGAGTTCAATTACATGAGTAACAATTCAATCACCATGGCATTGGCCGGCAACCCGAATGCCGGTAAAACCACTCTCTTTAACCGCCTGACAGGAGCAAGACAGCACGTAGGAAACTATCCCGGCATTACAGTTGCCCATAAAGAAGGCCATTTCACTCAAGACGATCAGAAAGTTGCACTCACAGATCTACCTGGAACCTATTCACTGACAGCGTATTCTGTTGAAGAAATCGTCACTCGTGACTTCCTGACAACACAGAAACCCGATGTAGTTATTAACATCGTCGACGCATCAAACATCGAACGAAACCTCTATCTCACCACCCAGTTTCTTGAGATGGGTGTGCCTTTGATCATTGCACTGAATATGATTGATGTGGCAAAAGATAGAGGCATCGAGATACACTCTCAGAAACTTGCCGAGCTTCTCGGGGTCACGGTTGTACCGATAGTTGCACGATCCGGTGAGGGTACCGAAGAACTGATCAGACAGGCAATACACGTTGCCAAATCGGACAAAACATGGACTTCACGAGACATCTCATATGGTGACGATCTTGATGAGGTCCTTATGGAGATCATTACCCTAATCAATGAATCATCCTTTCTTGTTAATAATTACAATCCCCGCTTCACCGGCATCAAATATCTTGAGCATGATGATCAGATGCTTACAAAGGGACAGGCGGCTGACCCGATACTTGCCAAAAAGCTTGAACAAACCGTTGGCAGTATATCCGATCACCTGCTCAAGACCATGGATGTTTATCCCGAAGCAATAATCGCTGATCATCGTTATGGATTTATCAAATCTATAGTCAGGCAGGGAGTAATGACCCACGCATTTGACATTGACCGATTATACACTTCGGACAAGATCGACAAGGTTTTAACAAATCGCCTGCTTGGCCCGCTCTTTATGCTGGCCATCCTCTTCGGCCTCTATCAATTCACATTTTCATGGAGTGAACTCCCTGTTACATGGATGGAAGGATTATTTGGCTGGCTTGGAGGGATAGTTGATAACACGCTTCCCGAAGGCATGTTAAAATCCATGATAATCTCAGGTGTTATTGATGGTGTTGGTGGAGTACTTGGTTTCGTGCCTCTTATCATGTTTATGTTTTTCGGGATTGCTGTGCTCGAAGATTCCGGGTATCTGGCAAGAGTTGCATTTATGATGGATCGGGTATTTCGGATATTTGGCCTTCACGGATCAAGTGTTATGCCCTTTATTGTTTCAGGGGGTATTGCCGGTGGATGCGCCGTACCTGGCGTCATGGCCACCAGAACACTGCGTTCCCCAAAAGAGCGAATGGCCACATTGCTTACTGTTCCTTTTATGAACTGCGGAGCCAAAGTCCCGGTTCTTATTCTTTTGATTGGTGCATTCTTTTCCGACCACAAAGCCTTGTATATGTTTCTCTTTACCATGCTGGCCTGGCTTGTTGCCCTTATGGCAGCAAAATTTCTTCGCATGACTGTACTTAAGGGTCAATCCACTCCCTTTGTCATGGAACTTCCTCCGTATCGTTTTCCGACGCTTCAGGGCTTACTGATTCACACCTGGGAGCGCACCTGGCAATATATAAAAAAGGCAGGAACAGTGATTCTTGCCATATCCATACTCCTCTGGGCATTGATGACATTTCCAGGGATTCAGGAGTCAGACCGGATAACCTTTCAGACAGAGCGAGATCAGATAACAAGTACCTACCCGAAGACAGTGCAGGAGGAGATCCAAAATATCACTGCTGAAACAACACCCCTTTCTGTAAATGCTACAGAACTCCTGGAAAAATTGAGANAAATTGATCAAAATGAATCTGCAGCTGCTCTCAGAAATTCAGTCGCCGGTAAAATTGGCAGGTTTTTTGAGCCTGTCTCAAGCTACGCAGGCTTTGACTGGAAAACAAATATTGCAATGCTTGGTGGCTTCGCAGCAAAAGAAGTGATTATTTCAACGCTTGGCACAGTATACTCTATGGGTGAGATAGAAAGCGATGATGCGGGCACCCTCGGTCAACGTCTTGTGAAGGACCCAAACTGGAACAGCGTTGTCGCAATATCAGCATTAATCTTCATCATGTTCTACGCTCCCTGTTTTGTAACTGTTATCTGTATCGCCAAAGAAGCTTCCTGGAAATGGGCCCTCTTTTCAATGGCCTTTAATACAGGCTTTGCCTTTCTTGCCTCCGTAGCTGTCTTTCAGATTGGAACTTTTTTCGGGTAGAAGTAGTCACAAAAAGAGGAGCCTGCAATGCATAACAAAGCTCCTCTTTTTCATGCAATCTTCTTATCTTCTTTTACAAGAGGTTCCGCATTATCCGCTGAAAGGCATCCCAATCGGTTATCCGGTACAGATACATCTTTGTCAAACTCCGTTCACGCAAGGTCATAATTCATTTCTCCTCAGGCATTACCTGGTCAGTCGCCTGGGAATAAAAAAATCCCCAGACTGAACACTACATTCAAATCTGAGGATTTCCCTATATATCCACAAGATCAGTTCATTATCGATAATCCACGACGATAATCACCACTATTAGTCCAGGAAGGTTTTCTGACTTCCGGATACTTCTCACCCTGCGCCTTCCCAACAAATTAGAAACAAGTCAGTGGCAAATGCAGGACATTTTCCGGTTACAGCGGCGGGCCCGTCTTCGATTTACACGAAGTTCCCTTTTCAGTCTTTTTACGGACACCTGAACATATTCTTATTCTAGCGTGACGATTGGTATCTGTCAAGTTCCATAAACGGAAAACACACAACATGTAGTATTGCGAGATACACAACAGCACGTCATGAGGAAAGACACCCGATCTGCTCAATTTTTAAAGGCCGTAAAAAAAAAAGCCCCTCTGGAACCGACCAGAGGGGCAAAGGGAGGGGAAGAAAAATGAAGTACATTTTCAATCCTTCATTCCAAAATATATGCCAGAACCACAAAACAATTCATATGCTACTGTTTTAACAACAAAACAATAAAACAATCTTTTCGAAAAAGCTCATATATCATTGAAAAAAATGATCCCTTTTTACTCACCCTGGCAACACGGTGGGTACTTTCTACCCAGCCTGCTCCTCATTACACTATTTCAAGAACCTTGCCCCCACGTCGTTTATCTGCTGCCCCTTCCATTCCAGGGATCACAGCATGAACCCCTCCAAAATAAACCCCCTGTGAGTTCCACTCGTTCACACTGGCATGTTCTCTCAATTTTTTAACGCCATCTTCAGCAAAACCAGGTTCCATCTGGACAGTCTCTCCGTCCCAATGTATTCGTGGAGCATCAACCGCTTCTTGAAGAGACCTCTTAAAATCCACTATCTGGCCAAGAACCTGGGTGACAGCAGTTCGAATCCGTTTTGAGCCACCGCTGCCAATGACAAGTTTGACCTCATTGTCTTTAATAAGCAGGGATGGGGACATCATTGATCCCACACGCTGTCCGGGAGGACTTGAATGAAATCCATCAGGGTGCAGATCATCCTCACCCATCATGTTGTTCAGCATCACACCGGTGCCTGGAGCGAAATAACCGGCACCCTCTCCATTTGAACAGGTCATGGCAGCACAGTTACCCTGCTTATCAGCTATGGATATATGGGTGGTTCCACGAGAGAACAGCCTGATACGTTTAACGCTCTCTTGACTCCGGCCGGAACGTAAAAGATCCTCTAAATCCGACGCATTGAAAAACCCTCTTTCCCGCACTCGCTCAACCTCCTGCATCAGCCCCGTCGTATGAATCAAATACTCTCCACTGCCAAACGCATATTGAGGGTGGCCGGTTGTGCATAGCGATTGCAGCGATAAAGATAGCCCGATAAGCGCCCCCCCCATTGAGGGTGCCGGGGAGGTGAAGAAGTCATACTTCCGAAAGGGCACCTTCAGAGGGGTTCTTTCCCTTACCTCAAAAGATGCCAGATCGGTAACCGTAAGAAGGCCGTCTTCTTCCTGCATCTCTTTTCCAATTTTTCTGGCTATCTCCCCATTATAAAACTCTTTACCGCCATCCCTTGAAACATGTTCTATAAAGGCTGCAAGCTCAGGATTCGTGAGTTGACTGCCTTCCTGAAGGTAGCTTCCTCCAGGTTCATATATTTCTCTTCCTTTAGAGGAAAGGGTCATGATCGGACGAAGGAGTTTTAAGAAGTAGGCCTGTTTTACATTGAGAATATGCCTTTTTGCATATTGGACAGCAGGTGCCACAACCGAGGCTAAGTCCATGTATCCAAGACGTTTATGGATATGAAGCAGTCCTTTTAAGGTTCCGGGAACCGCTACCGAGCCAAGCCCCACATTGAAATCCTGTTTGCTTCCAGAAAACTGTACCGTTACGGGGAAGAAATGTGGTTTTTCAACGGGATTTTGCAAACCAAGCCCGGGAGTATCAACAAAAAAATCGAAAAACAGATTCTGTCCATTTGCTGCCGAATGGCCAAGAAGCAAACCGCCACCACCCAGACTGTTCAATGCAGGTTCAACGGCACTTGAGGCAAAGCCAGCTGCGACAACTGCATCAAATGCATTACCTCCTTCTCTCAGGATAATTGCTGCTGCTTCACTGACCAGAGGATGCCCTGAAGCCACTACGGATTTAGTATATTTACTCATGCCCAAAATTTCTCATGAAGTTGTTGTACCACCTGTTTAAAGTCAGCGGTTTTCGCATAGATCCTTCTCTGACTATCTGCACCCGTCCCATGATCTAGTATTCTTTTAAGCATGTTTATATACCGTTCACAACGAAAAGCCTGCACCATGGGCTGCAGCTTTTCAATCAGAGTACAAACTGCCATACGAATACTCATTTTTCCTCCGCCAAGAAAGCCAAGAGGATCAAAAAAGCTGCCATCAAGTCCGTAACGGACAGCCTGCCATTTATTACTTCTCAGAAATTGCTGATTGCACGAGGTTGTCACCATTTTTGACTCGGCAAGAGTTGCAACAAAACACTGAATGAGAGCTGTAATTCCGAGAATATCACCAAATTGGGCAGGAAGATCACAGGCACGTATCTCAAGGGTTCCAAAACCTGGATGCGGCCTGGCATCCCACCAGAGATCCTTAATGGATTCTATCACCCCTGCTTCCTGCAGTTGCCAGACATCAGAGATAAAATTCTCCCAGTCACCAATTGGTTCGTAAATACCGGCAAGCGGCAAAGCTTCAAACAGCTTCGTTCTGTAAGACATCAGTCCGGTATCCTCACCTTGAAAAAATGGCGAGGATGCAGAAAGAGCCAGGAACAAGGGAAGATAGGGCTGTATCAGGTCACATACTCTCACTGCAGTATCACCATCAATCATTCCCACATGAACATGAAATCCTTGGGAAATAAAACGACGCCCAACAATTTGTAACTCCTCCATGATACGTTCATAACGAGGGTCTTTTGTCAGTAACTGATCATGAGAACGGGCAAATGGGTGCAGAGAGGCAGCGTAGAGAAGACAGTTATTATCGGCGGCAAGCTCCTCTGCCATGGAGCAGGTCTGCAACAGATCATTCTCGACATCACGGAGTGTTTTACAAATTCCGGTGCGAATTTCTAAAATAGAACGTATCCACTCGTGGGTAATTCTGGGCTTAAGAATTACTGGAGCATTCTCAAGAAGGATCGGAGCAAGAGGGGCGAGATTCAACGTTTCATTATCTAAGGTCTGAAACTCTAACTCAACCCCAAGGGTGTATGACGGACTGGAAGCAAAAGGAAGTAGAGTCTGCTTAGCTCCGGCTGTCATTGAAAATCCTCTCTTGCTTAGCGGTTATCTATCACCGCAGCCACACAGGAATGTTTCTGCTACCTGAGCAAACCAGGAAGCACCAATGCTGAGAACTGCTTCATCAAAATCGAATGTGCTACTATGAGCAGGGCCGGCTGTATCTGATATTCTAGCGCCAAAACGAACGAGACAGCCTTTGGTTTTTCGAAGGTAGAAGGAAAAATCCTCTCCGCCGAGACTTGATGGCCCCTGTGAAATTACATTCTCACTGGAAACTACTTTTACAGCTGCCTGCCTTGCAACCTGTGTCCCCACACTATCATTAATTACAGCCGGAAGAGATTCAGGAAACTGAAGATCTACCTGAACACCATAACATTCTGCACAACTCCGGACCATTCTTTTCAGTCCGGAAATGACAGCTGTTCTTGAATCCTGATGGGTGCTGCGAATGGTTCCTTCAAGCACAGCTTCACCGGCAATAACATTATGTATTTCACCTGCGCGAATCCTTCCAACGCTCACAACAACAGCGTGATTTGGGTTCACCTCACGTGACACAAGTGACTGAAGGGACATTATTAAACCGGCGGCGGCAACAATGGCATCTTTACACTCATGAGGCCTGGCAGCATGGCCAGCGCTACCGTTTATTTTCACTATGAAGGGATCAGCAAAAGCACAGATAATTCCTTCATCAACCGTGATACTACCGGTTTCATAGTGGGTATCAATATGCCCTCCGAAGATAGCGGCCAGGTTATCAATAGCACCGCCTGCAATCATACTTTCTGCGCCATTACCTTTTTCTTCGGCAGGCTGGAAAAGGAGACGCACCCGCCCTGGAAAACTCATACTCTGAAGCAGGGACGCAGCACCAAGCAGCATGGCAACGTGACCATCATGGCCACATGCATGCATAATACCAGTGTGTTTTGAAGCAAAGGGCAGTCCTGTCTCCTCTTTGACAGGAAGGGCATCCATATCAGCCCTGAGACCTACCACAGATGAAGAACCTGGATCACCAATCTCTGCAACTACTCCTGTTTCAGTAACCTTCCACTGCCTGGTAACACCAATTTCCTTCAATCTTGACCGGACATAATCGGCGGTGTCGTATTCATTAAATGAGAGTTCTGGATTGTGATGAATGCTTTGCCTTATCTCACACATCCAGGATAAGAGTTCAGGGGAGACAGCAGGAGCTTCTTTCATTTGTTTTGCCATTTGCTCTCTTATTTAATACCAGAAGCGCTACTCACATTATCCGGATGGAACCAACATCACTTTCATTACTCAATACACTTTCGTCGATCTTTTTCCTGCTAATGGAAGCCTTCGACGATGATGAGACAGAGGAGGAAACTTCAACCTGCCGCTGCAAAGGGTTCTCTGTATTTGAGATTACAACTGGTTCATCTTCAACTGAAAGCAGTCCCCGAGTATAGGGCTGCTTAAGTATTGCAATAAGTCCATCATTCACCTCCTGGATTGAGACCAGTTCCCACCCGAGACGACCATATTCATTGAGAGAAATCTCAAGTTCATTTTCATCCAGGAATGCACTGCCCAGCAACCCTTCCTTCTTGAGACTAAAATGTACTGTTTTATAGCTCCATCGCATTTCGCACTCCTTGAAACGAAGAGATCAGGGACGCAAGAACTGATCGTCCTTAAACTGACCCTCATACACCTTCCCCTTACTGGTGGTCAGTTTACCAAAACCGTTCCGACGTCCCATTGAAAATTCTCCCTCGTACCTGCTTCCATCGGCAGAAACAAGAGTTGCTTTTCCATTGGGCATATCATCCTGGAATTCACCGCTGATAACACTTCCATCAGCATATGTCAGTTTGCCGTTTCCATGAAAACGACCCAGCTTAAATTGGCCCTCATAATAACTGGAATCATTGAAATAATAGCTTCCCTTTCCGGAAAAATGATCCTGTTGCAACTCTCCAGCATACCGTGAACCGTCGGGATAGGCGAACACTCCGGTTCCTTCCTTTACCCCCTGGACAAATGTACCCTCATAGCGCCTGCCGTTACTATATCTGTAGACACCACTACCATGGAGTTTACCCTCTTTTATATCTCCGTCATAGACATCACCATTGGCATACTCTATAACGCCACTACCATCCATAAGACCTTTCTTCATTTCTCCGCGATAGAACATTCCATCATCAAAAAGGTATTCAACTACTCCATTGACTGGGGTTCTGTTTCCAAGGTGACACACCCTGCCTTTATAATAGATATATCGCCCCTGGCTCGCATCCGGCACGAGAACGGGTGCCTCAGGCTTTGAAGAGGGCTGAACTGCAGCGATCTGCTCCTTTTTCTCTATCTTCTCAACTTTGACCGCAGTCACAACCTCTTTTACAGGAGGAACCGGGATGACTTCTCCCGCAGGACGAGTTTCTTCCACAGGTCTACCATCAACAAACTGCCCTGTGTAGACACTACTGTCCTTTAGGGTAAGCTTTCCATAACCATTCGGTTTTCCATCACGAAATTCTCCATCATAGACGGAACCGTCTGCGTAGAAATGTTTTCCTGTACCGGATCGCTTATCTGCTTCAAACTCACCTTCGTAACGACTGGAATCAGAATAATACTCGATCCCCTTCCCCTGTTTTTTCCCGTGATCGAATTGTCCGATATATCGGGTTTTATCGGTGTAAATCAGCTCACCTTCACCATGTCTGTAATTATCAAAAAACTGACCAGTATATTTTCTGCCATCAGCATATATCAGAACGCCATATCCATTATAGCTGTCTCTGGCAAAATCACCTTCATAGCGATTATTGTCGGTTCCTTTCCATATCCCATAGCCACGGCGCTCACCACCGTAAAACTCACCAATATACGTACTGCCACCCACATAGGTTTTAATGCCCTTACCTGCGGGTTGACCGTTGTGAAATTCTCCTTCAAAATAGGTACCATTGACATAGGTCAGCTTTCCCTGTCCCTCAAGTAAGCAATTTCTAAATTCTCCCAGGTACTTACGACCGTCCGCATAGGTGAGCTCACCATCTCCATGATATTTTCCAAGGAGAAAATCACCATCATATCGAGTGCCATCCTTATAGGACAAGACACCTTTACCATGGATCACATTTGAACTGAATTCGCCTTCATATCTTCTGCCATCGGGACTCGTCAGAACACCTTTACCATGAAACCTTCCCCCTTGAAATTCTCCACTGTACATACGCCCATCGGGAAATTTCAAGACTCCTGTTCCATGTATAGCTCCCTTTTCAAATGAACCACTGTAGTGTCTGCCATCTTCATGAACCAGAACTCCTTCACCATTTTTACAGTCTCCCTGTAAGCACTCTCCATAAGCCGTGATAGTACAAAACAGTATGGTAGCGCACACCAGACCTGCTAATTTCACCTTTGCCCTGTAATTCAATCTTTTTTTCTCCATCAGGAATACGCCTTCTTTACTTCTTCTGCAATGATCTGAATACCTTTAGCGACCTGTGCCTCATCCTGAGAATAGGTTACCCGGATACATTCATTCTGATGCTGCCATTCCTTTTCAAGTCCTGGGAAAAAGAAATGACCGGAAACCACCAGAACATTTCTTGCCTTCAAGCGCTGATACAACTCATGGCTTGAAATAGGGAGATCTTCGAACCATAACCAGAGAAACATGGCCCCCTCCGGTTTATGGAGCTTATAGGGAGTCCCTGCAAGGGCTACGTGGAAATTTGCCACTGCTTTTTCCATTTTCTCCTGATAAAAGGGCCGTATCACATTATGGCTCAGATTCAGTACTTCACCGCTCTCCACCATCTCATGGGCAAGCATGGCCCCCATACTTCCAGTGGCAAGATTCATGATGGCATTCATTCCAGAAACCGCTTTGATGATTTCTTTACGAGCAACAATCATTCCTGTTCTGGCAGCTGGCAGCCCAAGTTTAGAAAGTGACAGACAGACAATAATATTCTCATTCCAAACAGGTTGCGCTTCCGTATAAATGATACCAGGAAAAGGTACCCCATAGGCGTTGTCAAGGATTAGCGGTACATCATGCTCACGTGCCAACACATCAAGTTTTGCGATCTCTTCGTCAGTGAGGACATTTCCGGTGGGATTTGTTGGACGGGAGACACAAAGAGCACCGGTCTCCGAACCGACAAGAAGGTTGTCAAAATCAACATGATATTTGAACATATTATCATCGAGCAATTCAATACGCGGCCGGGTGGAAACAAAAAATTCATTTTTAGTACCAAGATCGGCATATCCAATATATTCGGGGGCCAATGGCAAACGAATTTTTTTTGAACTACCGTCTGAATAATGTCCCCCAAACATATTAAAAAGAAGGAAAAATCCGGCCTGACTTCCATTTGTGAGGCATATATTTTCCGGCCCTACCTCCCAGCCATACTCACGGCTGAGCAGATTGGCCAGAACATCGACAAAATCCTTCTCTCCCTGCGGGGGATCATACACTCCAATAAGTTTCTTGAAGGAGGGTGTATCCTGCGCCAGGTACTGTAAACGCTTTTGGATAACTTCCTGGAACCCCGGCACATGCCCGGGATTACCACCACCCATCATGATCATATCATCACCGCCGGTGGCAAGAGCATTTCCCAGGTCTTCCATTAGACTGAGAATTCCTGCACCGCTGGTGAACTGCTCACCAAACCCTGATAACTTCATATTTCATACTCCTCCAGTCAGGCGATTAAACCGCCACTGGATCCACCAGAGCCAGATTTATTCTGTTTTGGTGGTTGTTTACGTTTAAATATCTGGCACTCAATTCCAGAAGAAGAGAAAACCAGTGCCGCAGGATTCTGTGCCGACTTAAAGCCCATGGCTCTACATCCATAGGGACTCGACGGATCGTGAGTCACGAAATAGTGAACACATTTCAAACAACTTGGACGCCCTGCCATTCTTTACCGTTAATACAATTGATAAGGTTTCCTGTTAAGTCGGTTCTACTCTGCTAGACTAGCATTTTTTTTTCATTGGTCAAAGCAACAAATAGAGAAGTAGCTCCGCCAAGGGCCATTAGACTGCCAACCAGTATAATGCCACTGCTTATAGAATACAAATCTCCTACAAAGCCAATAAATGTGGGCATCAGGCCACCCCCTATAAGAAAAGCCAGTGGCAGGCAGAGGGATACGGAAAGATTCCCGTACTGAACAGCACCAAGCTTTGAAAGAACCGCAAATCCCGCAGGGTAAAAACAGACTGCAACAATAGGCTGCGCCACAACAAGCGTCATAAGCCAGACACCATCACCGACCATGGCCATTGCAACTGTCAGAAGTCCTGTAACAAGCAGTACCAGCGCCATTACAAGCTGTTTTCCATAGCGATCACCAAACCATCCTCCAGCCAGCGGCATAAAAATAGAAGCAATCCTGGATATGGCCAACAGACTATTCGCACGCCCCGGATCCATACCATGATCATTGACCAGAAAAAGTGGTGCCATCGCATAAATACCGAGTGTTGAGCAGATTGCCAGGGAAAACAGAGCCACCATAGCCCAAAAAAGTGGCATTTTAAAAAACACTGTCGTCGCTGACAGATCAGGTGCTCTCCCCCTTTCCTTACAGCCATGAGAACTGAGACCATACACGACTCCTATACCGATAATGAGCAACCCGAGAAGAGCCAGCCCATATCGCCATGGGAGATATTTGAGAAACAGATCACAAATCAGAGGAGCTGCCACAAAACCCAGATTGGGTGCCAGCTCATGAATTGCCATCCCCCTGGAAAGATATGCTGAAGGAACCAGATGGACAATGGTGGCAAGTCCTGACGAAAAATACAGGCCTGCCCCAAGACCCAGAACAAATAAACCAGCCTGGAGAGTGAACAAAGTGGAGCAGCCACCAAGGAGAAAAAGGGCTACCCCCAACGCAAGGCTTGAAAGAACTATGGTATTTTTATGGTTAATTCTGGCTGAGACAAATCCGGATGAAAGGATAGAGAGAAAATATCCGCCTGATATAAAGAGAAAAAATGCTCCAGACTGAACATGATCGATCCCCATTTCCTGTTCAATGAGAGGAAGGAGAGGAGAAAATATAACCCTGGAAGTGAAATTAAGAAAAAATAGACCGGCAAGAAAGATAAGTCCGCCCATGGCCTTTGAAGGAGAAAGAGATTTCATGGCTGACTTAAAAAGGCGGATTCAGTCACTGACTCTTCGCTTCCAGATCTCCATCCATAGACGATCATAGGCCATAGTTGCAGCTGATCCGGGTGTCGAGACTGCCACAGGCGTACGGTTGATACCCATCTTTTCAACATCGGCCAGGTAGGGTATCAGAGTTCGGAAAAACACCTTTTTCTTCCGATAGCTTTTAACTGTATCAATATGCATGTTTTTGCGGCGTTCGACCATGGAAAAAAAGGCCCGGAGTTTCTTCCGATCTGCTCCAATCTTATCAAAAAATTTCATCAGCTGGGCCAGTGCCCTGATGGAAAGTGTAGTCGGAATAACTGGCATCACCACCTGATCTGAGGCCGCAATGAGTTTTTCAGATAACAGAGTCATATTGGGTGGACAGTCGAAGATAAGAACATCGTAGTCATCTGCAAGTACAGCAAAAATATTTTTGAGTTGATCCTGCCCATCAATATCAAGTGCAATATCCAGATTTCTAAAGGAAAAATGAGCGGGTAAAAGATCTAAGCCAGGATACCCGGTTTCACGGATAAATCCCTTCAGTCTTCCCTTCAGGAACTGCTTTTTATTAAATTTTCCTTTAATAGGGACACGATAATAGAAACTTGCAGCCCCCTGCGGATCCATATCACAGAGCAAAGTCTTTTTCCCACGAATGGATGAAGCATAGGACAGATTGACGGCAGCAGCAGTCTTTCCCACCCCTCCTTTGCTTGAATACATCGCTATACTATTCATAGCTTATACCGTGAACAGCTTCAGGATCGATAATCAGCATTAATCTTCACATAATCCAAAGAAAAATCACATGTATAGATCTCTTCACAATCTGTACCATCTTTCAAATCTATACACACTGTAATATTCTTTTCTTTCAACAGCTTGGTAGCAGCCTTTTCAGCATCAGGACCAACGGCAAGCCCATCACGAACAATAACCACATCACCAAAGGCAATGTCAACCCGACTGGGATCGAATCGGACTCCTGCCCGCCCCATGGCAGCAAAAATCCTGCCCCAATTGGCATCCTCTCCAAAAAATGCCGTCTTTACCAGAGGTGAATTAGCTACGGTCCTGGCAATCTGTTCGGCTTCGGCCTCACCACGCGCCCCGCATACTCGTATAGTGATGCACTTACTTGCACCTTCTCCATCATTCACAATCTGCAGGGCAAGCTCTTTCAACACGCCTTCCAAAGTATCCTGAAACAACTGTTTATCAATGGGATTATCCTCATCAATCCAGGCGTTCTCTGCGGTTCCGTTTGCCATAACCAAAACCATATCATTAGTACTGGTATCACCGTCCACCGTAATGCGGTTAAAAGTTCTATCGGTTGCCTGTTTCAGAGAATCATGCAATTCAGGAAAACTTATCTGGGCATCGGTAATCACAAAGGAGAGCATGGTTGCCATATTGGGCATTATCATCCCGGCGCCTTTGGCCATTCCCATAAACTTCACTTCTTGGCCTCCAATCGTCACAACTCTACTTACCACCTTTGGAAAAGTGTCCGTGGTCATGATGGCCCTGGCTACGGAATCAAAATTATCCTCACCCAAGCCCTCAACAAGTTTGTCCATTGCCGAGCGGAAGGCTCCAATATTCAGCTGTTCGCCAATTACTCCGGTGGATGACAGAAGCACCATTTTCTCATCAATCTTCAGGCGTGTTGCAAGAAGTGAGCTGGTGATGTTTGCATTCTCCATCCCCTTCACTCCAGTACAGGCGTTGGCACAACCACTGTTTACAAGAATGGCCTGAGCACGCCCCTGCCGCAAACGATCCTGATCAATTATGACTGGTGCAGCTTTTACCTGATTGGTGGTAAAAACCCCGGCAGTAACAGCTGGAACATTGCTATAAATAAGACCAAGATCCAGCCGATCCTTATATCGAATACCTGCTGCTACAGCAGATGTGGAGAATCCTTTAATTTCCATTATATCCTTACCTTTAAAATGTGAATCCGTCAGGCTTGCACACTACCATCCACATTGAAGATAATGCCAGAGAAAAATAAGCTATTTTACATTTTTACCCAGGCAGGGTAGATTTGCAGATCAGACGCTCAAAAAAACGCATTTACACTTACCATAATTCATAAAAAAACACATGGATCAAGACAGCCTTCACTGGAGTGTTCACATTGCAACCATCATCATTCCCGTTGCGGACCTGATCCTGCGTCTCGGCCTTTCAATCAGGGTTATCATGCGTAAACGTCAGTACGGGGTCACTCTCGCCTGGCTTGTCGTCATACTGCTCCTGCCATTTTTTGGAGCAATCACCTATCTCCTGTTTGGAGAAAACAGAATCGGTGAAACCAGGGCAAAGCGGATCAAGGACTCCCTTGACCACTATCGTAAATGGCTGGAGGCCCTCCCTGCAATAGCACCTGTCAATTGGTCCGAACTCAATTCAGAATTAAAAGCTATTCACCACCTGGCAAACAGCCTGATAGGGATTCCGGCAATGGATGGTAATCATCTCGAACTGATCGAAGAACCTGAACTGATCATGCGTGCCATCATCAAAGATATAGATGCCGCTCAATCAACCTGCCATCTGCAATTTTATATATGGGCCGAAGGAGGAACAGCCGATGAAGTTGTTGCAGCCGTAATTCGTGCCGCCGGACGCGGAGTGACCTGTCGAATTCTTATTGACTCGATTGGGTCCAATGATTTCCTGAAAGGGGAAAAAATCCAGACGCTCCTGGCAGCGGGCGTACAAATTGAAGAAGAACTTCCAGCAGGATTTATTAAAGCTCTTTTCGTTCGGGTTGATATCCGAAATCACCGCAAAATCGTAGTGATTGACGGTAAGATCGCCTACACCGGAAGCCAAAACATGGTGGATCCAAAGTTTTTCAAGCAGGATTCTGGATTGGGTCACTGGATCGATATCATGGTCCGCATCCAGGGGCCTGTGGTTGAAGCCCTTGCCGGTACATTTATCAGTGACTGGTTCCTTGAAACTGACAGCCAGCAGGTTCAATTTCGATCGCTCGACCAGGATGTCAGGCATATACGTGAGATTGCAGATATTACCCATCAACCACTCAAGGGAAATGTTCCAGTTCAATTTGTACCATCAGGGCCAGGTTTTTCCGAGGATGCCATCCACAGTCTGCTTCTCACCACTATTTACGCATCACGCAAAAACATCACCCTTACCACGCCCTATTTTGTCCCGGATGAATCCATTCTCACCGCACTGCAATCAGCAGCCCGACGGGGTGTTGATGTTCGGATCATCGTTCCTGAAAAAAATGATTCCAGGCTGGTTCACTATGCAAGTTGGGCCCGTTATGAGGATCTGGTCAGCGACGGTGTCTCCATAAAACTTTTCAAAGGTGGCCTCCTTCACTCAAAAACCATCACAGTAGATGATGAATTTGCCCTTTTTGGTTCAGTAAACCTGGATATGCGTAGCTTCTGGCTTAATTTTGAAGCAACTCTTTTCATCTATAATCGGGATTTCACCAGAGAACTTCGCGCTGTTCAGGCCGGTTATGAAGTCCAGTCGCAAACTCTTCTACCAGCTGACTTCGCAGATCGCTCCATCATGCAGAAATTCTTTGAAAACGCATCACTTATTATCGGGCCACTCTTATAAATTAAATACTATATAATTTTTTATATGGCTAAAATCCTCCTTCTCTCTGATATCCACGCAAACTTCCCTGCACTTGAAGCCATTGCCCGGTTCTTTTCGGGAACACGTTTTGATGCAATTTTTAACTGTGGCGATTCACTTGTTTATGCGCCATTCCCTAACGAGACACTTGACTGGCTGAAGACGAACGACGTCCAATCCATCGTTGGCAATACCGACTGGAAAGTCAGAAAACTACTTACAGGAAAAACATTCAAAAAACCCCGCAAAATAGAGAAACGGATCATGTATACCTGGACAGCCGAACACCTGACACCAGCGGCTGCAAAGTATATTTTATCCCTTAAAAGAACCAGGCAATTGACCGTGGAAAACCACGAAATCTGTCTTTTTCACGGAAGTCCTGATAATCCAAATGAATTCCTTTTTCCGGACACGGATCCAGCTCGATTTTCTGCTCTCTCCAAACTCTGCCCATGCGACATTATTCTCTGTGGTCACTCCCATACAGCTTTCCACAAACGGGTTAACAACATCCACTTTATAAATCCTGGAAGTGTGGGACGAATGTTTGATTCCAACCCAGCAGCATCCTGTGCTGTTCTCACCATCATAGGTGAGACTGTATCAACCCGGTTTCACAGAATTTCATGGCCAATTGAACAGATGATCCAGACTCTCAAAAAACACAAATTACCCGACATTTACCAGTCCATGTATACTTTAGGAAAAAAACTCAATTAATAGTTGATGTTAAATAGTGTTACTGATACCATCTTCTTTAACAAAAACTTTTCCGCAGGTGATAAACACTATGACTCCCCCAAAAAAGAAAAAAATCCAAGCAAATGAATCCCAAGGTAGTACCGCAATAATTCGAAAACTCGTCCATAAACTCGACAAGGACTTCAAGTCACAACCACCCAGTGAAAAAAGTCGCAAAATCCTCACGGTACTAAAAGATCGGCACAAAGAAGAAATAGTCGAAGCTGCACTTCTCAAGTATTACAACTCCGAAGAGTTAAAGCCCTACCAGGCAGAACTTATCAAAATGCAGAATCACCTTGAAGCAACCGGGAAAAAGATGATCATTCTCTTTGATGGTCGTGACGCCTCCGGAAAAGGAGGAACAATCCGTCGGGTTGCACGGTATATGAATGAAAAGCGCTATCGGGTCGAGGCTCTGGGCAAGCCTAATGAAACCCAGAAAACAGAACTGCACATGAAACGCTACATAGAGCGTTTCCCCCATGCCGGTGAAATCGTCATGTTTGACAGAAGCTGGTATAACCGCGCCATGGTTGAACCTGTCATGGGTTTCTGCACCCCTGAACAGTATCGGCGCTTTTTAACTAAAGTTACCTCATACGAACAGAATTTCATCCTCGACGCCGGCAAAACTATACTTTTGAAGCTCTATTTCTCAGTAAGCAAAGAGGAGCAGGCAAAGCGTTTTGAGAGGAGAAAAAATGACCCTCTGCGCCAATGGAAACTCAGCGAGGTAGATCTCCAGGCTCAGGATCTCTGGGACGAATTTACAGAAAAGAAAAGAATCCTTCTTCAGAAAACACACACTAAACAATCCAAATGGTGGATTATCCGTTCGGATGATAAGCACCTTGCACGACGCGAGACGATGAAGCTCATCCTCAGTTCAGTAAAATACAGGGGACGAAGCCGAAGCCTTAATTTCAAAATAGATCAGGATACTGTTATTTCCGGTAGCCGCGAATTAAAAATCATGAAACAGCAGATGAAACAATATGGTACCCCGTTAAGCTAAGGAGCAACTGATGTCAGAAAAGAAAAAGAAAAAGAAAAATGATGCATCTGAACAGATAGACTGTAAAAAATTCAGATTACTTGAAGGAACTGCTTTAAGAAACATAAACACAAAAGACGGTAAAGGAAAGACATCTGTCTGCGTTAAAAACTGGCACATTGAGTATGAAGCGGAACTCAAAATGCTCCAGATAGAATTAATGAAACTGCAAAAACATATGCAGGCCAGTGGAGACCGTATTCTTGCTATTTTTGAAGGCAGGGATGCGGCAGGCAAAGGGGGCACCATCAAGAGGATTACGGCAAACCTCAACCCCAGGAATACCAGAGTAACCGCGCTCACCAAGCCTAATGAAACAGAAACAACCCAGTGGTATTTTCAACGCTACACTCCCCATCTTCCCGCAGCTGGAGAAATCGTTCTTTTTGACCGAAGCTGGTATAATCGTGCCATGGTTGAGCCGGTAATGAACTTCTGTACCGATGAGCAAAACAAGCGATTTCTGAAGGATGTGCCCATGCTTGAAGAGCTACTGGTTAAGGATGGGATAAAGCTCTTCAAGTTCTACTTTTCAGTTTCCAAAGATGTCCAGAAGGAGCGTTTTGATTCACGGAAGACTGATCCTCTGAAACAGTTTAAACTTTCACCTGTTGACAATCTGGCTCAGGAATATTGGGATCAATACTCAGTACGTAGTCGAGCCTGAGAAACAAGTCAACTTACTGATATAAAAGCACAATATCTCAAAATAGCAGTGCTTGGATTGCAAAGTTATGGTAGTATCCCTCCTATAACCT
>JGI11705J14877_10000600_pt1 | contig 22227 bp, 27 predicted proteins | sample Etolaghawater15m_FD_14877 | JGI IMG/M metagenome (IMG submission 14877)
CCCGATAAAATGCCTCGACAGAGGCGAGCAACTCGCACAAAATCTGGATGAAACCCTATTTTTAAAGAGCGCTTCCGAATTTTGCGCAGCGGCGCTGCTGTCGGATGATCAAGTCACTGATTCAGGAAGTTATTAAACAGATCCGTATAACTCCGTTCCAGACCCGCTTATTTCCTCTCTCTGACAGCCAAAACCGCGATTTCCTAACGGTATAACTCCACATTTTGCAGGATCAGCAGAAACTGTTTATCTTCCCATGCCATCAGAGTTGGAGAGAGTATAGTAAAATGGTATAGTGAATGCCATATGTTTCTTTCTGTGTTGGTCCTATAGATAGGGTAGCAAGTTTAGCTCTGTAATAAACCGATAGTCACGCTGATTTTTTGAAGCCAGCGGACAGTTCCAAATTATTGCTGTTGCCGCAATTAAAGAATCAGCGATCAGCAAACCATGACTAAGCCGATATTCTCGCAATAACTCGTCTGCTTTTTCCGAAATTGCTTCATTTACAGTAAGAATCTCAAATCGCTGAAGGAATTTTTCAGTTTCATGCAGCTCATTTTTATTGCGACACCCGACAATTAAGCTCCATCTTGGTGATAATGCTTACTGCTAATTGCGCCTGCTGTTCATGGTGCTTGAGGCCATTTACCGCCTGCTCAATTTCCATCCCGGCATCAATTAAAATATCGGTATCAACTATGATGAAATCATGCAAAGCATTAACCCCATTCGCTTTGGCGCAAATGCCTTACCCAGGTTGAACTATCTGCCATGTCATCACGATTTTTCCACATACCAATAAAAGGCTCTTTTTCTATTGGCGACAGCTTATTTTTTGGTAGCGAATGACGGATATAGCGTTGCTTTAAGAACGCAATAAAATCAATCGCCTCTTGCTGTGCAAGTGGTGGCAAAGATTCGACATCCTGCAATAATTTCTGTTGATTCATTGAGTGTACTCCAAATTGATATTTTTTGAGTTGACTGCCTAACAGTTAACTAGACAGAGTGTCGATCAGGTAGACTAGACAGAATCCGCCTAGCACCATTAGGCTAGATTCTGTCTAGCCCGCAAGCATGAGCCAATGCGCTTAAACAGTACGGCACATTCCCCACACGCGCTGACAACAATCTCGAACCTAGCACATGCCGAGTTACCTAGCAACAGATAATTCAGCCAAAGAGCGTTTTTCGGATCGTTTCATCGTTAGATGCCTTGCTGGCGCGCTACGATCAACAACTCGCAAGGAGCCTCGCATTGACAACAACGCCGCCGAGCGCTTGGTGCGCCCGGTGAAGGTCAAGCTCAAGGTCATCGGCGGCTTCCGTGCCGTGAGCGGCGCCGAAGCCTTTTGCATCCTGCGCTCGGTTTGGGAGACCAGCAAGCTCAACGGTCAGAATCCATTTGAGGTGCTACGCGAGGCGTTTACCCCTAGCCTGAGTAGTTACGTTTGAAAAAACGTACGCGATATTGTACGCTTTGCAAAGGGGGACAAAATCATGACCATTCTCAATGCCACTGAAGCACGATCAAAGCTCTACAGTTTGATCGATGAAACTGCTAAAACGCATCAACCTATCGTTATAACTGGGAAAAGAGGAAATGCTGTTCTCCTCTCGGAAGCGGATTGGAACGCCATTTCTGAAACCTTGCAATTGATGTCAGTCCCAGGAATGGCTGAATCAATCAAGGAAGGAATGAACACGCCTGTTTCTGAATGCTCCGAGGAACTGGATTGGTGAGTTGGAAGCTTATCTATACCAAACATGCTCAGAAAGATGCGAAGAAACTTGCCTCATCAGGCCTTAAGGAAAAGGCACAAGAGCTACTTCGGGTTATCGAACAAAACCCTTACCAAAATCCACCACCCTACGAAAAACTGGTTGGGGATCTTTCGGGGGCATATTCGAGGCGAATCAACATCCTGCATCGAATCGTTTACCAGGTCTTGGAATCCGAGCAAGTTGTGAAAGTTCTGCGGCTCTGGACGCACTACGAATGAAAAATATAACAAGTACATCCAGCCGATCCACAACTCCGCACGGCTTTTTGCGCATGGTTTCGCCATTTTTGCGCAAACGCCGCGCTCCGTTGTGGTCGCTAATTGAATCCTGAATCAGTGGCTTGATCTTCCGACAGCAGCGCCGCTGCGCAAAATTCGGAAGCGCTCGACGAAGAGTTATCACGCGAGGCGATGCGGAGGGAGATCATGGAGGCGGTGACCGAGGAGAAGCAGCGGTTAATCGATGCGATGCAGCTACGCCATCGTGAGCTAGTTGAGCAGATGGCTACGGCGGTTCAACGGCAGCGCGATGATCGCCTTATCCCGACGCGGGATGGGTTATAGGGAGCGGTGGCAGATGGGGTGGTAGCGTCTATGCTCTTTAGCGTCTCAATCCGCTAGGAGCCAGAGCGATGGTGTTACCAGAGCCTCCCCACCACATCTTAATTATTGTTGAGAATCTACCGGTACCGTTTGATCGACGGGTCTGGTTGCAGGCGACGACTCTGCGACAGGCGGGCTATCGGGTCTCGGTGATCTGCCCGCAGCGAGCTGACTACCCCGCCCATTATGAGGAGCGGGAGGGGATCACTATCTATCGTCATCCGCTACCGCTAGAGGCGCATCGGCGGCTCGGATATCTGCTGGAGTATGGTGCTGCCCTCTGGTGGCAGACGCGACTGGCGTGGCGCATCTTCCGCCGCCACCGCTTTGTCGCGATCCACGCCTGCAACCCCCCCGATCTCATCTTTCTAGTAGCCGCCCCGTTTAAGCTGTTTGGCGTGCGCTTTCTGTTTGATCACCACGATCTCTCGCCGGAGGTGTATGAGGCGAAGTTTGCCGGTCGAGGGGGGCTCTGGTACCGCCTACTGCGGCTCTGTGAGTGGCTCACTTTTCAGCTTGCTGATCGTACCATCGCGACCAATCAATCCTATCGACAGATTGCAATTGAGCGCGGCGGGATGGCACCGGAGCGGGTACATGTGGTGCGATCAGGCCCCGATCTCAGGCGCTGGCAGCAGCGACCGGGGCAGCGTGATTACCACCAAGGGGGGGATTATCTGATCGGCTATGTCGGCGTGATGGGGCGACAAGAGGGGATCGATCTGCTGCTACAGGCGGTGCGCCATCTGGTGTACGTGCAGCGGCGGCAGGATATTCAGTTTGCGCTGATAGGTGATGGCCCAGAGCGCCGCACGCTACAGCAGCAGGCGGTCGCGCTCGGTGTTGATCGCTACGTCACCTTCTATGGGCGGGTCGATGATGAGCAGCTATTGGCGATCCTCAATAGTGTCGATATCTGCGTCAATCCCGATCGCGATAGCCGTCTTAACGATCTCTCGACCATGAATAAGGTGCTGGAGTATATGGCGCTCGGCAAACCACTCGTACAGTTCGATCTCACCGAAGGACGCGCCTCAGCGGGGGAGGCCGCACTCTACGCGCAGCGCAACAACATCGTTGATCTGGCGGCGCGGATGGTTGAGCTACTGGATGATCCGGTACGGCGGGCGCAGATGGGGCAGATCGGACGGCAGCGCGTTGAGCAGGCGTTAGCGTGGGAGCATCAGGTGCCGCAGCTACTCGATGCCTATCGGGCACTGCTGGTTTGATTTTTATTGGTGCCGAGGGTCGGAGTCGAACCGACACGGTGTTGCCACCGGCAGATTTTGAGTCTGCTGCGTCTACCAATTTCGCCACCCCGGCTAGGGAGCTGGTCATTATGGCGTAAGTTGCAGTGAAACCGCAAGCGTGTTGTCGCACGCTATCCGGAACAGCTAACCGCCTAACAGCCGCTGCCACCAACGGCGGCGGCCGGCCGGTGGGGGTGGTGCGGCTAATTGCACCGGGCGATCGTGTGATAGAACCCACCCCGGCAGTGGCGGGGGGNCCATCCCGCTACCACAGACACTACCGAGATTGTTCGGATCGTACACCTTAATGAGTCGGGGGGCGGTCGGATCATCACAGTAGACGATGCCGCAGTAATCCTCATCATGCGCTTGGCGTAGCAGCGTATCGAGGGCGGTGATCTGCTCAGCTAATACCCTACCCGCAACGGGTTCTTCAGGCGGTGTCTCACCGACTGCGTAGAGATACCAAGCGCTATCGTCAGCGTTCAGACGCTGCCACAACGCATCTAGCTCCGACCAGCGTAAGATGCCGCGGCAGTAGCCGTGGTAGCGCTGCAGAAACGGGTCAACTGGGGGTGTTTCGCTCATTGTTGGGCGTGTCAGCGTGGGTGATCGGGAGGGGCATACTACCGTAATCACCCGATGCAGTGGTAGCGGCTGGCTGACTAGACTCAGCAGCAACTGACATAGCGCAACGTAGGGAGTGGCACGATGCAGGCGGTGATTCTAGCCGGTGGGTTAGGGACGCGACTGGCAGAGGAGACGACAGTACGCCCAAAACCGATGGTGGAGATCGGCGGGCGACCGATCATCTGGCACATCATGAAGATCTACGCGAGTGCCGGTATCGACGACTTTATTATCTGCTGCGGCTATCGCGGCGATATGATCAAAGCGTGGTTTGCTAACTACCTGCTCCACTGCGCCGATGTGCGGTTTGATCTCCATCAGCAGAAGATGGAGGTGCTGCATAACGGCACCGAACGGTGGCGCGTGACGCTGGTCGATACCGGTGCCGACACCATGACCGGTGGGCGGCTGCGGCGCATCCGCCGCTACCTGCAAGGGGGGAGCTTCTGTGTCACCTATGGCGATGGCTTGAGCGATGTCGATATTGGTGAACTGATCGCCTTCCATCGTCGCGAACAGCCGTTAGCGACCCTCACCGCTGTCCAACCCCCCGGCCGCTTCGGGCTCTTTTCACTCGCCGCCGATCGCAACCGAATCACCCACTACGCCGAGAAACCGCGCGGCGATGGCGCGTGGGTCAATGGTGGCTTCTTTGTACTGGAACCGGCCGCCCTTGATCAGATCGATGATGATATGAGCGTCTGGGAGCAGGCACCGCTAGAGCGGTTGGCTGCCGCCGGAGAGCTCGCCGCCTACCGACACTACGGCTTCTGGCAGCCGATGGATACGCTACGCGATAAGGTGCTGCTAGAGCAGTTATGGCAGTCGGGAGAGGCGCCGTGGCGGGTCTGGTAAGCGCGGTTTGAAGTAGGGTTTCACCCACTACGCCCTAGCCGGTGACCCCCTACACTCAGCGGCAGGTTCAAAACGATCACAATGGAGAGTAGCGATGGCGTGGCAGCGTGGTAGTGAGGTGGTACATGGCGATCTGGAGGATTTGGCAACGCGTCTTGATGGCGTGTTTCGGCGGCTGGCGGGACAGCGGCTGCTGATCACCGGCGGTGGCGGGTTTCTCGGTTACTATCTGGTGCAAGCGCCGCTCCACTGGAACCGGCAGCATCGGCAGTTACCGCCGATCCGAGTGGTACTGCTCGATAACTTCCAGCGCGGCCGTCCGATCTGGCTCACCGAGTGGGCCGGCGATCCCGCACTCACACTCATTGAGCATGATATCAGTGAACCACTCCCCGATCTCGGTGGCCCATTTGCGGCGCTGATCCACGCCGCTTCGGTCGCCTCGCCGAGCTTCTACCGGCAGCAGCCGATCGCTACTATCGACGCCAACATTAGTGGGCTGCGCCAACTGCTGACATTAGCACGGCAGCAGCAGCTCCAGAGTGCGCCACCCCGCTGCCTCTTCTTCTCCAGTTCAGAGGTGTATGGCGATCCCGATCCCGATCAGATCCCACTGACCGAACCCTACCACGGGGCGGTCTCCTGTACCGGTCCACGCGCCTGCTACGATGAGTCGAAGCGCTTTGGTGAGACGCTCTGCGTCAACTTCGCCCGCCACTATCAGTTACCGATTGTCAGCGTCCGACCCTTCAATAACTACGGGCCGGGACTACGTCTTGGCGATCGACGGGTGATCCCCGACTTTGCTCGCGATCTGCTTGCTGGGCGGGATGTGGTGCTCTACTCCGACGGCTCACCAACCCGTACCTTCTGCTACGTCAGCGATGCCATCGTCGGCTACTACCGCGCGCTCCTCGATGGGGTGCCGGGGGAGGCCTACAACATCGGCAATGAGCAACCGGAGATCTCAATCCGGCAGCTCGCAGAGCAGTTAATTGAGCAGGCGCAGCAGCTGTTCGGTTACCGCGGCAACCTACGCTTTGCTACTAGTCAGGATAGCGCTTACCTGACCGATAATCCGCAGCGCCGCGCCCCCTCCATTGCCAAGGCGCGCCAAGCGTTTGGGTTTGAGCCAGCGGTGACGCTCAGTGAGGGGCTGCACCGCTCGCTGCTCTGGTATCGCGACTACGCCGGTAGTGTTGCTGGCGGCGCATTGCCGTTAGTGGCGCAGGGGCGGCGAGCGCTACGCTGTAGCGGACACCCGTTCCGTAGCCGCTGGTTGCAGCGGCGGCGGTTACAGCTGCAGAACCCTTAATCTTTGCCGGGAGGCGCAGTGATGCGAATAGCGATTATCGGTACCGGCTATGTTGGTTTGGTGTCGGGTGTCTGCCTTGCCGAGCGTGGGCAGCAGGTGATCTGTGTCGATCACGATGCGGCGAAGGTGGAGCGGATCAGTCGCGGTGAGGTGCCGATCCATGAACCCGGTTTAGCACCGCTGCTACAGCGACAGATTGGGCGCAACCTCCACGCCAGTTGCGATCTGGCGGCCGCCGTGCGCGCTTCAGAGCTGACCCTGATTGCGGTGGGAACGCCGTTTGATGGTCAGCAGATCGACCTATCGCAGATCGCGCTGGTGGCGCAGCAGATAGGCGCCGCCCTACGCGGACGCGAGCAGCGCCACACGGTGGTGGTCAAGAGTACCGTTGTACCCGGTACCACCGATGGACTGGTACGCGAGCAGCTAGAGCAGGCGAGTGGGTTAGTGGTAGGTCGCGATATTGGCCTCGGGATGAATCCGGAGTTTCTGCGCGAGGGGGAGGCGATCTCCGACTTTATGAACCCCGATCGGATTGTGATTGGGGGGATCGATGACGCCAGCCGTGCCGCGTTAGCGCGCCTCTACGCCCCCTTTCCCGATGCCACGCTGCTGCGCACCGATAACCGCACCGCAGAGACCATCAAATATGGTGCTAATGCGCTGCTAGCGACCCTCATCTCGTTTGCCAATGAGCTAGGAAACTTCTGCGCCGAGCTAACTGGGGTTGATATTGAGGAGGTGATGGCCGGGGTGCATCTGGATCATCGTCTCACCCCGCGTCTCGATGATGGCCAGCGGCTGCGGCCGGGGGTGTTGAGCTATCTGCGTGCCGGCTGCGGTTTTGGCGGCTCCTGCTTTCCAAAAGATGTGCAGGCTTTAGTAGCACAGGGGCGGGCGCTAGGGGTTGCGATGCCGCTGCTGCGCTCGGTGTTGAACATCAATGCTGCCCAACCGCGCCGCCTGCTGGCGCTGCTACAGCGCCATATCCCGCACCTAGCCGGACGCCGCATCGCCCTGTTGGGGCTGGCGTTTAAGGCCGGGACCGACGATCTACGAGAGTCACCGGCACTGCCGCTGCTGCGCGATCTGCTGGCAGCGGGGGCGCACGTGTTGGCGTGGGATCCGGTGGCCGCTCCCGCACTCCAGCGCCAGTTTGGCGATCGCAATATCCACTATCCAGAGAGTCTCGCCGCGACGGTTGCTAGCGCCGAAGCGCTGCTGCTGGTGACGGCGTGGCCGGAGCTAGTGCAGCAGCTGCCGGCGCTACTAGCACAGCAACAGCCGCCGCCGCTGCTGATCGATGGGCGGCGCGCCATCGATCGCCGACTGGTGGCACGCTACGAGGGGATTGGAATCGGTACCCCGCTACTCGCTACCGCGGAGGTGTAAGATGCGCTTTGTTGCCACTGCACTGCCCGGCGTAACCCTGATTGAGCCGCAGCCGACCCACGATGATCGGGGCAGCTTCAGTCGCCTCTACTGCGCCGACACCTTTCGACGCGCCGGCTTAACCACCGGTGTCGTTCAGATCAACTGTGCGCGTACTCATCGGCGCGGCACGCTACGCGGGCTCCACTACCAGCACCCTCCCTATGGGGAGTGTAAGCTGCTGCGCTGCAGTCGCGGGCGGCTGTTTGATGTGGCCCTCGATCTACGCCACGACTCACCCGCCTATCGGCGCTGGGTCGGGGTTGAGTTGAGTGCCCGCAATGGCCGTCTGCTCACTATCCCCCCCGGCTGTGCCCACGGCTATCAGGTGCTCGATGATGATAGTGAGATCTGGTATGCGGTGTCGGCCCCCTACACCCCCGCCGCTGAAGCGGGGGTGCGCTGGGATGATCCTAGTTTCGCGATCCGCTGGCCGCTGCCGGTGAGCGCCATCTCGACCCGCGATCGGAGCTGGAACGACTGGCCACACAGCGCCGCAACTTGCGAAGGAGAGCCGACCGATGCTGCTGGTTGATACCGCACTGGCGCGCCGTGCTGCCGCCGATCGACCGATCCAAGTGGGGCTGGTCGGTGCCGGTTATATGGCGCGCGGCCTCACCCTTCACGTTAGCCGTAACTTACCAGGGATGCGCATCGCCGCGATCGCCAACCGCACCCTCGACCACGCCGCCGACGCCTACCGACAGGCCGGTTTCGATGCGCCACAGCGGGTGCAAAGTTCAGCTCAACTAGAGCAGGCGATCGCCCGCCGCCAACCGGCAATCTGTGACGATCCACAGTGGCTCTGTGAGGCGGAGAGTATCGATGCGATTGTCGAGGCGACCGGTACCATTGAGCCGGCCGCTGCACTGGCGTTAGCGGCAATCGATCATGGTAAACATCTGATCTTGATGAACGCTGAACTCGACGCGCTGATTGGACCGCTACTGAAGCGGCGGGCTGATCGCGCCGGGGTGGTGGTGAGTAATGTGGATGGCGATCAGCCGGGCGTGATTATGAATCTGCTACGCTGGGTGCGTAGTATCGGCTTTGAGCCACGGCTAGCGGGGAATATCAAGGGGCTACAGGATCACCACCGCACCCCGACCACCCAGCGCGACTTCGCCGAACGCCACCGACAGGGGGTGAAGATGATCACCTCATTTGCCGATGGCACCAAAATCGCGATGGAGATGGCGGTGGTTGCTAACGCCACCGGCTTTAAGGTGGCGACCCGCGGCATGCAGGGGCCTACCGCCCAGCATGTCACGGAGGCACCGGCGCGCTTCAGCAGCGCTCAGCTCGCGCAGGGGAGTGTTGACTATCTACTCGGTGCCGAACCGGGGCCCGGGGTATTTGTGATTGGTTATAGCGATGAGCCGATCCTGCAGCAGTATAGCCACTACCTGAAGCTCGGCAATGGCCCCTACTACACCTTCTATGTTCCCTACCATCTCCCTCACCTAGAGGCACCGCTGACGGTGGCGCGGGCGGTGCTGTTCGGTGATGCCGCGGTGACCCCACGCGGCGCACCGGTGGTGGAGGTGATCACCTATGCGAAACGTCATCTACAGGCGGGTGAGCGACTCGATGGGATTGGTGGTTACACCATCTATGGCGTAGCGGAGAATCGCGCGACCTGTCGCCATGAGCGGCTGCTGCCGATGGCGCTGGCCGAGGGGTGTCGGCTACGACGCCCGATCGAATGTGATCAGAGCATCCGTTTTGACGATGTAATGATCCCCCCGCAGCGTCTCACCGATCGCCTCTGGGCGGAGCAGCAGGCGCTATTTAAAGGGGATGAGGATGTCACCTAATGAGAGCGCGGATCGCCGCGCAGCGATCACGATTGAGCCGCCGACCGGCTGGCAGAGCATCGATCTGCGGGAGCTACGCGACTACCGCGATCTATTCCTGTTTCTGGTATGGCGCAATATCAAGGTGCTCTACGCCCAGACCGTGTTGGGTGCCGGCTGGGCGCTGCTCAATCCGCTCCTGCAGATCATCATCTTCACGATCATCTTTGGGCGTGTTGCGGCGATCGATACCGGTGATATCCCCTATGTTCTGTTCTCGACGGTGGCGGTGATCCCGTGGACCTATATGTCGGAGGCGATGACCCAATCGAGCCAGAGTCTGGTCGCAGGGCAGGGGATGCTCGGCAAGATCTACTTTCCGCGTCTTCTATTTCCGATCACGCCAGTCCTGGCTAAGCTGCTCGATTTTGCCATCTCGCTGCTGCTACTGCTGGCGGTCTTAATCACCTATCAGGTGGTACCGGGGCAGGGGTTACTGCTACTACCGCTACTGCTACCGCTGATGATCATGATTCCGATGGGGCTGGGTATGTGGCTCTCGGCGCTGGCGATCCGGTTTCGGGATGTGAAGTTTGCGCTGCCATTTGGGGTACGGATGCTCATCTACGCCGCGCCAGTCCTCTACCCGGCGAGTGCCATTCCAAGCCATTGGCAGCTCCTCTACGCGCTCAATCCGATGGTTGGGGTGATAGAGGGGTTTCGGGCGGCGCTACTCAATCTACCACCGCCCTGGTGGGCGCTGCTGCCAGCACTGGTGACCGGCCCGCTGCTGCTGCTCAGCGGCGCGCACTACTTTCGGCGGATGGAGCGGGTGTTTGCCGATGTTATTTAGCCGCCGCCTATTCATGCCTCACCGTGACCTTCAACTACCGCGGCAGTGGCGCCGCTGGCAGCGCCGTACAGCGGCGCTAGCGCTACGTTTGAGTGCACCGCTGGTCGGTACACTGGTCGCGGTTGAGGTGACGCAGCCACTGGTCGCGCTCACGTTCGATGATGGGCCGCACCCCCACTACACCGAACGGATGGTTGAGCTATTGGCGCGGCACCGCGCCCATGCCACCTTCTTTCTGCAGGGGGAGCGGGTGGCGCGCTACCCCGACATGGTGCGCCGTTTGGTGAGCGCCGGTCATCAGCTCGGAAACCACAGCTGGGATCACCCCTCCTTTACGGCGATCGATGGCGCAAGCCGCCGCCGCCAGCTACTGCGCTGTCGGCGTCTACTCGGCTCGGCCGATAGCGGTCTGTTTCGACCACCATTTGGCCACCAGCATCTGGCCGCCCGCCTCGATGCGGCGCTGCTCGGTTACCGCTCAGTCACTTGGAGTCACCACATCAGCGACTGGAGTGACATCGATACCGATGAGCGGTTACACCGGCTCCAGCGTGCACTCCAACCGGGCGCGATCATACTGCTGCATGATGCCCCCTATCGGGAGCAGGTCGCCGACTGGCGCCGCTGTGAGCAGACGCTCACCGCGTTAGAGGCGCTACTAGCAGAGCGCGCCAGCCACTACCGTTTTGTGACTATCGGCGAGCTACTGCGCCACGGTCGACCACGCTACCGCTACTGGTCAAAGAGGGGAGATTAAGGTGTCAGATGCCATCACCCTACAGGGGGTCAGCAAGCTCTATCGGATCGGTGCCCGCGATAGTGTCACCGATAGTCTGGCAACGACGCTGCTGCAAGCGCTACGCGCGCCGCTACGTAACTTTCGTCAATACCGCTCACTCTACGACTTTAGTGATGTCGATGATGATGGCCATGGCCGAAATCTACTCTGGGCGCTACGCGATCTCGATTTTCGGGTTGCCGCCGGCGAGGTGGTCGGGATTGTTGGCACCAACGGTGCGGGTAAATCGACCCTGCTCAAACTCCTGTCACGCATTACGCCACCGACCCGGGGGCGCATTACAATTCGCGGGCGAGTGAGTAGCTTACTGGAGGTGGGAACCGGCTTCCACCCAGAGCTGACCGGCCGCGAGAACCTCTACCTCAACGGGACCATTTTGGGCATGCGTCGGCGCGAAGTGGATCGGCAGTTTGATGCGATTGTTGAGTTCTCCGGCGTGAGCCACTTTCTCGATACGCCGGTGAAGCGCTACTCCAGTGGGATGCGGGTACGGTTAGCGTTTGCGGTCGCGGCCCATCTGGAGCCGGAGATCTTGATCATTGATGAGGTGTTGGCGGTGGGTGATGCCGCGTTTCAGCGCAAGTGCCTACAGAAGATGGAGCAGGTGGGTCAGAGTGGCCGGACGGTGCTCTTTGTCTCGCACAATATGCAGGCGGTCGCCCGCCTCTGTGAGCGGGCGCTGCTACTAGATGGGGGGCGCTTGGTCGATGATGGTGATGCGACCACGATTGTGAGCCGCTACCTCCAACTGGAGGTGGGTAATCAGCCACAGCGCAGTTGGGAGGAGGATGTGACGCAGGCGCCCGGTGGTGAGGTGGCGCGACTGCTGGCGGTGCGGGTGTGTAATCGTGATGGGGTGGTGAGTGGGGCGCTGCCCAGTAATGGTGAGGTGGTTGTGGAGATGGAGTATCAGGTGCTACAGCCGGGCCGCCGGCTACTACCCCACTTCCACCTCTTCAATGATGAGGGTACCCATCTATTTGCAACGCTCGATCACGATCCGGTGTGGCAGCAGCGCCCGAGAGCGGTCGGACGCTACCGCAGTTGGACGGTGATTCCGCGCCATCTGCTCAGTGAGGGGACCCATCTGGTGACACCAGCGATGACCGCCCTGACGCCGCAGCAGCATCAGTGGTATCTGCGCGATGCGGTGGCGTTTCAGATCTTCGATCCGGCTGAGAGCACCACCGCGCGGGGCGACTTTGGACAACTTATCGGCGGCGCGGTACGGCCGCTGCTGCCGTGGCACACTGAGCAGCTCGCCGCCCGATGATCAGCGTCATTATCGCCTGCTACAACGGTGCCGAGACGCTAGCTGAACAGCTAGCGGCGCTATCGCAACAGCGCTGGTCGGGGGCGTGGGAGCTGCTACTGGTGGATAACCGATCGACTGATCGCTCGGTGGCGCTAGCGCGATCGTTTCAGCGGCAGCTACCTGAGTTGCGCATCATCGAGGCGAACGCTCGACAGGGGCAGCCCTACGCGCTTAACTGTGGTATTGCCGCGGCGCGGGGTGAAGCGCTGCTGTTTTGCGATGCGGATGATGTGGTAGCCGATGGCTGGTTAGCAGCGATGGCGAGTGCGGTTGCGACCGCGCCGCTAGTTGCCGGGCCGTTCGATCTGACGCGATTGAATCCCGATGCCGTCGCCCAAGGGCGCGACAATCCGCAGCCACAAGGGGTGCAATCCTATCGCTACCCCCCCTATCTGCCACACGCAGGCAGTGGCAATCTGGCAGTACAGCGCCACCTCTTCGACACCATCGGCGGTTTTGATGAGTCGCTCCCCTACCTCTTTGATACCGACTTCTGCTGGCGCGCGCAGCTAGCCGGTTTCCCGATCACGGTCGCCCCGCACGCACAGCTCCATATGCGCCTGCGGCCGACACTACGCGGTACCCTGCGCCAAGCGCGCCGTTATGGTGAATATAATGTGCTGCTCTATCGTCGCTACCGCGATCGCGGGATGCCGCCGCTGACGGTGAGCAGCAGCCTGCGCGGCTGGTGGCAACTGCTACGGCGCTGGCGCTGGCTCATCGATCGGCAGCAGCGCTGGCGCTGGCTGCGGCAGTTGGCGTGGCGGTGGGGGCGGGTGGTTGGATCGCTGCGCTACCGGGTCTGGGCGCTCTAGTGGGGTTGTGGCAGCGCTCAATTTGTGACCGAGAGGGGTAGCGCGACCGCGGTGGGCTCGCTTACACTCATCGGTTGTGCCGTTTGTCTGCTGGCTGCCGCTGGCGGATAGATGGCGATTCACGTATCGATTGATTTGGGAGAGATTAAGATGAACCGGCTCTGGATTAAGAGTCTGGCGCTGCTGCTATTACCGGGTGTGGCGCTGGCTCATGATGGTGGTCACAGCAGTGGTCTGATGGCGGCCCTGCTCCACCCCTTCAGCGGTATCGATCACCTGCTAGCGCTACTGGCCGTTGGACTCTGGGCGGCGCAGCAGCCGCCGCGGCAGTGCTGGCCGCTGCCGGCCGGTTTTCTGCTTGCACTGCTATTTGGCGCTGCATTGGCGATCGCCGGCACCGCACTGCCGCTGGTCGAGGCGGGCATTGGCGTTTCGCTGCTGCTAGTCGGGCTGCTGGTAGCGACCGCGCTGCGACTACCGACCCTCGTCAGTACACTGCTGGTGGGGAGTTTTGCGCTGTTTCACGGCTACGCCCACGGCGCAGAGATGGTGCCGGGAGTGACCACCCTGCTCTGGTTTGCCGGTATTGCCGCGAGTTCACTGCTGCTATTAGTAACCGGGGTGATCGTTGGGCAGCGACTACAGCAGTTGGCGTGGCATCGATTGATGCGGCTAATTGGCGGTGCAATCGCTATTAGCGGCTGCTATCTAGTGCTCGTATAATTCCCGTTATAGTGCCACCGAGTCGCTGCGGCTGGCGGTGACTCGGTGGCAATCGCTTGACCCCCCTCCTATCACTTGCCATGATTGCGCCCCTTTATGACTGAATAGAGAGGGGGTAGGGATCGTGCGCATCAGCACCATTGCACTGCTAGCACCGCTACTGCTGTTAGCCGGGTGTACCGAGGAGCAGCAGAATCGACTCTCGCGGATCGGCGTCACTTGGCTAGAGGGGAACTATCGGGTCACCTATGCCGATGGCGCGCACGCTAAGAGCTGGTATATCTACGACGGTAAGGTCACCTCCGAACCAGAGAAGGGGTACTACTACTTCTGGGTCAAGGAGGGGGGAAAACGGCTCTATGTGCAGACACCGATTGGTCGCACCTATATCGAGGAGATTGTGCGGCCGTGACCGCTGAAACCACTACACCACTAGTCACTATCCGTAATCTCCACTTTCGGCGTGGCAGTAAGGTGATTTTTGATGGCGTCGATCTCGACATTCAGCGCGGCCGCGTCACCGCTATCATGGGGCCCAGTGGAACCGGCAAGACCACGCTACTGAAGCTGATTGGCGCACAGCTTCGTCCGCATGCCGGTACCATTGAGGTGGATGGCCATAATGTCCAGCGGCTATCGCGGGCGGCCCTCTACCAGCTGCGCCAGCGCATCGGTATGCTATTTCAGAGCGGGGCACTGCTGACCGATCTGAATGTGTTTGATAATGTCGCGTTTCCGCTGCGTGAACATACCCAACTGCCAGCAGCAATGATTCGCGATCTGGTGCTGATGAAGCTACAAGCGGTGGGGCTACGCGGCGCGCGCGATCTCCAAACCGCGCAGCTCTCAGGCGGGATGGCACGGCGGGTCGCGTTAGCGCGGGCGATTGCGCTCGATCCGATGATGATTATGTATGATGAGCCGTTTACCGGCCAAGATCCCATCTCAATGGGGGTGTTGGTGACACTGATTCGCCGCCTCAACGATGCGCTCGGACTCAGCTCGATCATCGTCTCGCATGATGTCAATGAGACGGCGGCGATCGCCGATGATATCTACCTCATCTCGAATGGGCGGGTGGTCGCGCACGGCACGCCGGCCGAACTGATGGCAAGCGATAGTCCATGGGCATCGCAGTTTCTGCATGCGCGTCCCGATGGCCCGGTACCGTTCCACTATCCTGCCCCTGACTACGCTGCCGATCTCGGCATTGCCACCGGAGCGACCCCATGATCAGCGAATCGCTACGGCAGATCGGCGCGACCACCTTGACGCAGTTGGCACGGCTCGGGCGCGCTAATCTTCTGTTTGTGCAGATTTTAGCCGGTATTCCCGCACTCTTTGCCCGTTTTCGACTCGTCGTACAGCAGCTCTACGCGGTGGGGGTGCTGTCGCTGGTGATTATTGTCGTCTCTGGGCTGTTTGTCGGTATGGTGCTGGGGCTACAGGGGTATAACACACTGGTCGATTTTGGTGCGGAGGAGTCACTCGGTTCGGTGGTGGCGTTAACACTGGTACGGGAGCTAGGGCCGGTCGTCACTGCCCTGCTGTTTGCTGGCCGCGCCGGTTCGGCGCTAACCGCTGAGATTGGCTTAATGAAGGCGACCGAACAGCTCTCCGGAATGGAGATGATGGCGGTCGATCCGATCCGCCGCATCCTCTCACCCCGCTTCCTCGCCGGTTTTCTGTCGATGCCGCTGCTCGCGGCGATCTTCAGTGCGGTTGGCGTACTGGGCGGCTGGTTTGTTGGCGTCGGGCTGCTGGGTGTCGATGAGGGGGCTTACTGGTCACAGATGCAGGCGAATGTCGATCCGCAGGAGGATATCCTCAACGGCATCATAAAGAGCGTCGCGTTTGGGGTGGTTGCCACCTGGATCGCGCTATTTGAGGGGTATGACGCCATCCCTACCTCGGAAGGGGTGAGTCGCGCTACCACCCGTACTGTGGTTGAGACCTCGCTAGCGGTGCTAGGTCTCGACTTTATGCTGACCGCACTGATGTTTGGAGCGTAAGGATGTTGCAGGAACGTACTGTTGAGATTGGGGTCGGGCTGTTTGTGGCGCTCGGCTTAGCGGCTCTCTTTATGCTGGCGATGCAGGTGAGTAACCTCAATCTGACCTCGCGTGATGATGGCTACCTAATTAGCGCCCGCTTCGGTAACGTTGCCGGGTTAAAAGCGCGCGCACCGGTGGAGATGGCGGGGGTGCGGATTGGGCGAGTGGAGCAGATCAGTTTCGATCCGCAGAGCCTACAGGCGCGGGTAACCATGCGCATCGAGGGGCGCTACAACGCGCTACCGGAGGATAGTAGCGCGGCGGTACTGACCGCCGGTCTGCTCGGTGAGAAGTATATCGGTTTAGAGCCAGGCGGCGCGCTCGATCCGCTGCGTGAGGGGAGTGAGATTATGCTCACGCAGTCATCGCTGGTGTTAGAGCAGCTGATTGGACAGTTCCTCTTTAGCATCGGTAACAAGGGCGATGAGGGGAGCGGCAGCGCGACTAGCGGGGGCGGCCTGTGACCAAGCCGGTCACGCTAGAGCGCAACGCGACGGGTTGGCAGGTGGTGGGTGAACTCACTTTCGCTACCGTGACGCCGTTAGCGGCAGATCCGCCGTGGCTCACCTCAACTCACAGCGGTGACTTGCCGATCGATCTGAGCGCAGTGAGTCGTGCCGATAGTGCTGGGGTGGCCCTACTGCTAGCGTGGCTGCGGCAGGCGCAGGTAGCGGGCGTTACCCTCCGCTACCAGCAGATGCCGGCGCAGATGGCGTCGATTGTGCAGCTCTGCGGTTTGACGCAACTGCTACCGCTCACCGAGATGGCCGATCGCAAGGTGTCGTGACAGCGATTGATGGTGGCGTTACCATCCCCTTTTCGATTTTTCGAGGCGAGTTCGCCTCTAGCCTGTAGGAGCAGAGTGTAGTGCAGATCGATAGCGTTAAAGAGATGATTGAAGCGGCGATCACCGAGTGTGAGGCGCGGGTAGAGAGTGGCGATGGTAGCCACTTCGATGTGACAGTCATTAGCCCAGCGTTTGATGGGCTCAATCGGGTCAAACAGCAGCAGCTCGTCTATGCGGCACTCGGTGATAGCATCACCAGCGGTGCTATCCACGCTATCAATATCAAAGCCTACACGCCGGCGCAGTGGCAGTTAGCCGCTAAGCTACAGGTGTCGTAGGGAGGGGTGGGTGTCGATATTAGAGTGAGTCTTTTGGATGGATAAACTGATTATCACCGGTGGCAATCGTCTCGATGGTGAGATTCGGATCGCCGGTGCGAAGAATGCGGCACTGCCGATTCTAACCGCCACCCTACTGGCCGACGGCCCGGTGACGGTACGTAACGTCCCCCATCTACACGATGTCACCACTACGATGGAACTGCTCGGCGGGATGGGAGTCGATCTGGGGATCGATGAGCGGCTTAACATTGAGGTTGATGCGCGCAATCTACGCCACTGCTACGCCGGCTATGAGCTGGTGCGCACTATGCGCGCCTCGATTCTGGTACTCGGCCCGCTGCTCGCCCGCTTTGGCCAAGCGGAGGTATCGCTCCCCGGTGGGTGTGCAATCGGCTCGCGGCCGGTCAATCTGCACATTGATGGCTTAGCGCAGATGGGCGCTGATATTCGGGTCGAAAATGGCTATATCCGGGCGCGCGCGAAGCGGTTGCGCGGGGCGCGACTGGTGATGGATCTGGTGTCGGTAACCGGCACCGAGAATCTGATGATGGCCGCCACCCTTGCCGATGGGATCACGGTGATTGAGAATGCCGCGCGTGAACCGGAGGTGGTCGATCTGGGCGAGTGTCTCAATGCGCTCGGTGCGCGGGTCAGCGGCCACGGTAGCGACACCATCACGATCGAGGGGGTGGAGCGGCTGCATGGTGGCAGCTATCAGGTACTGCCGGATCGGATTGAGAGCGGCACCTATCTGGTCGCCGCCGCCATTACCGGCGGGCGGGTGAAGCTGAAAGATACCCGTCCCGATCTGCTAGAGTCGGTGCTCAATAAGTTGCGTTTAGCGGGCGCAACCATTCAGTGTGGTGAGGATTGGATTGAACTCGATATGGAGGGGCGACGCCCCCGTTCAGTATCGGTGCACACCGCCCCCTATCCCGCCTTCCCGACCGATATGCAGGCGCAGTTTACCGCCCTTAACTGCGTCGCCGATGGCACGGCAACCATCACGGAGACGGTGTTTGAGAACCGCTTTATGCATCTGCAAGAGCTACAGCGGATGGGTGCCGATATTGTCCAAGAGGGGAATACCGCGGTAATTCGCGGGGTGGCGCGCCTCACCGCTGCACCCGTGATGGCGACCGATCTACGCGCTTCAGCCAGTCTAGTTATAGCGGGACTGGTAGCGGCAGGTGATACGGTGGTTGATCGCATCTACCATATCGATCGCGGCTACCACTGCATTGAGGAGAAGCTATCGCAGCTTGGGGCGCAGATCCGCCGCATACCAGAGAGCCACTTCCAGCGCCGTACACCGCAACACGATGTGTTGCCGTAGTCGTAATCACACTTAAAAATAGCTCAGATGGCGACTAACCGACGATGAACGAACAACTGACCATTGCCCTGTCGAAGGGGCGTATCTTCGACGAGACCCTACCGCTACTAGCGGCAGCGGGAATTGAGCCGACCGACGATCCGAATCGCAGTCGTAAGCTGATCCTCGATACCAACCAACCCTCGGTCAAACTGGTGCTGATCCGCGCCTCCGATGTCCCCACCTATGTCGAGTATGGCGCAGCCGATGTGGGGGTGGCCGGCAAAGATGTGTTGATGGAGCATGGTGGTGATGGACTCTATGAGCCGCTCGATCTACAGATCGCCCGCTGCCGCTTGATGGTGGCCGGATTTCCCGATCGCCCACTCGATGATCGGCGGCTGACGGTAGCGACTAAGTTTGTCAACGCGACCCGTCGCTACTACGCCGAGCAGGGGCGGCAGGTGGAGATTATTAAACTCTACGGTTCGATGGAGTTGGCGCCGATTGTCGGGCTAGCCGACTGTATCGTCGATCTGGTTGATACCGGTAACACCCTGCGTGCTAACGGGTTAGCACCGCTAGAGCATATCGCACACATCAGTTCGCGACTGGTCGTCAATAAAGCGTCGATGAAGATGAAACATCGCCGCATTAAGGCGCTGCTAACGCAGATTGGAGCAGCGGTGGCGGCGCAGCAGCAGGCCGCGTAGCCCCACTACCGACAGCCCTACCATGGATGGTGTAGAATCGCCCCCTTTCGAACACCCTTGCCGTGAGAACTCAATAACGATGAATATCACCCGACTCGATAGCCGCGATGCGGCGTTCTGGAGCGAGCTAGAGCAGCGACTGGCGTGGGAGGGGGTCTCCGATGAGCGAGTCCACCGCACCGTCGGCGACATTCTGCGTGATGTTAAACAGCGCGGCGATGCGGCGCTGATTGCCTACAGCAATCAGTTTGATCGCCTCAGCGCCAGCAGCATGGCCGATCTCACTATACCGCCGGCTCGCCTACAGCAGGCACTCGCCTCGATTCCGGCGGCGCAGCGCGAGGCGTTGGAGTTTGCGGCGCAGCGCATCGCTGACTACCACCAGCGGCAGAAGGGGGAGTCGTGGAGCTATACCGAGGCGGATGGTACGCTCTTAGGGCAGCAGGTGACGCCGCTCGATCGGGTCGGGCTCTATGTGCCCGGCGGTAAGGCGGCCTACCCCTCATCGGTACTGATGAATGCGATCCCGGCGCGGGTCGCAGGTGTGGCTGAGTTGGTGATGGTGGTACCGACCCCGGATGGGGTAGTCAATGAGTTGGTGTTGGCGGCGGCGGCGGTGGTCGGCGTCGATCAGGTGTTCGCGATAGGGGGCGCGCAGGCGGTGGCAGCGCTCGCCTACGGCACCGAATCGGTACCGAAGGTTGATAAGATTGTCGGGCCGGGCAACATCTATGTTGCGACCGCTAAGGGGATGGTGTTTGGCCAAGTCGGTATCGATATGATCGCCGGACCATCAGAGATCCTGATTCTCTGTGATGGCCAGAGCGATCCCGACTGGATCGCCATGGATCTCTTCTCACAGGCAGAGCATGATGAGGATGCGCAGCCGATTCTAGTGAGCCCGGATGCCGCTTTTCTTGATCGAGTGATGGAGAGTATTGAGCGGCTGCTACCGACCATGGAGCGGGCGGAGATTATTCGCACCTCACTACAGCAGCGCGCCGCTCTGATCGCGGTACCCGATATGGCGCAAGCGATTGCGGTAGCGAACTTTATCGCGCCAGAGCATCTGGAGTTAGCCGTTGCCGACCCGCAGGCGCTCGTCGGAGCGATCCGCCACGCCGGCGCAATCTTTATGGGGCGTCACACCGCCGAAGCGCTCGGCGACTACTGCGCCGGCCCCAACCATGTACTCCCCACCTCGCGTACCGCCCGCTTCTCATCACCACTAGGGGTGTATGACTTCCAGAAGCGCTCCAGTCTAATTATGTGTTCAGCAGAGGGGGCCGATCGGCTCGGGCGTACCGCCTCGGTGCTAGCACGCGGAGAGGGGCTCACTGCCCATGCGCGATCGGCTGAGTATCGGATCCAATCATCATGACCCAGCAGCAGCGTGTGGAACGCACCATCCGTGAATCGATTCGATCGTTAGGTGCCTATGCGGTTGCCGATGCCGGCAAGCTAATTAAACTCGATGCGATGGAGAACCCCTATCCATGGCCGGAGACGCTGCGCGATCCGTGGCTAGCAGCGCTGCGTGATGTACCGATTAACCGCTACCCCGATCCACGCGCCCGGCAGCTACAGCAGCCGCTGCGCCAAGCGATGGGGATCCCGACTGGAATGGGGATGCTGCTCGGTAACGGCTCCGATGAACTGATCCAGCTACTGGCGCTGGCGGTCGATGGACCGAAGCGGACGCTATTAGCGCCAGAGCCAGGATTTGTGATGTATCGGATGATCGCCACCTTCGCCGGGCTCGACTACTGTGGTGTACCACTGCAGGCCGATTTTTCACTCGATCTACCCGCCATGCTCGCCGCGATTGAGGCAGAGCAGCCGGCGCTCATCTTCCTTGCTTGGCCGAACAATCCAACCGGCAACCTGTTTGCGGTGAGCGATATTGAGGCGATCTTAGCGGCGGCACCGGGGCTGGTGGTGATCGATGAGGCGTACCACGCCTTTGCCGAGCAGAGCTTTATGCCGCGGCTGGCGGAGTTCGAGAATCTGCTAGTGATGCGCACCCTCTCAAAGCTCGGTCTGGCGGGTCTGCGCCTTGGCCTGCTAGCGGGTGCGAACGTTTGGATCGAGCAGTTAGATAAGGTGCGACTCCCCTACAACATCAACGCGCTGACTCAGGCGACCACCGCTTTTGTGTTGAGCCATGATGATGTGCTACTGGCGCAGAGCGCGAAGATTCGTGAGCAGCGGCAACAGCTCCAGAGTGCGTTAGCGGAGCTACCCGGTATTGAACCCTACCCATCGGCGGCCAACTTTATCCTCTTCCGCGTCCCTGCTGGCAGCGCCGACAAGATCTTTTGGGGTCTCCAGAGTCGCGGCGTGCTGATTAAAAATATGAGCCATGCCGGTGAGGCGCTGCGTGACTGCTTGCGAGTCACCGTGGGGCGGGCAGATGAGAATGTGGCGTTTCTCAACGCGCTGCGGGCAGCGCTCGGTGATCTGGAGGCGTAGTGCGATGTGCAACTGGCTTAACTGCCCAATCTGTTCCTAAAAACCTAAGCAAAGTTGCTCATGGCAGTTTTTTAGGTAATTCGCTCTCCGTTGATAACACCCGTGCGGGCGAGCAACTGGAGTCCTGGTTGAGCAGTCCCAACCGGAGGCGCTCAGTCCGTACTTGCAAGATCGTCTTCACCTGTCGGTACGGCATGAACCGATCGATGTCAGGGTCGGACAACCGTGCCAGCACGTTTCGCGCAGCGTTCTGGTCTGCCTGCAACACAACCGTTCCGTTAAACTTACCCAAACCTACTCATAGGTAGTTATGGTGTTAACTTCCTGCTTCGCAGAGGCCGGTTTCACCGCAGTCTTACGACTCCGGCCAGCG
>JGI11705J14877_10000604_pt1 | contig 22161 bp, 20 predicted proteins | sample Etolaghawater15m_FD_14877 | JGI IMG/M metagenome (IMG submission 14877)
CTGTTTTCGACGGAAAGATTGGCTTTGGCGCGAATCATGAAGTTCCGATCTCAATGATGAAGGATGGAAAGCTTCCTGCGCTGGACTCGAATCTTTATTTTCAAATCATCATCAGCCTGATTGACACCTTTGTTGAGGGGGTAATGAAGCTGGACTGGGAGCAGTTGGAATCCATCAATCTTAAAAAAGCTGCAAATGAATCACAGGTCGGCGCATTGGCAGACCTTCTTATCAAAGCAAGAGATATGTGCTCATAATAACTCTGGGCATTTTCGCGCAGAAACGTATTGAATGATTGGTGTGTATATCAAGTTGGTTTCGGCTTAAGTACGAGTTTTCCCCGCATGCCACCAGCCTCGATGCGGCGATGTCCTTCGGCGGCTTGTTCGAGCGGATAGATTTTAGCCACTTCAATTTTGAGGCTGTCGGTTGCCATCAAGGCCGCACAGCGACGCAGGATTTCGCCTTGATGCCTACGTGCATCGGGAAGGCCTAGCACCATTGGCGTCAGCATGAGTTCTTGAGTGATGCGTACATTGCGAAGGCGAGCAGTTTTCCAGTCGGTATCTGCGTCGGGTTGGAGCAGGGTCACGATGTCGCCATAGACCTTAGTCGCCGCGAAGCTTTGTTCCAAGGTCTTTCCACCAACGGTGTCAAAACAAACATCGACACCCTTGCTATCGGTCCAACTCAATACTTCTTGGACGAAGTCTTGTGCACGGTAGTTGATCACGAGATCGGCACCGAGCGATTCGACAAATGCGCGGCGTGATTCATCGCCAATGGTGGTAACGACGCGCGCGCCTGTGTTGCGGGCCAGCTGAATCGCGATGTGTCCAACGCCACCGGCGCCGGCATGAATCAGAACTGTGTCTGTGCTTTTTAGCTGAACACGATCGAACAAGGATTCCCAAGCGGTAATGCAGGCCAGCGGCGCTGCCGCAGCATGCGCGAAGTCGATGTTGTCGGGGATGCGCGCGACCTGCGTCGCGTCCACAAGGGTGTATTCGGCGTAATTGCCTTGATCCGCACCATGACCACCAATGCCACCGTTACAAAACATGACGCGGTCGCCGACCTGAAACCCAGTTACGTTAGGGCCGACGGATTCAATAACGCCAGCGCCATCGCAGCCGAGGATAGCGGGCATTTGTTCGGGGTAATACGTGCCGCGGGCGCGTAGCTTGGTATCGAGCGGGTTGATNCCGGCAGCATGCAGTCTTACGCGTAGTTGTGTACCCGTCGCTGAGGCCGGATCTGCGACCTGATGCAGCCNGAGTTGATCTGGATCGCCGGGTTGCTCCAGCAGAATGGCGCGCATGGATTAACTCGTGCTGCGCGTCATCACCGGTGCTGGGCGGGCAGTGGCGGATTCAGAAACATGGGCTTCTTCTTTAAGTGCCGTGCGCGCACGTTTGGCGAGTTTGCGATAACGCGGATCGAGCAGGGCAAGCAGCCCACCGATTGCCATGACCAAGGGTCCAAGCCAAATCCACAACACGAATGGTTTGTAATAGACGCGCATCGCCCAGCCATCTGTGCCGGGGATAGGGTCGCCCATCGCTACATACAAGTCACGGAACAGCCCAGTGTCAACTGCGGCTTCAGTCATCGGCATGGTTTGCACGGTGTAGATGCGCTTCTCCGGGTAGAGGATAGCGATCTTGTTGTCGTTCATGTCATAGACATGCACGGTGCCGGTGGTGCTGGTGTAATTCGGTCCTTTCACTTCTTCGAAGCCTTGTAAGGCGAATTGATACTCGCCGAGTGCAACCTTGCTGCCTGGATCCATGCGCAGGTCGCGCTCAATGCTGAAGGCCGAGGTGAAGGCAACACCCAACACCAACATACCCGTTCCGATGTGCGCGACATGCATGCCGAGGTTGCTGAGGTTAAGCGAACCGGACTGGCGCAGCTTGCGTATGAGGTCTTGCAGGCTGGAGAGAATGACCCATAAGCCAAAGCCGACTGCAAGGGCGAGGGTGATGCCGTTGTCCCCGTAGACAACCCATGGCAAAGCCACGCCGGCCAGCATTGCGAACGTGAAGAGGATTCCGTAACGCTGCATCACGCGACCCGGTTGATCGGCTTTCCAGCGAGAGCTTGCACCTACGCCAATCAAGAAAATCAGTGGCAACATCAACGGCACAAAGACTGCATTAAAGTAAGGCGGTCCAACCGAAATTTTGCCCAGACCTAAAGCATCCAGAATGATGGGGTACAGGGTGCCAAGTAGGACAGTCAACATAGCGACGGTGAGCAATAAGTTGTTGCTAAGCAATAGCGTTTCGCGAGAGAACCAGCTGAATTGGCCGCCACTCTCCATCTTGTGCGTGCGTGCCGCATACAACAGCAACGAGCCGCCCACGACCACGCTGATGAACATCAGGATGAAGATGCCGCGCGAGGGGTCGGTGGCGAAGGCATGCACGGATACCAATACGCCAGAGCGCACAAGGAAGGTGCCGAGCAAGCTGAGCGAGAAGGTAAAGATAGCCAATAACACCGTCCAGCTACGGAACGCGCCACGCTTCTCCGTCACGGCGAGTGAATGAATAAGTGCGGTACCTAATAGCCAGGGCATGAAGGACGCATTTTCAACTGGATCCCAGAACCACCAGCCACCCCAGCCAAGTTCGGCATAGGCCCACCAGCTGCCGATCGCAATGCCCAGGGTCAGAAATACCCAAGCAATCGTGGTCCATGGGCGTGACCAGCGCGCCCAGGTGGCATCGAGTTGACCGCCAATGAGAGCAGCGACGACAAGCGCAAACGGGACCACAAAGCCGACATAGCCGAGGTAGAGCATCGGTGGGTGAATCACAAGACCTGGGTCTTGTAACAGCGGATTGAGATCGCGGCCGTCTAATGCGGCGGGGAACAGACGATCGAAGGGGTTGGAGGTGAGGATGGTGAACAGCAAGAAACCCACTGCCACCAAGCCCATGACCGCCAGTGTGCGTGCGACCAAGACATTGGGCAGGCTTTTGCTGAATACCGCAACGAACACGCCCCATAAACTCAAAAATAAGACCCACAACAACAGCGAACCTTCATGGCCGCCCCACACCGCGCTGAGTTTGTAGACCACCGGCAGGAGGGAGTTTGAGTTGTTGGCGGTGTAGAGGACTGAGAAATCGTCGGTAAGGAATGCGTGCGTCAGAATCGCGTACGCCAGTGCAATCAAGAGAAATTGCGCCCATGCGAGCGGACGCGCCATCGCGATCCATTGCGCATCTCCACGCTGAGCGCCCACCATCGGGACAATGCCTTGCAGGATTGCGGCGGCAAGCGCGAGGGCTAAAGCAAAGTTTCCAATCTCAGGCAGCATCTGCGTCTCCTTATTCTGATCGCCGTGCTCAATAGCCCGATTTCATGTTCTCTACGGCTTGTTTCTGTGCTGAGTCGAGCGCATCCGCAACTTCAGGCGGCATGTAATTCTCATCGTGTTTGGCCAGCACTTCTTGTGCGCGGAATTGGCCATTTTCATAGGTGCCCAGCGCCACAATGCCCTGACCCTCGCGGAATAGGTCAGGCAGGATGCCGGCGTAATACACTGGCACGCTGTGGGCGCCATCACTCACCGCAAAGTTCACGCGCAAGTCACTGCCCGCGCCAGAGATGTGCTGCACGCTGCCGTCTTCCACCAAGCCACCAAGACGAAATACGGTTTGCTGGGGTGCTTCACCACGCGCGACCTGGGTCGGGCTAAAAAACAGATTGATGTTTTGGTTGAGTGCGGAGAGTACGAGACCGCTGGCAATGCCAACACCGGCAAGGATGAGTGCAACAAAGATGAGGCGGCGTTTGCGTTGAGGAGTCATTGGCGTTGATGATAAAAGTCAGTAAAAAGATCGCTTTGGGTGGGCTCTCACACTAGTCGAGTAGGCCTCGGAGTCGGACCGCTCGATGGCCATTACGTTCCTGTTGCAGTGGATAGAACACGATAAACAAAGCGGTTAGTAGCGCGAGCAGGAATGAAGCAAGGAGGTAGTCGCTGTAATCATTTAGGTTCATGCCGACGACTCGACTTGCCTGCAAATGATCGTCTTTCAGTGTGCCCTGTACTTCGGCGCCTTTGCCTTCGATTAGGTAGCGACTGGCCTTGCCGGCAAAGTACACCGCAGTTTGGGTGTCTTCAGATTGCAAGACAAAATGGGTTTCATTTTCTTGTTTGACAAGATTCTGTACCGTGCCACGCACAGTGATTTCGTCACTCATCACAGCAAGGGTTGCGGGCTGTGATGCCTGCCAGCCAACGTACACCAGAGATGCAATCACCAAGAGTAAAGGTCCGAATCCCATACGGAAGGATGCTGCAGCGCGCGCCCAACCGCTGTGCGCTTCACGGCGCAGATTTTCCCCGCGTGCAGCAATGAAGGTGCCGGAGAAGAACAACAGTTTGAATGAGATCGCCATCAATAACAGGGGCCATAACATTTCAGGTGCCATCGCAGGTTTGTCGAAGCGCGTGATTGTTGAACCTTGGTGGAGGGTGTTCCACCACTCAACTGAGTAGTGGATGATCGGAATGTTCACCACGCCGACAAGCGCCAGCACGGCACCTGCACGACTGGCGGCTTGACGATCTTCAATCGCGGCGCGCAAAGCGATGTAGCCGAGATATAAAAACAGCAGTACCAGCTCCGAGGTCAGACGCGCATCCCATTGCCACCATGTGCCCCACATCGGTTTACCCCAGATCGAGCCGGTTGCCAGTGCCAGTGCGGTAAACGCCGCTCCGAGTGGGGCTGAGGCTAGGGCAATGACGTCAGCGAGCTTGATCCGCCAGATTAGGAAGATGGCCGAGGATACGGCCATGACCATGTACACGAACATGGACAACCAAGCAGCGGGGACATGCACATAGATGATTCGGTAGCTTTCACCTTGCTCGTAATCCGGCGGTGCAACCCACAGCCCTTGATAGATCCCGATAATGGCGGTGGCCAAAAACCCTGCTAAAAGCCAGGGAACAAATCGACCGGTACTTTGGTGGAAGATTTTCGGTGAGGAGAAGCGGTGCAGGAAAGCCGGGATTTTCATGAGGTGGGAATTCTACCGTGGACGCGGACTACGCGCGTTTCTGACTGCAGATCCAGTTTTGGGTTCCACGTTTACGCACACGCCGAGCAGGGTTAACTGAGACTAATTCGCAAGGCGGCGGCAGCAGCCAACGGCGCGAGACTCAGCGCAAACACCAGCAGTGCACCTAGCAATAGCAAATGCCCTGCAACCGGCAAACCGAACGCGGCGTCATGCACTGCCATTGCGCCGAAAATTAGAACCGGCACGTACAGTGGCAAGATCAACAAAGACAGCAGACTGCCGCCGCGACGCAGACCAACCGTAAGGCCCATGCCGATGGCGCCCACCAAGCTCAGAATCGGTGTCCCGAGAAGTAGTGAGAGCAATAACACGGGCTGCGCTTGTTCAGGCAAATACAACAACACACCGAGTAGCGGCGCGATGAGCACGAGGGGCAATCCGCTGACCAACCAGTGCGCCACGATCTTCGCTAAGACTAAGACAGATAGCGGATGGGGTGAGAGGGCGATTTGCTCTAGCGCACCATCTTCAAAGTCGCTGCGGAACAGACTGTCGAGCGATAAAAGGGTGGCAAGGAGGGCGGCGACCCAGATCACGCCAGGCGCAAGCGTCTGCAGCACGTCCGGTGCGGGGCCAACGCCGAGCGGGAACAAGCTGATCACAATGACAAAAAACAATAAGGGGTTGGCGAGTTCGCCACGATGCCGAAACGACAGACGCAGATCTCGTAACAATACCCCCCAGAAGGCGCGCCCGAGTGGCGGAAGTGGATGTGTGTCGTGTGTGTGATGCATGACGGTCAAGACGGTCGGAAATCAAGCGGCCGCGCGCGTGCTTCGGGCTGCAAATGCTGCTAAGTCGAGGCGCTGAACATCTGGAACCGACTGCAAGGGTTGATGCGTCGTGAGCACAATCATTCCGCCTTGTGCAGCGTGAGCAACCAAGCGTTGTTCCAGTTCTGCGATTGCCGCGCGATCCAGCGCGGTGAAGGGTTCGTCCAGAATCCATAACGGCGCGTTGCTGAGGACAAGACGCGCCAATGCGGCGCGACGGTTCTGGCCAGCAGACAGTTGTCGACAGGGTTGTTGCGCATGCGCAGTAAGTCCGACAACGGCAAGCGCATGTTCAATAGCTGCTTCATCACGATGACCCAGCAGCATCTGGGTAAAGCGCAGGTTTTCGTGTGGGCTGAGGTCGGCTTTGATGCCGCTGTGGTGGCCAAGCCAAGCAAGCTCACTGAGAAAGTGGGTGCGGTCACGCTGGATGGATTGGCCTTGGTAGAGCACATCCCCTTCCCATGGCTGCATGAGCCCGGCGAGGATGCGCAGTAGGCTGGTCTTGCCTGCGCCGTTCGGGCCTTCAATTTGCAGAATCTTTCCAGGCCGAAGCGTAAGGTTGAGCTGCTTGAATAAGAGGCGTTCGCCACGCAGACAAGCCAGGTCGCGGGCTTCGAGTCCGGAGGCTGCAGTCATGCGGAGAAGCGACCCTTACGGGTTGTCGAACATGTTTGAGAAGTAGCGCATCGGATTGGTGAAGCTGCGACTTCCCTGATGGATGTCATAGGTCATACGACCCATGTTTTGATCCATATTGGTCATGCTGAGTGCCATGACACCGACGCTTTTGTTCATGCTGCCGATGTCTTTGCTCATGGTGTCGATATCACCCGACATGGATGAGATGTTGGAGCGCATTGCGGCCAACTCATTGCGGATGTCGGTTTGAATTTCTTGCATGCTGCGATTCATCAGCACCATGTTCTGGTCCATCTGCTGCACGCTGCGTGTGATCTCGGAAATACGTCCGGTCATGTCGCCCATATTTTGGGTCATGCTGCCCATGTTCTGAGTCATGGAATCCATGTTGGTGGCCATGCTCGACACATCACCGGCCATCTGTGTGACATGGTGAACCATGTCGTACATCAGCTTAAACATGAAGGCGCCGGCGAGTGCGGCTGCGACCCAAATGGCCGGCGGAATACGGCGGGCAGGCGGGGCAGAAGAAGTAGGGGGGGTGGCTGTGTTGTCGTTGTTTTCGCTCACGCGCCGATTCTACACAGCTTTTTCGAAGCGATGAGCGATTTTTGACAAACAGGGACGCGTTTCAGCATCTGCTGATAGTGTGATCCATGAGGTTGTTATGAAATTTCGAGGAGCTCGACGTCAAATACCAGCGTGGCATTGGGTGGAATCACACCACCCGCACCGCGTTCGCCATAGCCGAGTTGCGGCGGGATGGTCAGTTTACGCTTGCCACCGATCTTCATGCCTTGAACGCCTTCATCCCAGCCGCGAATGACCATGCCGGCGCCGAGTGAGAATTGGAATGGTGCATTGCGGTCGAGGCTGGAGTCGAACTTCGAGCCATCGGTGAGCCAGCCGGTGTAATGGACAGAAACGCGTTTTCCTGCGGCGGCTTCAGCGCCATCGCCTTGGACCAGGTCTTCGTACTTCAGGCCGCTTTCGGTGGTGACTTCACTCATGGGGTTCTCCGTAGATAGGGGGGCGTTATTCGCTGGCGTCCGTGGCTTTCTGATACCACTGCTGGGCGAGTTCAGGATCGGGATCCATGCCCTGACCCGATTCAGCCATCATGCCCAGCGTCATCATTGCGCCAGGTAGGCCCAGCTCGGCAGCCTTGTTGAACCATTTCATGGCCTCGACGTAATCCTGTTCGGTGCATTCGCCTTGATAGTGCATAAAGCCAAGACCGTGCATGGCAAAGGCATGACCTTGTTCAGCAGCACCTTGCATCATACGCAGCGCGAGTCGCTTGTTTTGCATCCGGCCTAGACCGTTTTGGTGAATGATGGCGACACGGTACATGGCTTCGGCATTGCCGCCATCGGCCAGCGGCGACAGGATCTGCATCGCCAAGCCAAAATTCTTGGATTCGAATGCGGCGATTCCGCTGGCGAGCTCATCGTTGAATTGTGGCTGGGCTTCGGTCATGACTGGTTTATCCTTATGGGAATCGGGGAATGGGTAATACCTTAGCAAAACACTCGACTTTACGCCACGGGTTTTCGTTTCAGCCCGCGGCGGAACGCAGGGGGGGTCTGAGGGCATGGATAGAACTGAGGCAGAACTGAATGGGTAGGATCGGGATCATTGGGGGCACAGGCCTCGATCAGCTTGCTGCGCTGGAACAGACGCAGGAATGCGAGGTAAATACGCCGTGGGGTCATCCCTCCGCAGCGCTGCGTTGTGGGCAACTTGCTGGAACAGATGTGGTGTTCTTGGCGCGTCATGGCGAACAGCATCAGTTTCCGCCTCATGCGATCAACTACCGCGCGAATCTGTGGGCGCTGCGTGAACAAGGCGTTGATGCCATCGTCGCGGTTGCCGCGGTTGGCGGCATTCATCGCGATTTTGCGCCAGCTGCCCTGTCCATCCCCGATCAAATCATCGATTACACCAGTGGTCGTGAGGCCACGTTCTATGCACCTGATGCGCCATTGGAGTCCTTCCAGCGCGTTGAGCACATCGATTTCTCCTGGCCGTATGACACGGCGCTGCGCAATGCGCTGATTGCTGCCGCGCACGAGCTTTCGTTGCCTTGTGCGGAGCGTGGAGTGTATGGCGCAACCAATGGCCCTCGCCTGGAAACCGCGGCTGAGATCCAGCGCATGGCGCAGGATGGTTGCACGATGGTGGGGATGACCGGCATGCCTGAAGCCACCTTAGCGCGCGAACTGGGGATTCCCTTCGCGCTGTGTGCGGTGTCGGCAAACTGGGGCGCGGGGCTGACCGAAGACGAAATCACCATGGACGAGATCCACGCCAATCTAAAATTAGGCATGCAGCGCGTGGTGAGTGTGTTACGCACTTGGTTGCAAAACCGCGCGAAGTAAGGGGATAAGTGGCGTTCAAGCCTTTTCTGGATTACCTTGGGCGGATATAGATACTTATAAAGTCGTCATTAAAGACACCTGATGAGAGGAGATCGCTGATGTTGAAGAGCGTAGCAACGTTTCGTCGTGGCCCAGCTATGCTGGCGCTGATAGGTTTCTCCTTCTTCAGCCTGGCTCCGATGCTGTCAGCGCAGGCGCAAGACACCTTGTTGGTTGAGCAGCGCCCAATTGGTGCGGCCATCAGTTTGGGCGGCACGGTCATTCCCCACATGGAAGTCAATCTGGTTGCACAGGTTCCAGGCGAGATCGAAATTGTTGGTGGTGTTGAAGGCGATCGTTTCTTGGCTGGTGAACCCTTGGCACAGATCCAAGTGCAAAACCTAATTCAAAAGCGTCGCCAAGCCGAGACCCAGCTCGCGAGCGCTGAAGCCAATCTCTACAACGCCCAGATTCAGCTCGAACGCGAACTGCGCAATCCCAACTCACAATCGAACTCAATGATGGGTGGCCTGCCGAGCATGATGACCATGTTCACTGATCCGATGCGTGATTTCTCTGGGCGCGGTGATACCGGCTTTGAACGTCATTCTAATGTGGTGCAGATGCAGACCGGCGTTGAAGCCGCACGCAATGGTGTGGAGCAAGCCAAAGCCGCGATTGCGGAGTTGGATGAATCAATCAAAGACTCAACCATTCGTGCCCCGTTTGATGGTGTGATCTTGCGCAAGATGGTGGATGTTGGTCAGCCGGTGATGCCGGGGACACCGATCTTTGCCTATGGCGATACTGATGCACTGCAGCTTCGCGTTGAAGTGCCGACCCGTCTTGCGCGTGTACTGCGTCCGGGGATGGATGTGCGTACCCGTTTGGATAGCGGCCTGATCATTACCACCAATGTCGATCGCGTTTACCCGATGGCCGATCCTGGTGCGCATACCGTGACGGTGAAATTCAATCTGCCACAGAACGTGGATGCGACAGCGGGCATGTATGCCGAAGTGATGCTGCCGGATCCTTCCGCGCGTCAGGATGTTGCGCTCACCGTGCCGATGGATGCGGTGTCTTGGCGTGGCTCTTTACCCGCTGTGTTTGTGGTTCGTGCCGATGGCTCCTTGGAGATGCGTTTGGTACGTCTCGGTGACCGTACCCCGACCGGTGAAATCATTGTCTTGGCTGGCTTGAAGGAGGGCGAGCAGATCCTTGCGCAACCAACTTCGACGACACGCTCGGGCGGCGCAACGCGCTAATCGTTGTTGCGATTCCGTTTGTAGTTGTTCGTAGAGAGTCGAAGAAGGAGTCGAGCATGAGCGATCAAGAAACCAAGAATACGGGTTCGGAATCAAACGAAAGTCTGCAGCACGAACGCGAAGCCGAACAGGTCGTGCGCAACCTTGGCTTTGCCGGCCGTCTTGCCGACAGTTTTATTCATTCCCCGTTATCGCCGTTGTTGTTCATTGTGATGATGGCGGTGGGGATCTATGGCCTAATCTCAACGCCGCGTCAGGAAGATCCGCAGATTTCGGTACCGATGATGGACATCTTGATGGCCTTCCCGGGTGCCTCGTCACAAGAAGTGGTCGATCTTTATGTTGAGCCTTATGAGCGTGTCTTAAGCGAGATTCCCGGCATTAAACACGTGTGGTCTGCGACCCAGCGCGAGATGGGCATGATCACGCTCGAGTTTGATGTCGGTGAACCGATGGGTCCGTCGATCGTTAAGGTGCAAAGCAAGCTCGCTGCCCACAAAGACCTAACGCCTCCCGGCGCGCAAGATCCGGTGGTCAAACCCAAAGAGGTGGATGACGTTCCAGTCGTGACTCTGACCTTATGGTCACAAGATGTCATGGATGAGCAGCTGCGTACTCTGGCGAAGCATCTACAACAACGCTTAAATCGAGTTAGTGGCACGGGCCCCAGTTTTGTAGTCGGTGGCCGTGCGCGACAGATGCGGGTGGAAGTCTTGCCCGAGCGTCTTTCTGGCTACAACGTTAGCGTCGCAGCGATTGCGCAAACCGTCCAAGCCGCCAACAGTGGACATACCGTCGGCAGTATTGAACGCGACAATCGCTTCTTCTTCGTTGAGTCCGGTTCTTACATTCGTTCCGCCCGTGAGTTGGAGCGTTTGGTGGTGGGGATGAATCCAGAAAATGGCGCACCGATCTTCTTGCGTGATGTCGCGGAGGTGCGCGAATGGCCGGAAGAGACCAAACAAATCGCTTCATGGTCGGCAGGGCCCGCAGATCCGCAAGGGCGTGACGTCCTCAATGCGGCGGCNGTGACNATCGCGTTTTCCAAGCAAGCTGGCACCAATGGGGTCACTGTGGTGAATGCGGTCTTGGAAGAAGTCGAGCGCTTGAAGGGCTATGTGATTCCCGACAACGTTCACGTCGAGGTAACGCGTAACTACGGCAAGTCGGCCAACGAAAAGGTTAACGATCTTCTATTCAAGTTGTTTGTTGCGACNGCAGCNGTAACCGTTTTGGTCTGGATCTCGCTCGGGTTCAAGCCATCGATGGTGGTCTTGCTTACCATCCCTGTGGTGCTGGTGGTGACCGTCTTCCTGGCGATGTTGATGGGCTACACCATTGACCGTGTCAGCCTGTTTGCCTTGATCTTTTCGATTGGCTTCTTGGTCGATAACGCCATCGTCATCGTTGAGAACGTCTATCGGCGTTGGTTGTTGAAGGGCGAGATGGATACTGCCACGGCGGTGGATGCGGTGCGTGAGGTGGGCAACCCAACCGTGCTTGCGACTTACACCGTGGTTGCGGCGTTGGTGCCGATGGGGTTTGTCAGCGGCATGATGGGCCCGTATATGCAGCCGATCCCGGCCTTGGGCTCGATTGCTATGCTGCTGTCGTTGTTCTCGGCGCTGGTGTTTGGTCCGTACCTGGCAATGCGTATTCGTCCGACCATGGAGCGTCTGCATGCCATGGAGGCGCGCGATGAAAAAATCGATGCGAGGATGGACAACTTCTTCCGCAGCATTATTTTGAGCTTGGTTCAGAATCGTGCTCTGGGCTGGGCCTTCCTGTCGGGTTTGATTGCGGCCTTCATTGGTTCAATGTGGATGTTCTATAGCACCGCCGTACCAGTGAAGATGTTGCCGTTCGATAACAAGACCAGCTTCAGTGTGGTGGTCGATATGCCGGATGGTACGGCATTGCCCGACACGGCAAATTTCGTTAATCGTGTCAATGAGCGTGTGTTGCAGATTCCAGAAGTGACTGCGACCCAATCCTATGTCGGCACCGCCCAGCCGTATGACTTCAATGGACTTGTGCGTCATTACTACATGCGTCAATTCCCATGGCAGGGCGAGCTTGCCGTGCAGTTGGTAGATAAAAGTGCACGTCATCGCACGAGCCATGAAATTGCCAGCGCCTTACGTGCCGAGTTACAGCCGTTAGCGCGTACGCAAGGCGTTTCGGTAACGGTCGTGGAGATGCCACCGGGTCCGCCGGTCTTGCAGACGGTTGTGGCCGAAGTCTATGGCCCAGACCCGCAAACGCGGCGTCAGGTTGCGGCGGATCTGACCCAGATCTTCCGCGAGTCTGAATTGTTAGCGGATGTTGACAACTACATGAACGAGGCCATGGATACCTGGCGTTTTGTGGTGGATGTCGACAAGGCAGCGCGCCAAGGTGTGTCGGTCGATTCGATTAATAAGCATTTGGCCCTGGTGATGGGCGAGGCACCATTGGGCGACATCAAACAGTCCGATGTGCATGAGCCCACCCAGTTGGTGTTGACTATTCCGATGGCGGTGCGAGCACAGCTGTCTCGATTGGCGGACTTGCCGATCATGACCATGGATCAGCGCACCCTTCCGCTGTCTGAGCTCGGTTCGTTTCAGCGTGTGCCGCGTGATCCCATCATCATCCACAAGGATTTGCGTCCTGTGGAATTCGTTGTCGGCGATACGGTCGGTCGTTTAGGAGCGCCAATCTATGCCATGTTTGATGTAGAGCGTCTGCTGCAAGAAAAAGGCTATGTCAGCCCAGATGGCGCGACGCTGAGTACGCATTATACCGGTGCACCAGAAACCGATCGGTTGTCGGCCATTCAGTGGGCTGGCGAGTGGACAGTGACGTTTGAAACCTTCCGCGACATGGGCGGTGCATTTGCTGTGGCACTCATTGGCATTTACATGCTGGTGGTCTGGGCCTTCGGCAACTTCATGATCCCAGCTGTGATCATGGCGCCGATCCCGCTCACCCTGCTTGGCATCGTGCCGGGGCATTGGTTGCTCAACGCTGAGTTTACCGCGACCTCGATGATTGGTTGGATCGCGCTGGCGGGGATCATTGTGCGTAACTCGATTCTGCTGGTGGACTTCACCCTGGAGAAGGTGAATGAAGGCATGCCGTTTGTTGACGCTGTGATCAATTCAACCAAGGCGCGCACTCGTCCGATTTTGATTACGGCGCTGGCCCTGGTGTTGGGGTCGGCGGTGATCTTGTTTGATCCCATCTTCCAGGGCATGGCGATCTCGCTGCTGTTTGGCGTGTTCGTCTCCACGTTGCTGACTGTGGTGGTCATCCCGTTGGGCTGCATCAGCCTCGGTGAAGACATGTTCAAGAAGGTCGCTCAGCAGCGTGCAGCGGCAGCAGGCAAATAAAATCTTACGATGACTCAAACTGAAGCCGTTTCTTTTCTTGATCAGCTGTTCTTTTTCTTTGTGAACTGGGGCGGGGTGATTACGGGGATCAGTCTGATTCTGATCGTGATCTTATTGTTTGTGATTGCCGCCCGCTTGAAGAACCTCATGCGTTATTGATCGGTCTTGCGCGTTATTCAGTTGGCGTATTGATTCATCCCAAGCAGTTGCCGTCGAGTCGGTTCAAGCGAAAGGCGAGTGATCCGTCCAAGCTCAATCTTGAGGTCGTACATGCGCTCGAGTGGTTGGCCAAGGGTGTAGGTGATCGCGGCGCGAATCACGCCAGCATGGGCAACCAGAAGCAGGTGCTCATCGTTGTGTTGGGTCTGCAGGTCGTCGAGCACCGCTCCGACTCGCTCTACCAGTTGTGCCACGTGTTCTGCGCCCTGTGGCGGGTGGGCGACCGGATTGGTGTAGAACTGATCCCATTCCTCGGGGTATTTTTGTTGCACTTCGATCGGGGTGAGGCCTTCCCAGCGCCCAAAGCCAACTTCTTTTAGATTATCAATAATCTGAAATTTCTTGTTGTTTCTATTGGAATATTCTTCTGCGAAGGCATGACAGCGCTGGAGTGGTGAGGTGTAGACCTGATCCCAGTTACGGAAGTCACCGACCCCTTCGCGCAGTTGTTGCCAACCGCGCTCAGCGAGCGGGTCATCGACGCGATTTCCGCGGTATTTGCGTCCACCTTCAGGTTGACCGTGGCGAATGAGATCGATGATCAGGGGCATGAGGATCGTCTTGTGCAGGTTGGGGTGGAAAGCGCTGGTGTTCCACGGTTGTACGTAGAGAATGTAGCCCATTCTCGCGCGAATTCGAAATGAGGACAGAGCATGATTAATCAGAGCACCTGGCGCTATCCGGGTCTAGAAAACGAAGAACTGGGCGGCATGAGTGATGTTGGCCGCATTGTATTGGATGCACAGGCGTTGGGCGTGTTGTCTGAAGACCAGCAATGCACCAATTGGACCTATGGGGAAATTCAGAATCTCTACGACCAGGTGGACAAGGCATGGGAGCCTTATGGACATATGGTTGCGCGGTTGCCGCCGGAAATGCAGGAGCGTCATGCCCGTGTTTATAGCGCCATGATTGACCGCGCCAAGCAGCGTGGCTGGGACCCAGAGCTCGATCACGAGGGCTGATGCACTACCAAACGGTCACGTTCTTCCGAGGGGATCCGGTCGGCAGTCGCGAATGGATGATGCCGGCGACGCTGTATAACCCAGCTCGACAGTTGTTGTTACACAGCAAGACTGGCAGCGTGATCATCCCGATTCGAAGTATGCAGTTTTTGGCGGTGATTGATCACGAAGAGTTTGCCTTTGTCGACAGCCAAGGCGGTTACTTGGTGCAAGACGGTGAAGGAGGGCGGCCAGTTATCCTGTCTTGGCGTCCGGCTTCTGTGGCGCAACGTGAAAACCTACTAGAGCCGGTGGCGACCTGCGTGCAGTACTTCACTACCGGTGCTAAAGATCTTCAGAATCGTCTCATTAGCGCATTTCTGCCCGCGTTGAGTGAATACGCGGAACGTCAGCGTGCCGCGGAGATGCCACAAGAGGGTGCGCGTATTTTGCAATGGCGATCGCCTGCATCGACTGCAACCGAGGCTGAGCATGATCAGTAATGCTTTATTCCAACGGGCAATCCTGCTGCCGATTTTGGCCGGGTTGTTGTTATGGATGTGGGCATCCTGGATTGAGCGTCCCATCGTTCCAACCAGCCATGTTGTTAAGCAGGACGACCCGATCCCAGTATTAGGACCGAAAGCAGAATTCATTGAGCGCTTAGCAGCGATTGTTGTGCAAGAAAACCAAGCGGTTTTGCGTGAGCGTAAGTGGCTGTTGAAGCTTGCAGAACAGACTGAAATAAGTCCGAGCGATGAAATGCGCTTACGTAAAGTTGCAAAACTCTATCGAGTGGATGACCCCGACAATATACCGAAGCTCTTGCTTCGCGATTTATTGCTGCGCGTGGATACTGTGCCGGTTTCATTGGCGATTGCTCAGGCGGCTTTGGAATCCGCTTGGGGGCGCTCGCGCTTTGCTCGTGAGGGTAATAACTTGTTTGGAATTTGGTGTTATGAGCCCGGCTGTGGCTTAGTACCGAAGCGGCGCAACAAGGGGGCGACACATGAAGTCGCAGCCTATCCGGATGTATCGGGTTCGGTGCGTGATTATATTTACAGCCTGAATTCACACTCGGCCTATGCGATGTTGCGTGAACTGCGTAGCACCGAGCGCAAAAATGGCAATCCGCTGACGGCCAGTGCCCTCACGCCCGGTCTGACACAGTATTCCGAGATTGGCACCAAATACGTCGACCGCCTCGAATCGATCGTTTTTTCCAACGATCTCGAACGTTACGATCGCCTCGTCTACAGTGCGCGCTAACTTAGCTGGTTAACGCAGCAAAGACGTTTGGCAGGCGTTCGGGCAGGCGCTCAACGTTATCAACAATCGAATAGTTATTCTCCCCAAAGATGCGCGCTACATAGCGATCCGCGTTTGGATCCAAGGTGAGGCAGTAGGTGTAGATGCCACGCATGGCCAGATCTTCTACCGCTTTCTTGGCATCGTGACGCAAATACTGCGGATCACGCTCATCAATATCCGCCGGCTCCCCATCGGTAATCAAGAGTACCAGGCGTTTCTGTGCGGGCTGGTTCGAGAGATGCCAACCCGCATGGCGCAGTGCAGCGCCCATGCGCGTGGAGAGGCCACCTTTCATGCCGGCCATGCGCGCTTTCGCCGTGTCTTCGTAGGGCTCTGCGAAATCCTTGAAGCGGTAGTACTGCACATCATGGCGGCCATCGGAGGCGAAGCCATGCACAGCGAAGTTATCGCCAATGGAGTCGATCGCCCATGCGAGGAGACCGGTGGCTTCGCGCGTTAGGTCGAGAATGCTGGACGCATCGGCATAGCCTTCTTCGCCTTCCTGTACGCCGCCGATCTTTTCGTTGGTCGATTCGGAAAGGTCCATCAGCACTACGATCGACAAGTCACGGATGTGACGGGTGATGCGAATATTGATGCGAGGGTCCGGCATAATNCCGCGACGAATGTCGATCATCGCGCGCACCGCAGCATTGAGATCGAGTTCTTCACCTTCCTCATAGCCACGCCGACGTACGATGCCTTGCGGCTGCATTGCATCAATGAGGTGACGGATGCGTGAAGCAATTGGCTTGTGCTTGGTCAGGATTTCATCCATGAGGTCTGGATCGCCAATGCCTTGGCGACGCTCAATCACCGTAGCCCAGTCAGGACGAGAGAGTTGGACGTGGTAATCCCACTCGTCATAATGATAGGGCTCGGAGATTGGCTCTTTGCCTTCGCTCTGGTTATAGCTTTTTGTGGTTTCGAGATCGTCTTCATAGGGGAAGAGTTCAGTGTCGAGTACCCAGACTTCTTGAGGGTTATCGTCTTTGAGTTCGGAGTCGATCTCGTTGACCATCTCCATTACCGAAACATATTTGCGTACTGTCTTCTGGCTGGCCGGTAGGTATTCGGTGCCCTGAGTTTCAAACATGTTTTCGCTGAATTCCCAGACGTAACGGTTGTCATCCCGATAAGGGATCGGCCAGTCGGAAAGGATACGCACGCTTGGGATGGTCGCGATCTCAACCATCTTGTTATAGAAGTCGATTCCGGTCATCCAGCTTAGGTTCTTCTGATAGGGATCGACTTCGAGCTGGGCGCGGAAATCATCGGCAATTTGTTGGATTGCATCTAGTGGATCTTTATAGTCCAGATCCATGATGGCGCGCGTGGTACGCATCATCAGATCCATAGTTTCATGGGTCTTGCCGTAATCGTCGTCTTTTTCAGCTTTTGCGGTGAAGAAGCTCAACCATAACTTACGCAGTCCGGGAAACTGCTGATAGGCGAGATATTCGACACGCGCATCTTCAAACATTTCGATGAAGCGCATCTGTGCCTGCGAGAGCTCTTCCGCGGAAATCGGGTCGCGCATGTAGACCATATGCGCAGCGCCATGTGCAACCGTGGCTCGGTACAGGTCCATCCCCGAGATGCCGCGGAATTCATCGAAAGCATCGGGAAGATGAATCTGGAAGTTTTCAATGAAAGGCTTGAGGCCGCGACGGCTTTCATAGTCGCCCGAGGTGGGGCGCATATAGAACGAGCGTGCCCATAATGCGCGNAGATAGAAGTTGAGTTTGCGCTGGTTATCAACAAACAAGGTGCCGCGTCGCTCGCGTTGTAGCATCGAACGTGAAGACTCCGTCTTCAAGGCAAAGTAGGCCATCTGGCCGTCGAGATCACGCTGGTGGGCTTGTGCACCCCACATGACCCAGCGACGTAAGCCGCCCAAGGTCAACTTCGAGAGTAGCTCATCGAGATTTTCCACCATCGGGCGCATTCCGCGCGGCGCCTTGCCGGACATTTGATGCAGCAGGCTGAGGTAGCCGCGCAAGACTTCAGCATCGCCCAGGCGCTGTGCGGCGAGGGGTAGATTTGAAAGAATGAGGGTAATGACGCTGCCTGAAGTGTGCGAAGCCAGCTTCATCATCGACTCGACGACATCCGGAATGACGTCTTCGCCAACTTCTTTGCTGACGGCCGGCATCTCCTGTACATAGGTCAGTACCAAGTCCTGGCCACGCCCCATGACGCACATCGCGCGCATGCCTTCCAAATAGTTCTGAAGGCCGCGCGGTGACATGACGCGGGTGGCTTCCAGATAGGAAGACTCCAGCGCCTCACGATGTTCATGGTCGCCTTCGCCTAGGCAGGTGACGTACTGCTCGAAGTCAATCGGCATGATCTACTCCTGTGGTGCGGGTTCTTAAGATCGAGTGATGCTGATCTCAAGATCCTGGGGTCCGTAATCGGAGCGCAATCAGAAGTAGGTATTGATCGCAGCGGCCAAGGTATCACGCATGTCTGGGTCGTCTGTGAGCGGAGTGACCAGCGCCATGTGACAGGCGGCTTGTGGGTCGATGCCCTTGCTGATCAGCTGTGCTGCGTAGACCAGCAGACGGGTCGACATGCCTTCATCCAGACCATGGCCCTTGAGGTTGCGCGAGCGTTGCGCGACTTGCACCAGCTTTTCTGCAATCTCACTCGAGACGCCACCTTCATGGGCCACGATCTCGGTTTCAATGCCACTTTCAGGATAGTCAAAATCCATGCCGCCAAAGCGCTGCTTGGTGGACTGTTTCAGGTCCTTCATCAGCGACTGGTAGCCTGGGTTATAGGAAATTACGATCTGGAAGTCGGGGTGTGCTTTAACCAGTTCACCTTTCTTTTCCAGTGGAAGTTCGCGGCGATGGTCGGTCAGCGGGTGGATCACCACAGTGGTGTCCTGACGCGCTTCAACCACTTCGTCGAGATAACAAATTGCACCAAGACGTGCAGCAACGGTCAGTGGGCCGTCTTGCCATTTGGTGCCATTGATGTCGAGCAAGAACCGACCGACCAAGTCCGATGCGGTCATGTCTTCATTACAGGCCACAGTGATGAGTGGCTTACCAAGCTTATGCGCCATGTATTCGACGAAACGGGATTTGCCGCAGCCGGTCGGGCCTTTCAGCATCACGGGCATGCGCGCCGCATAAGCTGCTTCAAACATTTCGACTTCGCGGCCAACCGGACGGTAGTACGGTTCGACGGCAATCTTGTACTGGTCGCTATTCATTTCGCTCATCACTTTGACTCCAAAAATAAAAAGCCCCCGCGCCGCAACGCGGGCGGGGGCTTAGTCAAGCTCAGTCCTTAGACTGGCTTGCCGCGGAAGATCACCATCGATGCGCCGGCAGACTGGGCATAGTTATCAAAGCCCAACAGACGGACATGATTGTTCGGGTGTGCTTTATGGCACGCCGCTGCTTCTGCCAGGATGGCATCGACATCGGTTTCGCCAAACATCGGCAACTTCCACATGTACCAGTAGTTAGACGTGGCATTTTGCGGTTCGGTGTGCTCGATGCCTGGGTTCCAGCCCTTAGCAACAATGAACTCGATCTGCTTACGGATCTGTGCATCAGACATTTCCGGAAGGTACGAGAAAGTCTCAAACTTGCGGCTAGAAACATCCGTCAAGCTGGACTTGTAATCCTGCATATCACTCATGAGTCAAACTCCAATGAAATGGGTTCGGTAAGTTCAGGCTCCTGCGAGGCGAACCTCGCAGGAGGACGCAAACTTACTTGTGGGCAACGTCAAGCTTATCGACGGTGTCGAATTCGAACTTGATTTCCTTCCAAGTTTCCATCGCAGCCTTGAGTTCAGGGCTGGACTTCGCAGCATTGGTAAGGATGTCCTTGCCTTCCTTCTCGATCTCGCGACCTTCGTTGCGAGCTTCAACGCATGCCTCAACCGCAACACGGTTTGCGGCAGCGCCAGCAGCATTGCCCCATGGGTGACCCAGGGTGCCGCCGCCGAACTGGAGGACAGAGTCGTCGCCGAAGATGGAAACCAGCGCAGGCATGTGCCATACGTGGATACCACCGGAAGCTACTGGCAGTACGCCCGGCATTGAGCCCCAATCCTGATCGAAGAAGATGCCACGGCTGCGGTCTTCCTTGATGAAGCTGTCACGCATGATGTCGATCCAGCCTAGGGTTGCTTCACGGTCACCTTCCAACTTACCTACAACGGTACCGGAGTGCAGGTGATCACCACCGGACAGACGCAGAATCTTGGTCAGTACACGGAAGTGAATGCCGTGATGCGGGTTGCGGTCGAGAACCGCGTGCATCGCACGGTGGATGTGCAGCAGCATGCCATTGTCACGGCACCACTGGGCCAAGCCAGTGTTCGCGGTGAAACCGCCGGTGATGTAGTCATGCATGATGATCGGTGCGCCGATTTCCTTGGCGTATTCCGCGCGCTTGAACATTTCGTCCGGAGTCGGTGCGGTTACGTTGAGGTAGTGGCCCTTACGCTCACCGGTTTCAGCTTCGGCCTTCTGGATGGCTTCCATTACGAAGTCGAAGCGCTGACGCCAGCGCATGAACGGCTGAGAGTTGACGTTTTCGTCATCCTTGGTGAAGTCCAGACCACCACGCAGGCCTTCGTAGCAGGCGCGACCGTAGTTCTTCGCAGACAGACCCAGCTTCGGCTTGATGGTGCAGCCGAGCAGCGGACGGCCGTACTTGTTCATCATGTCGCGCTCAACCTGGATACCGTGCGGAGGACCATTACAGGTCATCACATAGGCAATCGGGAAGCGAACGTCTTCCAGACGCAGGGCACGTACCGCCTTAAAGCCGAATACGTTACCGACGAGGGAGGTAAATACGTTTACAACCGAACCTTCTTCGAACAAGTCGATCGGGTACGCGATGAACGCATAGAAACAGGTGTCATCACCCGGTACGTCTTCTACTGCGTAAGCACGACCCTTGTAGTGGTCGAGGTCGGTCAACAGGTCGGTCCACACGGTGGTCCAAGTACCGGTTGAAGATTCAGCGGCAACCGCAGCTGCAGCTTCTTCACGTGGTACACCGGCCTGCGGAGTAATCTTGAAGCACGCGAGGATGTCGGTGTCCTTCGGAGTGTATTCCGGCATCCAATACGTTTCGCGGTATTCCTTCACACCCGCGTTATAAGTCTTAGCCATTCTGCATTCTCCAATCGAGAAGTTCGAAGAGGGTGCGGGCGGACTGCTGCCCGACCACATCGACCCAGAGCACTCTGGGAGGAACGCAAAGACTACCTATCTGTTTTTTTCGATGGAACTCAGAGTTTTTGATTGATAAGATAAGGTTAAGCTTATGCAATAAAGCTAAAGCATGAGCCTTAAGATATAAGAGCGATTTATGAAGCTACGCCTAACTCCCCGTCAGATCGAGATTTTTTCGGCTGTGGCCACACACTTGAGCTACACCCAAGCGGCGAAAAAACTACACCTCACCCAGCCGGCAGTCTCGATGCAAGTCCGGCAATTAGAAGATGTGATCGGTTTGCCTCTGTTTGAACGCTTGGGGCGGCGTATTGCGTTGACCGAGGCAGGTCAAGAATTATTGGCTTACGCGCGCCGCGTAAGCCAATTATTAGAAGAGGCCGGGGATGTGCTTGAGGGGCTGCAGGGGGGGGTGCGCGGGCATCTCGCGCTGAGTGTGGTGACCACTGCAAATCACTTCACGACACGTCTTTTGGCAGCGTTCACCGCCGACTATCCCGATATCACTTTTTCCCTCGATGTCACCAACCGCCGTACCTTGCTCGACCAGTTGGCGAGTCATGCGGCAGATCTGATCATCATGGGGCAGCCACCCGAGAGTCCGGGTCTGGCTGGGGAAGCTTTCTTGGAGAATCCGCTGGTGGTGGTGGCTTCGGCAGAGCACCCCTTATTGAAGCGGCGTGACCCTCTCAATCCAGAAGAGCTGCGTGGACAGACCTTCGTGGTGCGTGAGCAAGGCTCGGGCACGCGGACTGCAATGGAGCGCTTCTTCGCCGAGCATGGCATCTCCTTGGAAACGCCGATGGAGTTCACCAGTAACGAGGCAATCAAACATGCGGTGGAAGCCGGCCTTGGGCTGGGCTTGGTATCACGCCATACGTTGCGTAATGAGTTGGAGTTGGGGGTGTTGAAAATCCTGCCGGTGGAAGGCATGCCGCTTAAGCGC
>JGI11705J14877_10000605_pt1 | contig 22157 bp, 24 predicted proteins | sample Etolaghawater15m_FD_14877 | JGI IMG/M metagenome (IMG submission 14877)
ACATTTTTCAGAAGATTTTTTTATACCTGGGCGCACTGATTGCCGCTAGTTTTTTAATTGTGGCTTTGATAGCGCTTTCTAATGCGGAAAATGGTCAACTGACTGTAGAGGGTTTATCTCATCTGGAAGGACAATTCGTCTCTTTCTATGAGTTCTTTCGCTGGATTGTTTATGTTTGGATGGCTGTAGCTATTTTTCTTTTTATACGTTTCTTATCTAGAATGTTTGGCAAATAACTTATTCAGCCAAATAGAAAGTAATAAAACCTGTTTAAATACTTTAAGCAGGTTTAAAGGTTGAAATCATCACTTTATTTCGTCCTGGCTCTATTGCTGAAAGAACCAAGTTTTCAACCTATTTAATCATTGCCATTATTGTTTCAATGTTTATATATCCCATTCAAGCCCATTGGGTTTGGAATAGCGAAGGTTGGTTAGCTCAAATAGGATTTATAGATTTTGCAGGTTCAACAGTTGTGCATGCTGTTGGTGGCTGGGCAGCCCTTGCAGCAATTCTTATAATAGGCCCACGAATTGGTCGATTTGATGAAGGAAGCCGTGCCTTTGAACACTCAAACCTTGCTTATAGCGCATTAGGTGTCTTTCTGATTTGGATAGGCTGGATAGGCTTTAATGGTGGTAGCGTTTTAGCGCTTAATGCAACTACCGCTATGGTTATTCTTAATACTTTTATAGCAGGCTCTGTCGGAGGAATTGTAGGATTAATCATCAGTAGAATTGTTAATGGCTACTATCAAATTACAGCCATACTTAATGGAGTACTTGCTGGATTAGTTGCAATAACGGCATCAGCTAACCTAACCACACCCTTTTCAGCGATGGTAATTGGCCTAATAGGCTACTTTTCCTATCATCTTGGCGTAAAATTATTAGAGAAATATAAGATTGACGATGCAATTGAAGCTGTCCCTGTACATTTATTTGCAGGCATAGCTGGCACTCTATCCGTGCCGTTTGTTATGAACGGCATTGACTTTAGCGAACAACTTAAAATTCAATTTATTGGTATCATAGCCATTGGTTTTTTTACCTTTAGCATTAGCTATATTCTGCTAAAAACCATAAACCACTTCTATACATTATGAGTCTCGGAAACCTCAGAATTGATTGGTTTAAACATTAGCGAACATAAGTCATCAACCTCTATGTTCGACTTAGCCAATGCAATGAATTCACAAGCTGTTTCTCAGGATTTCTCTAAAAGCATTATTGTAGAGCCCTATACTGATGCCTCCTTGCTTGCAAACTATTACAATCAAGTAACAGAGGCCTTTAATAAGCTTGATCAAGAGAAAGAGTTATTAATTGAAGAAACAAGCCGCATGGCAAACTACGACCACTTAACCGGTCTTGCAAAAAGGCGGGTATTAGTTAATGAACTCTCAAGGGCAACCACCCGCTTAGAGCGAAGCAAACATAGCAATGCCGTTTTATTTATTGATTTAGATGGTTTTAAAAAAATTAATGATGACTATGGTCACGATGCCGGAAATATTATTTTAAAAGTCTCTGCGGAAAGAATTTTACTCAATATTCGTAAATCTGATTTAGCTTCTCGATTTGGTGGTGATGAATTTGTTGTACTTCTAGAAGACATTCAAAATGACACTCAAGCCACCATAGTTGCCGATAAAATAATCCAAAACCTACGAGAGCCAATTGATTTAGGTATCAATACCATTGGACATATAGGTGCATCGATAGGGATCAGAGTGATTGACAATAGCAATACAGATACAGTTGAACAAATATTAAAAGAAGCTGACCAAGCAATGTATGAAGCTAAACGCAGAGGAAAGAATCAATGGGTCGCCCACTAAATAAAAAAACTAACAATTACCCTACTAGCATTTAAGTTATATTTTATTTACCAAACCAAGTCATCAGGTATTTCAAATTGAGCGTAATAGTCTTGATCTTCTTGTGAAATTGAATCGTCTGCGCCAGCAATCGGGATTAAAACATTTTTATCACGTTGCGCTATTTTCTCAGCCGCTTCAGAGTCGACTAAAGCATAACCACCATTAAAACGCGCAATACGAATTTGTTCTGAACTTAATCCTTTATGCGTCTTTGAATTTACATTAAGGCTTTTAACGTGTTTGCCATCTGCAAAATTGTAGACCACCTCACCAGCAAAATCTTTGAGCTGATTTGATTCAATTATCTGGCGAACTTCAGCTTGCAAAGCTTTTTTAGCTTGTTCTTGTTGACGCTGTTTGTTTAGCTCTCTATCACGCTGTGCTTTTTCTTCTGCAGCTTTGGCTGCAAGCTGCGCCGCTTCGCTAACCACTACTTGGCCTTTTTTAGCTTTATTTGCGCGGCTTTTTTTATTTTGTTGATGCTGCTCTTGTTTAGCTTTTCTAGCCTTTTTATCATCCACTAAGCCCGACTTTTTTAACTGATCAAATAGCGATCCTGCCATGATATTTCTCACCTATAAATTTAATGGCGCTATTTTAACCTATTAGCAAAACAAGAAATAATAAACACTCACTCTACAGCTATCTATAGAGAAGGTTATAATTACGAATAATCAGGGAGCCCATTATGAAACTAATCAAAAACTTAACAGTATTAAGCCTACTGAGTCTAATTTTAACGCTTAGCGGTTGCTCTATTCCAGACCTTCCTGGCCCTATTGGTATTCCAGGTATTGAAATACAACCTTTGTCAGCGAATCTTCAGCCAGATTCCTTATCAGACTCTTAAAGCGTTAACTTAGTCTTTATATCTAATCCTATTGGTGCGGTAGCTTGCCAAGACAAAGCAAAGAATAGAACTTAATCAAACAGATAACACGCTATAATCCCCCCCTATTAAGCGTATTTAAGGAATAGAAAATGGGCATACAATGGTATCCAGGTCACATGCACAAAGCTCAAAAAGAGGTGCGTGAAATATTTAGCCAGGTAGATGTTTTTATCGAAGTCTTGGATGCTCGTATCCCTTTTAGTAGCCAAAACCCATTAATTGAAGAGATTCGCCAAGACAAGCCGACCATTAAAATTCTCAGTAAAACTGATTTAGCTGACCCTAGTGTCACTGAAATATGGCAAGCTCATATGGAAAAAGAGTCTAGCGTTAAGACCTTAGCCTTCAATACTCAAAACTCTGATAAACGTGAACAATTACTCAGCCTTATCAAAAAGATGGTGCCTGAAAAAATTGGAACTGTTAAAACCATTCATGCCTTGATTATAGGGATTCCGAATGTAGGGAAATCAACCTTAATCAATAGCATTACAGGCCGCACCATTGCCAAAACAGGTAATGAGCCCGCTGTAACTAAAAACCAACAACGTATTAAGTTAGAAGACAATATTACTCTTATTGATACTCCGGGTATGTTGTGGCCAAACATTGAAAACGAAAATAGTGGTTATCGATTAGCCATTACTGGCGGAATCAAAGAGACCGCATTTGAACTACCGGACATCGCCTCCTATGCTGCGGAATATATGCTTGAAGCCTATCCTGAAAAGCTTAAAGAACGATTTAACCTCAAAGAACTTCCAGACACCGACATGGAACTGTTAGAAGCAATTGGTCGTCAACGTGGTTGTTTAGTGGGTGGTGGGCGTGTCGATTTAGATAAAGTTTCTCGTATTTTCATTGTCGAATTCCGTGACAACATCATTGGTAACCTCTCTTTAGAAACACCTGAAATGATTGAAAAAGAACTTGTTCAAGTTGAGATTCAACGCAAGCTTAAAGAAGAGAAAAAACAGGCGCGTGAGGAGCTAAAGAAACAACGCCGCGCTCGTCATAAAAAGAACAAACGCTAAGAAATTAAGGCTCTATACATGTTAAGTTATTTACACTCGTTTCACGCTGGAAACTTTGCAGATGTTCTAAAGCACAGCATTAGCGCGCATATTTTAGGCTACCTAACGGATAAACCTAAGCCAATATTTTACCTAGACACCCACTCGGGTACTGGTGCATTTTCGTTACAAGATAATGAAGCGCAAAAAACGCAAGAGTATTTAAATGGCATTACTAAACTTTGGGATTTGCCTAAATCTGAAATTAAAGAGTTACCAGGCCTGGTTAAAGACTATCTAGAACTTATCAAAGATTTTAATTTAACAAACGATTTACAGACATATCCCGGCTCACCCTGGTTTGCTAAAGCTATCTTAAGAGAGCATGATCGTTTATCGCTTTTTGAGTTGCACCCAAGAGAGTTTAAATCTTTACTGCAAAACATTCGTGGTGACAGACGCATCAAGGCCTTTCAAAAAGATGGCTTTCACGCCTGTATAAGTCAACTGCCACCAAAAGAGCGTAGAGGCTATGTTTTGATGGACCCGCCTTACGAGGTTAAGCAAGACTATCAAACTGCTACAGACACTTTAATTAAGGCTCATGATAAGTTTGCAACTGGAACCTATGCGCTTTGGTACCCTGTTGTTGATCGTTACCGTATTGATAAAATTGAAAAAGACTTCATAAAAAGCGGTATTAAAAATATTCAGTTATTTGAATTGGGGATTGCTGAGGATAAAGATAACGGTATGACTTCAAGTGGCATGATAGTCATTAACCCACCTTGGACCCTAATGAAACAAGCTCAAGAAGCTCTGCCCTATTTAGCTAAAAAGCTAGCGGGCAAAAATGGACGTTACCGCTGTATTCAATTGGTTGAAGAGTAATTACTGAACCTTAACTACACTAAGCCGTAACTACTTTTCAGACAGATAAGATTCGGCTAATTTAATCGCTTCTTCCGCACTTAATCCTTGATGCATAAAATCGTAAGCAATTTGCTGTTCTTCAGTCAAAAAACGAGATTCAAAATCCGCTACTAGCGTTTTCCAGGCCTGCCTATCTGTTGGATCATTTGGAGTGTGGGCTAACAGCTTGGCTAACATACCTTAAGCAATGGTCGTGTCACTCATGTGCTCATAATACTTAGAAAACTGCTGAAACATTTTTTCAATTTCAGAAACCTCTAGCGAACCATTTTGAGCCGCACTCAAAGTATCAGAAATATCCTTTAATAGAGACAACCCCCATTTTCGGCTTGATTGTAATTCCGATACCGCCAAGTTCAACGCCATACTCGCATCCTGGTAATCTGCTTCGTCTGAGGACAGTTCTGAACCATCTTCCACAAAATCAAATTCATTCAAGTCGGTATGCTGCATAGAAACCAAGGCAGTATTAGCATCCGTCATCACAATTCTATGATGAGCCAAAAGCTGTGAACTCGTCACTTGAGCGATATGACAACCACATAAAAAACGATTGTCTTGTTGGCGCTGATGCACAACTTCAATACCTTCTAAACAATAGGTTTCTTCGGTCTCTGTATTTTTGACACAAACGCTAATTACCTGACCAGGTAAAAAATAATCTGCTTCATCCACCCAAAAACTCAATCCTGTTAGATTGACATCAAACCCATCAAACGGAGAGCTAAAATCGGTGTCTTCATGATTAGTGACCTGAAAAGGCCTAGAGAAACGAGAAGACTGACGCTGTTCCAAATCTATTTGAATCATCTTAGCCTCCTTCTCGCTTTAATTGATGTATACGTAACTTATGACTTTGCTTTGAACCCAAGTGCTAAACACTCTGCTTCCGGTAACCAACCCAAACAACTACGAACTTTAAGAGATTGGTAGTTTCGGACAATGGGCATAATCGTGAGCACACCAAACAATATCTGATACCAATGCCATCCAATGGCAGATGGTTGCTGCGACCACCACAAATTATTCACCCCAAAATGCTTGGTTTTGAAAATAAGATGAATGGCCAGACGCCAATATTTGATGGCATAGCTTAGGCGTGTTTGAAACATGGTATTCCTCAATGTTTTTTATTTAATATGTTGAATTTGCATAGTTTAACGAAAACCTGACGTAACCGTTAGCGAGTTATGAACCCAAAGCGGTTTAAATCGTCATTTTATTCAGCCTCAATCTCAAGCATGATTGTATTTTCTTTATAGACCGTTGTTCCAGCAGGCGCAAAGATTTTAGAGACTTTACCGTTCACTGGCGATTTTATATAAACATATTTTGACCAGGCCTGGTGAACAGCAACTTCCGCTTTTGCTTTTTCATAGTTTGCTCTTGCTAAATCATATCGAAGCTGTGAAGCATCCCTAGTGCGCTTTGAAGTAACCGTTCTATCATACAGGTCTAACGCTTGGTCTAGTTCAATTTTGGCATCATCCAAATCTAACTTAGCAACCTTCTTTTGCGCATTAAGTAACGCTAGTTTAGCTTGATAACGTGAGCCATCTAGATTAAGTAGCTTTTGACCTTGTTTAACAGTTTGACCTTCTTCAATAAACACTTTTGTCACTTGACCAGACACTAAAGAACCTATTTTTACTGAAGTACTTGCAGCGACGGCATGACTCATTGAAGTAACCATTAAACCTATAATCAACAAGCTACCTTTGACACTTACGAAATTAGATTTTTTATTCAAATACGGCATATTAACTCTCAATTTACTTTTTATTTTTGGCTGCAAAAGCAACATTGTTTGAATTTTCTAGACTGATTTTTTTACCTAATAAATAATCTAACTCTAGCCACAATAATGCTTGTTTAAATTCCCAAGCGACCATATTGTAATTAGCTTCCGACAGGCGAACCATTGCATCACCCAAATCGGTAGAACTCTCATTCTCGTATAAGGCGCGGCTATAATCTAAATATAAGTCAGCGTAATCACCAAATATTTGGTGCTGTTTTTTCTCTGCCGCGAGTAACTTTAACTGAAAATAAATATCCGAAACTTGCGTCCTTAGCGATTGTTCTAATTGCTGATACTCCGCTTTAAGCTTGGCCATTTGGGCTTGAGCTTTAGTCTTAGCCGCACTACTCGCACCGCCATCATATAAAGGAATATCAACGGATAAAGTCGCTTTCCAACTTCCTTCTCGTAGCTCCGGATAACTAGAAAGCTGTCCGACCCAAGCGTCTGCTCTAACCGTTGGACTAGAAATATTTTCAGCACTCTTTAAAGCAAAAAGTTGAGCTTGTTGGGCTTGCTCAAGCGCTTTTAAATNCTGATTACTCTCTAACACTTGTTTTTGAACAGCTTGTAAGCTTATGTCTTTTACTGAACGTGATTTAAAACTTTTAAGGTTAGGAAAACGCAATTCATCTGGACGCTCACTGGGTAGGCCAATCACATTGGCTAGCTCAATACGGGTTTTTAGCTGAAACTGTTCAGCCTTCATGCGATTGACTAACGCTGTCTGATAAAGCTGTTCTGCCGATAACAGATCCACATCCGAAAGTTGACCGATTGCATGTCTGTCCTTAACTTTGTCAAACCCAACATATTCAATCGCCATTGCTTCATCGTCAATGCGGTATTGAAAATCTGCAAGCAGTACATTTAAGTAAGCTTTTACAACATTTAATCGTTGTTTGTTTTCAACAACCTCTAAGCGAATTTTCTGTTGTTCAACACTTAACTCGTCCGCTTGCAGTTGACTGCTCGCTCTTTCAAAATCATATAAAACCTTGCCCGCATGCAAAGCCAAAAGATTATGTGGCTGCGTCTCTTCTGCAAACTCCCTTTGCCCTAATCTACCCGCAACATTAGCTTGCCAACTAGTATCAACTTGGTTCTCTCCCAATACTGAATTAGCCAAATTAATATTAGCGAGCTGCATTGAAATTTCAGGCGATTGATTTGCGTAATTTTCTAGCAACGTCTTAAGCGTTAAAGGATTAGGAAGAGGTGTATTTACAGGCGTTATTTCTGCTTGCTCAGGGGCACTTAACCCTTGAGCGGGTTCTTTTGCATAACTATTAAATGCTAAGCCCTGGCTAATCAATAAAATTGAAAGCGGCAAGGCTTTTAATAAAAAAGAATTCGGTTTACTAATCTGCTTTATCAATTTTGTGGCCTCTATTTTCAAAAACCATTATTCTCTGTTCGCTTTTTTTCGCGCACGCTTATAGGCTGTAAACGATTGTGTTTTGTAACTACCATCAATGACATACTCGGCTAACCATTTAAACTCTTCTTTGGTACGAGTTGGACCTGTATATTTCACAACAGGATTGCCTTCTAAGTCAAAAATCATCATTACAGGCGTAGCACGCACACGATACTTCTTCTCAGCAATGTCTTGTGCCGTTGCTTTTGTACCGCCAAAATCAACAATTTCATTACTGCCCTCAATGTCATGCATAACCGTCATGAAGTTTGTTTTGAAAAGCTCAACAACATCAGGTTCAGTCATAATAGTGGTACGCATACGATGGCAGAATGGGCACTCTTCCATATGGTAAAAGATAAACACACCCTTTTTACCATCTTCTTTAGCTGCTTCTAGATCTTCTTGATAGTTACCAAACGTTTCATCAAAAAAGATATCTTGTGCTGACCAGGCCAGCTGACTGGTAAACAATGTAGAAGAAGCCATTACAATAAATAGCGTTTTTAAGTAATTTTTAAGCATTCTCTTAAGCATATTTTTACCTTTTAAGTCTTAATTGTTTAACTTCTGTTTAGCCTAAATAATTATTTAGATTACTTCTTATCTGCGTCTTTAGCGTCTTGTATAGAACTATATCTTTCCATAAATGTTTCAAGCATTTTTTGATCCACCATTCCGACTCTAGCTGCTACAACTGAACCTTCTGGTGTGACCATATATGTGGTTGGTAGACCTTTTAAATCACCAAATGGAGTTGTGCGACCATCAACTTTACCCTTAAAACGAACAACTGGAAAATTAATCATTTGCGATTCTGCAAACGCCTTAACTTTATCAAGAGCAATGGCTTCATAATTCACTCCAATCACAATCGCATCTTTATCTTTGTGATCTTCATGAAATAAGATTAAATCAGGTATTTCAACCAAACAAGGAGGACACCAAGTTGCCCATAAATTTATAATCACCCACTTCCCTTTATAGTCAGAAAGAAAAGTTGAGTTACCCTCTAAATCAATAAATTCAACATCTTCTTGCGCATCATTTGCATGAGCTGTGCTAATGGTTCCAAACAGCGTAAATACAGCCAATATAATACTTAATGTCAATATTTGCAGCTTCATTCCAATTCCTTGTGTGTTTTTATAATTTCCGCAATGGTGTATCTGTTAGCCTTGTTTTAAAACTTGTTTTACAAACGGTAAAGTCAAACGTCTTTTTTCTACCAAAGTTGCTTGTTCTAATAGCTTAAGAACTGCTAATAGCTCCTGCAAGTCTGTTGAAAACTTTTTAATTAAAAAGTTTCCCACTTCGCTCGGTAATTCAAAGCCCATTTTTGCACTGTGTCTTTGCAAGGCAATAACAACTTCTGCTTTATCTTCCAAACCTTGCATTTCAATAGGCAATACATTCATTAAAGCTTTCGCTAACTCCTGTGTAGCGATTCTCCAATCATTTATGGCCGTTTCACCAGACAGTAAAACCGTGTGGCCTTGAACACTCGATTTTGTAAGTAGATTAGCTAGTGCTAACTCCCAATTCTGATCACCAATTTTATCGTCTATATCATCTAAACAAACCAATGGCATTTGCTCTAAACCAATTAATACATCGGGGATAAGTGGCAAAGTTACATCACTAATTGGCAAAAAAACGCTAGCCTGACTCTGTTCTGTTACAAACCGGCAAGCGGCCTGTAAAAGGTGTGTTTTACCAACGCCACCAGACCCAAACAAGTAAAAAGCACTGCCGCCATCTTTTAAAAGTGCAGTTTGAAGTGCATTAAGCGCAACGGCTAGTGACTCTTTTTCAGTCACAAAAGTTTCAAAACAGGCATCATCTCTAAGGCCAATCTTGAGTGGCATTTGTACAAACATTAATAAACCTTTTGGTTTTCAGGCTGAGTAACAGGCTGGGCTTTATATTTTAATTGTGGTTCAAAAAATTGATACCTGACATTGACATCAATTTCTTGTTTATTGGAGAGCGCATTTACAAATTCAACTTTTGTCCATTGTTTCAACCAATTTAACACGTCCTGATAATCACCTTGATACTCAATATCAAACTGTGCCTTACCTGCTTGTAAACTGACTAAATTAACTTTACGTATCATAGGTTGTTGTTGTTTCAATTCTTCTTCTAATGCATTAATTTGATCACCAAAAGCAACTTGATGGATATTTAGATAAAGATGGTTCTGACGAATATTCTTAACCGCAGAAAGTTTTACGTATTGCTGCATAACTGTTTCAAACATAGTTTGCATCAATACTTTACGATCTAACCCAACGGCTTCGTTCTGAGCGATAGTCGAACCATTCAATGCAAATAAATGCCAAGTTAATTCATATTTTCCATCTGCTAGGGCAACCAACTTAAAACTCAGTAAATTTTGCTGATTTGCACCCACTAGAATTTCTTGGATTTTAGAGTCCGACGAGTTCGGTTCAACCGGAAATAGCCACAGAGCTCTCTCTTCTGGAATCGTTATAGGCAAGCCTAATTGCTCAGGCACCTCTCTATAGTCAACATCAACACGGTAATCCAAAATTTCTTTGTTAAGCTTTTCTAAACGGCCTTGCTGTACAAAAGTACCCATCACTAAGGTGTGTGGTCGTTGAGTAACCGCCCATAATTTAATGTGCTGTTCACTAAATGCTTTTTTAAGACTATTGGAATCAAAATGTAATTCAATATTTTTTCCAACTGCAACACCATCTTCAACTCTAGGTTTGATGTAATAGCTAGTTAGCCAGTTTTTAGCATTTTTTATATAGCTCTGACCCATTTTTGATGCAACCAATTGGGGTCTCCCCGTCAATCGCATTAACAAAAGTTGCATGCCATTTTGCGTTTGCGCAGACAGTAGATCATTTTTTACAACTGAATTTCCCTTTTGTACTGACTGTAATGCAGAATCATAAGGCAAAGTCACTGTAAAAAATGATTCTGGCATAACCGCAGAATCAGCCGATTGCACTTGCTGTACGCAACGAACAAACTCATAATTACAAATAATAGGTTAAAACTTCTCATATCCGACTCATAAAATTTCGTTACAATATCATAATATTTTTTCGTAAAGTCAGTACAGACTTTTGCCTTACAAGGTCAGCTTATTTCAAGGTTTCAAAGCTTTCAAAGCTATTTAAGCCAAAAAGTGCGGAATAATACTGGTAAAAAACTCCAGTATACCAACCAATTTATTTTAAAAAGTTAGATTAGAGATTATGACAACAAATACACAATCCATTAGTTATAAAGATTCCGGTGTTGATATCGATGCTGGTAATGCCTTAGTTCAAGCGATTAAACCGATTGCTAAAGCAACAACTCGTCCTGAAGTTCCTTCATCGCTAGGTGGTTTTGGTGCTTTGTTTGAATTGGATATGGCTAAATACAAAAATCCAATTTTAGTTTCTGGTACAGATGGTGTTGGAACTAAACTTCGTCTTGCAATCGACAGCGGTAAACATGATCAAGTCGGTATCGATTTGGTTGCAATGTGCGTTAATGACTTAATCGTTCAAGGTGCAGAACCTCTATTCTTCTTAGACTACTATGCTACTGGCAAATTAGATTTAGCTGTAGCGACAAATGTTGTGAAAGGTATTGGCGAAGGTTGTTTACAGTCTGGTTGCGCATTAATCGGTGGTGAAACAGCTGAAATGCCTGGTATGTACCCTAAAGGTGATTACGATTTAGCAGGTTTCTGTGTTGGTATTGTTGAAAAAGCAGACTTGATTGATGGTACTAAAGTTAAATCAGGTGATGTCATGCTTGGTTTAGCATCAACTGGACCACACTCAAACGGTTACTCTCTAATTCGTAAAGTTTTAGAAGTTAGCAATGCTGACTTACAAATGGACATCGATGGACAACCTTTAATTGATGCCCTAATGGCACCTACTAAAATCTATGTTAAATCTTTATTAGAGCTAATGAAATCTGTTGATATTCATGCCGTTTCTCACATTACGGGTGGTGGGCTTCTAGAAAACCTTCCACGTGTTATGCCTGATAATACTATGGCCAACATTGATACCAATAGCTGGAACCGTCCTGCTGTATTTGACTGGATTCAAGCGAATGGTAATGTCGAGTATGAAGAAATGCACCGTACATTAAACTGTGGTATCGGTCTTGTCATTGTGGTTGACGCTTCTGAACAAGATAAAGCGATTGAAATCTTAACGAATGCTGGTGAAACAGTTTCAGTTATTGGCCAAATCGAAGCTTCTGACCAAGCTGAACCTACAGTCAAATTGGTTCAAGGTTAAAAACCTTTAATCACATACGTTGCACATTCAAGACTCAAACTAGACTGTGCAACGACCTATTTCTTAAACTTTCTATTAAAAACCTCTCACTATGACAACTCCTAAACGTATTGCCGTTCTTATCTCTGGTAGTGGCTCCAACCTTCAAGCGATTATTAATCACCAAAAAACGCACTCTGATTTATACGAAATAGCTTTAGTCATTTCTAATCGTCCGAATGCTTACGGTTTAGTACGTGCACAAAATGCAGGCATTGCAACCAAGGTTATTGATCACACCGAGCATGAGAGTAGAGAAAGTTTTGACTTGCAATTACAAGCAGCCATTGATGCTGCAAGTACCGATTTAGTTGTTCTTGCTGGCTTTATGCGAATTTTGACTCCAGCTTTTACTGAACATTATTTAGGTAAAATGTTAAATATTCACCCATCACTTCTGCCTAAATACACAGGCTTACACACTCATAAACGTGCGATTGAAGCTGGCGACTTAAAGCATGGGTTAAGCGTTCACTTTGTTACCCCTGAATTAGATGGCGGCCCAGTCATACTGCAAGCTGAAGTGGATATTGATTCAAAAGATACTGAAGCGTCCCTGGCAGAAAAAGTGCATGTTCAAGAGCACATTGCCTATCCATTGGTAGTGGAATGGTTTGTGAGAGGCGACCTGTCACTTAAAGATAACCAGGCCTGGTTAAATCAAAACTGTCTTAATAGTCCGGTATTGTTAAACAACCTCAATTAAGGCTATTCTATTAGACATCCTCACTGGTTTCTAATTGGAGACAGTTACATGTTTAAATCCCACCCCACTTTCAAAAAAATATTAGGCTTAAACGCCGCCATTGCTTTTCTTTGTTTGTTAATAACACAGCCCTTATACGCCGCTAAACTACCCAATTTTAAAGCCGTATTTGAAGTTGAAGCCGTTGGCTTAACACTTGGCCAAGCTAAACATTCCATGCAATGTAAAGATTCTATCTGCACCCTAAAAAGTGATGCTAAACCATCTGGATTTGCTGCAGCCTTTTTTAAAGACTCTTCGCATGAGACGATTACGCTTCATCAAACTGAAAACANACTAAAGTGGCAAAGTTACCACAAGCTCGGTATTAGTTATAAAAACGATATCGCTAAAGAAAAAACCATGAACTTAAAACTGGATAAGTCAGAGAACAAAGTTATTTACCCTGAAAAGAAACGTGAATGGCCAATGCAACCGCAGTTGTTTGATGTTATGTCTATTGCTTATGCTATTCAGCATGCTCAGTTAAACAATTTACCCATGAATAACTTCACTCTGCAAGACAGTAACTTTCAAGACAAATTAACCTTAAAATCCACAAATAATAAAGATTATTTAGGTTTCGAATTTGCGGATAATGATTTAGACGCCGTTAAATATTACTTCACCAGCAAGCATGCTGAAATTGAATTGTGGTTATTACCAAAATATAATTATTTTCCAGGTAAAATACGTGTCGTAAACAAAGATGAAAAAACGATCACCCTATCGCTTGCGGAGCCACCAAAAACATTATGAAACTTAGTGATAAAGACATTATCCAACATTTAAAAGTTGGCAAAATTGCGGTTACCCCAGAACCTAGTCATGACAAAATCAAAGGAATTAGTGTTGATTTACGACTAGACAATCGTTTTAGAGTATTTAATGACCATACTGCTCCCTACATCGATTTAAGCGGTCCAAAAGACGAAGTTCAAAAAATCATGGATACGGTTATGGGGGAGGAAATCCTCATTCCTGAGAATGAGGCTTTTTTCTTACACCCTGGTGAGTTAGCTTTAGCGGCTACCTTAGAATCGGTCACTATCCCCGACGACTTAGTGGGCTGGTTAGATGGTCGTTCAAGTCTTGCAAGATTGGGTTTAATGGTTCACGTCACAGCACACAGAATTGATCCAGGCTGGCACGGTCAAATTGTATTAGAAATATTCAATAGCGGTAAGCTACCTTTGGCATTACGTCCTGGAATGGATATTTGTGCAATTAACTTTGAAACTCTTTCAAGTGCTGCATCAAAACCATACAACAAACGTGCAGATGCTAAGTATAAAAACCAAACAGGCCCAACATCTAGTCGCATTAATGAAGATGTAAAACTTCACGACCGTCAATTAGATTTATTGAGTAGCTCTTAACTTAGGCATACATTAAAAATGACAACCATACTACTCACAATACTGCTCTCTCCCATACTTTTAACAAGCACGACTTCCCATGCTTCAAACATTTCTAATCTCGAAGGCATGAACATGCAACAAATGAAAACTATGCAAGCGTGCCTTCTGCAAGTTGGATGAAAGTGAACTCAGACAGTATGAAACCGATATTGCAAAGCTAGAATCGGAGCTTAAACAGCTCTGTAAAGATGGTAAACGAGATTTAGCACAAGAAAAAGCAGTTGCTTTTGGTAAACGTGCTGCTCAATCTAATGCGATACAAACCATTCATAACTGTACAAAAAACATGCAAAAAAATGCATTCATGCCAACACTACCTGACTACAGTGATATGAAAAATTAGCACGTTTGTGATGAAATAACAAAAACCAAAACACCTTAAACTAATTCAGAATCAACTAACTTCGCAAATAAATGACTTTTACAACTGTAGTAAATTATATACAGTTTTAAAAAGCATTTAACGCCCGGCCTTTTCTAAGCTTTATTTTCTTTACATTTTTAAAAAAAAGCACATAATTCCGAAAACTATTATCTTACGAATTACCAGGCCTGTTAATCTGTGTTTTTTTATAAAATAGCACTTTATTTATGGCTTTTAATCTAGCTTTCATGAGGAACAGAATTATGCATATTGGTTTTATGATTTCTAATTGGGAAAATATTGATCCAAGCAAAAACTCCACCGTTTTGATTATTCGCGAATGCCTAAAACGTGGTCATAAAGTCTCGATTTTGTACCCTGAAAACCTGACTGTTCGTAACAATGTTGCCTATGGTTTATTAAAAGTTGTTGAACCGATGGAGAAAGTTCCTGACAACATCATTCAGTTCCATAAAAAAGTGTCTTTTAAAAAGGTATTAACGCCTCTGCACGCACTTGACAGCTTTATGATTCGTAAAGATCCACCATTAGATCCAATCATTTATAACTTCTTGGACTCAATCAAAAACGAGTGCATCATCATTAATGACATTGACGGTATTCGTAAAGCAAACAATAAACTTTACACTACAACCTTTAATGACCCTGGCAACAGCTTTTTACCGATTACTTATGTTTCTAAAAACAAAGAATTCATTCGTCAAATGATTGAAGAAATGCCAGGGGATAAAGTTATCTTAAAACCTTTGGTAGGCTCGGGAGGTCATGGTGTTATTGTCCTTGAAAAAAATGCGCAATCAAATATCAACTCCATATTAGACTTTTATATTCATGGTTCAGGCGATGAAAACTACATCATTATTCAAGAATATATTGAAGGTGCAGAAAATGGAGATGTCCGCGTACTAATGTTAAATGGCAAGTTCCTTGGGGCTTATAATCGTAAGCCACCAGAAGGTGATATTAGAGCCAATATTCAAATAGGTGGTACTGCACACAAATATAAAATGACTGACTCACAAATGGCTGTTTGTCGAAAAATAGGCCCTCGCCTAGCTGCGGATGGTCTTTTCTTTGTGGGTGTAGATATGATTGGTGACAAAATTTTAGAAGTCAACGTTCTAAACCCAGGCGGAATTAGTAATATCAACAAGTTAGATAAAGTGAAACTCCAGCTAAAGGTAGTGGATTTTATTGAAGAGAAGGTGCATGAGAAGCATGAAAAACGCGCCGAACTTGAATATTTACTCAAACGTTTAAGTGATTTAAAACAGAATGATTTTTAGTTTGTAATTATATAAAACCATTATCATCAAGCCGCAAGAATGCGGCTTTTTTGTACCTTAAACTCTTAGCTACGCTTAATACAATACTAGAGATTTTAGATATTAGATAAATCTTATTTGATACCCGATTAAATTTACTGAATTGACCAGTAATGAAATAAAACCGATACTCTAAGGTCTTAATTATATTGCAACGTGCTTACTGATAATTAAGTTACTTCTACTTCTCATAAGGAGCAACCAATGCTCGATATCGTTAAAAATCTGTGGTTTAGAGATACTAAAGAACAAGCTATATACATAAACGAAGTCGCTATGCGTATTCGCGCAGGTATATTGCTAATGATTCCACTTTACATGGGGCTGACTTTATTTGATGTAGTCTACACAAGTAGCTGGGTGGTAGATGGCAATACCGCTGTAGACACCTACGATACAAACTGGGATGACCAGATTATCTATCAGGTGGAAGCGGTTAAGCGTACCTATGACTATACCGTACAAACCTGGGTTTTGTTTTACGGCCTATTTGAAATGATTGCCGGTATGTTTGTCATTACTTCACGCTTATCGCCAACTATTTATCTAGCAACCTTTTTAGCACGTAAAACACCTCCTGTATGGAAGCCTCTTGTACCAAAACGTTTTGCTTGGGGTATTGGTGCAACATTTATTACCGTATGCTTAATGTTCTTTAACCCAGATACTGTCGCAAGCTGGGTAAATAGTATTGCTGGAAGTCCAGTATTATCAGAAACTGAAAATTTTATCCCTTATTGGATTCCAGTTAACTTAGTTTGGGTTTGCATGGGCTTTATGTGGTTAGAAGCCATTTTAGGATATTGCGTAGGCTGTAAAGTTCACGCTATGCTGGTTTGGATGGGCGTATTCAAAGAAGAATGTGAGGAATGTAACAATGTCGACTGGGATGAAATTGCACGTAAACATAAAGAAAAACAGCAAGCAGAAAACCCAACAAGTTAATCATTTAATTTAATTATAAAATGTAAAAGCTACCAGGCCTGGTAGCTTTTAAAACCCATTGAATCAAACCTTATCTAGAAAAGCTCTAACTCAATAATCTACTTTACCTCTTAAGCTTTTTACCTGGCTACGCTTTGTCTTTCCTTCTAAACGTCTTTTTTGAGAACCTTTAGTTGATTTTGTTGCTATCCGCTTTCTTTTAACAATCGTTACGGATTTTATAAGTTCAACCAAACGTTCCAGTGCAGAATTTCGATTTAAGCCTTGCTCTCTAAACTCTTGCGCTTTAATGACAATGACGCCGTCCTTAGTAATTCTTTTGTCTTTCAACTCTAAAAGTCGGGTTTTGTAAAATTCAGGTAGGCTGGAAGCTTTAATATCAAAACGTAAATGAATAGCTGAAGAAACTTTATTCACGTTCTGACCTCCCGCTCCCTGAGATCGAACAGCAGTGAACTCTAACTCTGAATCCGCTAACCAAACATTGTGAGAAATCTTAATCATAAAAAGCTCTGTTTAGAGGTTTTGTTGATGATTCATCCGCGCTTAACACATTCAAACCGCTAAAATAATCAGTTAGTTGGTCTTAAAAAAAGCTGATAACCCGGGTTATCTTGTTCATTAACAAAAGGATAACCTAAACGTTCCAAATAAGATTCAAAGTCAGCGTGTTGCTCAGGAGGAACTTGAACACCAACTAGAACTCGACCATAAGCGGCGCCGTGGTTTCGATAATGGAATAAGCTAATATTCCATTCTTCACTCATATGCGTTAAGAATTTCAACAATGCACCTGGACGCTCGGGAAATTCAAATCGATATAACAACTCGTTCTGAACACCTTTAGCATGCCCACCTACCATGAAGCGCAAATGTAATTTTGCCATTTCATTATCTGTCATATCCTGAATTTGATAACCATTATTCTCTAACTCAGAAACGATAGACTTGCGCTCTGCTGCGCCCCCTTCTGTTCGAACACCTACAAAAACAACCGCACTGCTAGAGTCTGAAAAACGGTAATTAAATTCAGTAATCGCGCGTCTACCACCCAATAGGTCACAGAATTTTTTAAAACTACCAGGCTCTTCTGGAATCGTCACAGCAAAAATAGCTTCCCGCTTTTCTCCTAGCTCAGTTCTTTCTGAAATATGACGCAAACGATCAAAGTTCATATTTGCGCCACTCACAGTACAAGCCATCTCCAGGCCTGATACATTGTATTTTTCTACAAACTTTTTCATACCCGCAACCGCTAGAGCACCAGCTGGTTCTGCAATAGCACGAGTGTCTTCAAAGATGTCTTTTACAGCCGCACAAATTTCATCTGTTTTAACGGTAATCATTTCATCAACGCAGGTTTGTGCAATTCTAAAAGGTATTTTACCGACTTGCGCCACAGCAACACCATCAGCAAAGATGCCAACCTGATCCAGAACCACACGTTCACCTGCTTTTAAAGCTTCTGTTAGACAGGCCGCATCTTCAGGTTCTACACCGATTATTCTCGTCTTAGGAGACACCTGTTTAATAACCGCTGCAATCCCTGCAATCAAGCCACCCCCACCAACGCAAACAAAAATCACATCAAAAGGCTTACTGTGCTGACGTAACATTTCTAAAGCAATGGTTCCCTGACCGGCAATCACATCCAAGTCATCGTAAGGGTGAATAAAGGCAAGACTCTTTTCTTTAGCTAAGTTTTTAGCAAAAACTGAGGCTTCATCATAAGAATCACCGACTAACACAACATTACCACCTAAATTTTTGACGGCATCAATTTTAATAGGTGGCGTGGTTCGAGGCATAACAATGGTTGCTTCAACGCCAAGTTTAGTCGCGGATAACGCGACACCTTGCGCATGATTGCCAGCAGATGCAGCAATAACACCCGCCTTCTTTTCCTCATCCGTTAAGTTAATCATGCGGTTATAGGCACCTCTTAACTTAAAAGAAAAAACGGGCTGTAAATCTTCACGTTTAAGCCAGATCTTATTATGCATACGTTTAGAAATAAGCGGTGCTAGCTCTAAAGGCGTTTCATCGGCCACGTCATATACAGGGACTGTTAAAACTCTTCGTAAGATTTCTTCTGGCATTTTGGTTCCTAAGTGAGGCAAACCCCATTATGTTCAATTTATACTTCATTAAATGGGAAATACTTTGATACTAAATACAATAAATTGGCGACATTATAACATTCAACATTATTAAGCTTTCCTTAAGTTTTTGACTACTGATACTCTTAATAATAATCCTAGATGCACCTATAAAATCTAAGATTTGTTGATGAATTTTTAGCCGTTCTTATTACAGATAATTAAATACTTTCATAGTGGCTTTTATAAATTATTGATCTAAATCAAGCCATCAATTATTCCTCCATACTTTGGACAGCGTTTATTAATATTGCAGACACAATACTCATAACTTTCGTAAGTTTATTTACTTTATCAATCCTTACAATACACCCAATCCCAATAACACAGCTTATTTAAGAAATTTAATAAAATCCGAATAAAGGTATAACCATGTTTACACGTAACAAACTCACTATTGCCATTCTTTCAGCCTGCTTAGTACCAAACTATGCTTTTGCTACAGACCTTGCTCCTGTAGAAGTAACGGCAACAGCAGAAAATGCTCAGGAAGTTTCAACCGACACTTCTGAGCTTTTACAATCTGGTAATTCAGAAACAGGCACAACTTTACGTCAAATTTCTGGGGTAGATGCTTCACGTATGGGTGGACATGGTGTTGATTTAGTTATTCGTGGCCAACAGGCTAGTCAGCTAAATGTATTAATTGATGGTGCCAAAATCGAAGGTGGTTGTCCAAACCGCATGGATCCACCAACAGCCTATGCAGAAATGAGTAGCTTTGATGAAGTCACCGTTGTAAAAGGGGTTAATTCAGTAACCTACGGTTCTGGTGGTACGGGTGGAACCGTTCTGTTTGAACGTAATGCCCCAACGTTTGAAGAAGGTAAACCTTACAATGGTGAGATTAATATGGGTACAACCAGCAACGGTGTAACCCAAGATATTAATGCAACCGTTTCAGCTGGTGGTGACAAAGGTTATATTGTCTTACAGGGCGCCAAAAAATCAGCTGACAGTTATAAAGACGGCAATAACAACACTGTTAACTCAAGCTATGATAGCCAACAGGGGCACATCGACTTAGGCTGGACACCCAATGAAAACCACGAATTACGCCTATCACATGAAAACACATTAGTAGAAGATGCTTTATTTGCTGGTGCTGCCATGGACTCACCTAAGTCTGATGGGACTACAACTAGCCTGCGTTACAAAGGACAAAATATTTCTGAAAATATTGAAGCGATTGAAGCCGATATTTATAGTTCAAATGTTGATCATGTAATGGATAATTTTTCATTAAGAACAGCCCCTGCTGACACTTCTAAATGGATGAAAAATACAACAGATGTTCAAACTAAGGGTGCAAAGCTAAAATTAACAAGCATGATTGGGCACACACAACTAGACTATGGTGTTCAATTTGAAGGCATTGATAAAATGTCAACGCTATCCAATCCAGATGGAAGCACAAGCATGTGGTTTATGTGGCCAGATGTTAAAACAGAAACTAAGAGTGTGTTTGCTGAATCTACTTCTTTCTTTAGAGATAACCAAAAAGTAATTCTTGGCCTGAGATATGAAAACTACTCAACTTCAGCTGATAAAGCTAACACGCCTTCAGACTCTGGTAAATTTGCTAGCGCTCTCTATAACTCTGCTTATGCAGACTACAACTCTGAAACCAACTCAGACCAAAACAACTTAAATGGCTTATTACGTTATGAACGTTTACTCCAAAACAATTTTAACTTCTTCGCAGGTTTAAGCCTGACACACAGAAACCCGGATGCAACTGAACTTTATATTGCAAAAGGCGGTGTTAAAGATGGGAATGATATTTCTTGGGTCGGTAATCCCAATCTAAAGCCTGAGCAACACAAACAGTTAGATATAGGGGTTTCCCAAAAGACAAATAATAGTGACTGGTCACTATCTGCTTACTATGATGTAGTAAACGATTATATTCTTCGTGATTTAGGTAAAAACCAAACAGTTTACCTAGATGCTCATTCTGGTGGAATTGATAAACGTACTATTTACCTTAATAAAGATGCCACAATTTATGGCCTTGAGTTCACAGCGGACTGGAAAGCCTCCAATGCAATACAGTTAGGTACCACTCTTTCTTTAAGCAAAGGAACTAATGAAACAGACAACCGTAACTTAAGCAATATTGCTCCGTTATCAGGTAACTTATACGCTAGCTATCAGAAAAGCGATTGGGACACTGGAGCTCGTTTAAATTTTGCGACCGATCAAACAGAAGTGAATTCAGAGTTTGGCGAGCTTGAAACCGCTGGTTGGAGCACCCTTGATTTATATGGTAATTATCAAATTAATAAAAGCTTAAAACTATCGGCTGGTGTTGATAATCTGTTTGACCATGCTTATGAAAACTACCTAAACCGTACCGACATAACATCTGGAAACACTTACAAAGTCTACGAACCAGGCCGTGTAGTTTGGGCTAAATTGAATGCTAAATTCTAATTTATAAAATATTAGTTATTCGAATTAGTCATCGTTATAAATTAAAGCCATTCATTTTTATAAATGAATGGCTTTATTGGTTTCGTTTAAAATAACGTAAACTATTCAACAAATTGTTTTAAGTTACTCAATGAGACCTTTGCACGCTTTCGTGCAAAGGTCTCTCAATAATTAAGAGTGTTTTATGAATTCAAAAGTCATTATATTTATTTTTGTTTTAGGTGCTATTTTAGGCACCGCCTGGGTCGTACAACCTTTCTCTACCCAGAAAAACGCCACTCAAATTATTACCAGCGATAAACCACAAGGTGGTAATTTTAGCTTGACTGGAATTGACGGTATTAAGCAACTTTCCGATTACAAAGGTAAACTTGTTTTACTCTATTTTGGATACACCTATTGCCCGGATATTTGCCCGACTAATTTAGGTAACTTATCTATGGCTTACCAACAGTTAACGGATAAAGAAAAAGCA
>JGI11705J14877_10000606_pt1 | contig 22148 bp, 18 predicted proteins | sample Etolaghawater15m_FD_14877 | JGI IMG/M metagenome (IMG submission 14877)
AATCCGTCCCTTCGGATCAACTCCAAAGCGGTACTCACTGCGATTGATATCGGGCGAACGCACTTGCAACTGCATGCTGCGGCATTCTTCGATGAGCCCAACCACTTTGTCAGTGTCTTCCATCACCGCCGACATCTCAGCCGCCATGAAGGCTGCCGGCTCATGCGCCTTCAGCCATGCGGTGTGATAGGCAACCAATGCGTAAGCGGCGGAGTGCGACTTGTTGAAGCCATAATCCGCAAACTTCTCCATCAAGTCGAAGATGGCCGTCGCTTGCTTCGGATCAATCTCGTTCTTGGCCGCGCCCTCCATGAAGATTTCGCGCTGCTTGGCCATTTCTTCCGGCTTTTTCTTGCCCATCGCACGACGCAACAAGTCCGCACCCCCCAGACTATAGCCAGCAAGCACCTGCGCGATTTGCATCACCTGCTCTTGGTAAACGATGACACCGTAGGTCGGCTTCAGAATCGGTTCCAATAGCGGGTGCGGATAACTCACTTTAGCGCGTCCGTGACGGCGCTCAATGAAGTCATCAACCATGCCAGAGCCCAACGGCCCCGGCCGAAACAGTGCAGCAAGCGCAATAATGTCTTCAAAAGTCGAAGGTTGCAGCTTGCGCAAATAATCCTTCATTCCACGCGATTCAAACTGGAATACAGCCGTAGTATCACCACGTGAGAACAGTGCATAAGTATCCGGATCATCTAGCGTTAACGCTTCCAGTCGCAGCGGATCAGCACCCTGCTCCTTACGTTTACGATTAATGATCTCGACAGCCCAGTCGAGGATGGTGAGCGTACGCAGGCCGAGGAAGTCGAACTTCACTAAGCCCGCCGCTTCAACATCATCCTTATCAAACTGGGTAACGAGACTGCTACCGCCTGATTCACAATAAATAGGCGAGAAGTCATTGATGTCCGATGGCGAAATCACCACACCACCCGCATGCTTGCCGGCGTTGCGCGGGAGTCCTTCCAAGGCTTGCGCAAGATCCAGCGTGTCGCGCACGTCATCTTCGTTTTTATAACGCTCCGCGAGTTCTTCGGATTCTTCCAGCGCCTTGGCCAGCGTCATCTTCAAATCGAACGGAATCAATTTCGCTAGACGATCGGCAAAGCCATAGGGATAACCTAATACACGCGCAACATCACGCACCACCGCCTTGGCGTTCATGCTGCCGAAGGTAATGATTTGCGAAACTCGATCACGACCATACGTTTCTGCGACGTAATCAATTACCTCATCGCGCCGTTCCATACAGAAATCAATGTCGAAGTCTGGCATCGACACGCGCTCTGGATTGAGGAAGCGCTCAAACAGCAACTCATAGCGCAAGGGATCCAAGTCAGTGATGCGTAGCGAGAACGCCACCAGCGAACCTGCCCCCGAACCGCGCCCTGGGCCGACCGGAATGCCGTGCTTCTTCGCCCAACGGATGAAGTCCGAAACGATGAGGAAGTACCCCGGGAAACCCATCTGCTCGATCACATCGAGCTCACGCTGCAGGCGCGCAGCGTAGAACGTACGCTGTTCAGTACTGAGTCCCTGCGGGTACAACTCAGGCAAGCGTTCTTGCAAACCCTCTTCCGCTTGTTTGCGGAAGAAACCGCTGAGCGTCATGCCGGCTGGAATCGGAAACTCTGGCAGACGGGGCTCACCCAACTGCAATGGTGTCGCACAGCGCCGCGCAATAGCCACAGTATTACTCAACGCCTCAGGGATATCTTTGAAACGCTTCGCCATCTCCTCGGCTGAGCGCAAATACTGATCTTCGCTGTACTCACGTGGACGATGGACTGAATCCAGCTGCCAGCCACCGCGAATACAAACACGCGCCTCATGCGCCTCGAAATCTTCTTGCTTCAAGAAGCGCACATCATTGGTCGCAACCACAGGAATCGTTAGTTTTGCCGCCAGCTTAAGCTGTGCATGCAAGACCTCTTCCTCGCCGGCACGACCCGTACGAATCAGCTCGAAGTAAAAACGATCGGCAAACGCCTGCTGCCAGCGCTCAGCACAAGTGCGAGCCAAACCCACATCATTGGCCAACAGCGCCTGTCCGACGTCTCCGGCTCGACCGCCCGACAACAGCATCAAGCCATCCGCTTTCTCCAACAACCATTCACGTTCGAGCAAAGGCAGGCCCTGATGCTGGCCTTCTCGATAGCCGCGTGAAATCAACTGTTTGAGATGAAGCCAACCTTGTGCATTTTGCGCGAGAACAACCATACGCCACGGCTGAGTCGCATCTTCAGGGTTACGAATTCGCATCTCTGCGCCAAAGATGGGCTGCACACCAGCCTGCATCGCCGCGCGATAAAAGCGAATCGCAGCAAACAGATTGCCCATATCGGTCATTGCTACAGCGGGCATTCCCGCTGCCGCAACGGCAGCGACTAATTTCTTTGGATCGATGGTGCCATCTTCCAGCGAATAGGCGGAATGCACATGCAAATGCACGAAGCTCATGCGCTTGTCCCTTGCAGCGCACGCCGTACCGGCGCAAAGCTACGGCGGTGCCAAGGCGTCACGCCATGCTCTTGCAGGGCCTGCAAATGCGCACGGGTTGGATACCCTTTGTGCTGCGCAAAGCCATAGTCTGGATAACGTTCGGCATAACGCAACATCTGCGCATCGCGCTCAACCTTAGCCAAAATCGACGCCGCCATGATTGCAGGATGTTGATCATCCCCACCAATCATGGCTTCGATTGAACCCGACCAATCAGGACAACGATTGCCATCGACACAGACGTGATGGGGCTTCATCTGCAGACCCTGCAAGGCTCGTTTCATCGCTAACAAACTGGCCTGCAAAATATTGATTGCATCAATCTCTTGCGCGCTCGCCTCTGCAATCGACCAACTCACGGCCGCTGTACGAATTTCCTCAGCTAGCTGCACCCGACGTTTTTCAGAAAGCTTTTTCGAATCGCGCAGACCTTCAATCGGACAAGCTGGATCCAAGATGACCGCTGCGGCAACCACGGGGCCCACCAAGGGGCCTCGTCCGACCTCATCGACCCCTGCTACACCCGCATATGCAGACCAATTGATTGAGTTCGCACTCATGTCGCCGTGCTCTGCATCAGCTGTTCCGCTAGAGCAGCAACCTTCACGGAGGCATCTCCTGCGCCAAGTAAGCCACGAATCCGCGCGAGCTCACGCTGCTGCATTGCCGCACCTTCGGCCTGCAATAACGGTCGTAAGGCGGCGAGGATGGCATCGGGATTGGCACGATCCTGTAACAACTCAGGAACAGCACCCTGCTCAAGCAAGATATTGACCAGAGACACATAAGGAATCTTGACCAAACGCGAAAAGATCGCCCAGGTCAGTGGTGCGGCGCGATAGACAATCACCATCGGCACTTCGAGCAAGGCCAATTCCAAGGTCAGTGTTCCAGATGCCGCAATGACAGCATCACAGGCCTCAGCAACCCGCGCACTCTCCCCGCGCACAATCTGCAGTGGCAGCCCTACAGCTAACGCCTCTGTATACAAGTCGTCCTCAAGGCTTTGCGCTTGCGAGAGCACAAACTGTACAGATTCATTCCTCGCGAGTTGACGCGCAGTCTGCAGCATGACGGGCAACAAGCGCTCCACTTCGCTGCGCCGACTGCCTGGAAAAAGACCGATGGTCTTGCGTGCGGGCTCCAACCCTAACTCTGCGCGCGCCACTGCGGGAACATGTTGACGATAGAGTGTCCGAGCCAGCGGATGACCCACATGGGTCACAGGAACATGGGCATTTTGATAAACCTCAACCTCAAACGGAAACAACACGGCCATGTGTGAGACGACGCGTGCGATTTTATAGACACGCTTCTTACGCCACGCCCACACCTGTGGACTGACGTAATACAACACCGGGATTCCGAGCTGGGTCGCAGTCTTGGCAAGTTTGAGATTGAAATCGGGGACATCGACCAAGATCACCAGATCCGGCCGGCGCTCACGCAAAGCAACGCGCAGTCGCTTCAGCAAGCGCAGCAACCGCGGCAGCTGCTTGAGCACTTCAATCAGCCCCATCACCGACAACTCTTCGCTACGCGCAACCGGCTCTACCCCCGCGGCACGCATAGCAGGCCCAGCCATGCCAAAAATCGTTAATGAGGAATCCCGTTGCTGCAGCGCATGTACAACGCCAGATGCCAGCAGATCTCCGGAGGCTTCGCCGGCAACCACGCATACGGAACGTGGAGCGGAAACCGTAGACATTAACGAATGATGGTCGCGCGCCCGCCGCGATTGTGCTCAATGAATGCGATAAAGCGCTGAACTGCAGGCGCATCCAGAGCCAACGGCTGCATTTGTGTGAGCGCCTCGTCCATACCCAAACCTTGGGTATAGAACAATTTATAGGCTTGGCGCAGCGCTTTCAGTTCAGCATCACCAAAACCATGGCGCTTGAGCCCAGTGAGGTTTAGGTTCTTTGGCTTGGCCATATGGCCTGAAACCAGAAGATACGGCGGCACGTTTTGGTTAATCACACTACCCATGGCGCTAAACACATGTGCACCAATGTGCAGGAACTGACTAACGAGGGTAAATCCACCCAAAATGGCGAAGTCATCAATCTCAACATGCCCCGCCAACGAAGTGTTGTTGACTAGAATAATGTCATCGGCCAACAAGCAATCATGTGCGATGTGAACATAATTCATGATCAGGCAACGATTGCCGATACGGGTAAGTCCGCCTCCAGGAACCGTGCCGCGCTGCACTGAACAATACTCACGGAAGACATTGTCATCACCAGCTTCCAGACGCGTGTCTTCGCCATGGAACTTCAGATCCTGTGGACCTTCACCAATACTCGCGAACTGGAAGAAGATATTGCGTGCACCAAAGACGCTTGGGCCACGCAGCACCACGTGAGGACCGACCACACAGCCAGGACCTAATTCAACATCCGCTCCAACAATCGAATACGGCCCAACCCGCACATCGTCCGCCAGCTTCGCCGTCGGATCGATGATCGCAGTGGGATGAATCCGCTGCTGCGGATCGGTCCAGGGTAAGGCCTCTGCAATCGGCATGAGCAGCTCGTTACACGTCCAGCTCTTTCTCGGCACACATCAGATCTGCACTGGCCACCACTTGACCATCGACCTTTGCCTCTGCCTTGAATTTCCAGAGGTCACGAATACGGCGCGTCAGCTCAACCTCCAAAACCAATTGATCGCCCGGCTCAACCGGTTTACGAAAGCGTGCATTATCGATGCCCACAAAGTAATACAGCGACTTGTCGGTCGGTAGATTGCCATTGGTTTGGAAAGAGAGGATGCCGGTCGCCTGCGCCAAAGCCTCCATGATCAACACACCCGGCATCACAGGCGCATGCGGGAAATGTCCCGGAAAGAACGGCTCGTTGATGGTCACATTTTTGATTGCGACCAAACGCTTGCCGGGCTCAACCTCGAGCACTCGATCCACCAGCAAAAAGGGATAACGATGCGGCAGATGCTTCAGCACTTCATGGATATTCAACTCAGTCATCTCAACACTCCAGCGACGCCAAAGAGGGTCTAATTCAGTTACGTCTGATTGTTCTTGTTAGGTGGGCGCTCGTTCTTAAGCGCTTTCTTCATTCAGGGTTTGTTTGGCGAGAGCGGCCTCGAGTGCCTCCACCCGCGCCTGCAATTGCTCAAGGCCATGTACACGTGCCACCGTTCGACGCCATTTGCGATTCGCTTCTGCCGGCAAGCCCGAAGAGTACACGCCGGCTTCGCCGATCGACTTGGTGACCATCGCCTGTCCGGTGAAATGCACGTCATCCGCAATCTGCAGGTGCCCAGCCACACCGGCCTGGCCTGCCACGGTACAACGCGCACCAAAGCGCGTGCTGCCGGCAATACCAACCTGCGCCGCAAATGCACTGTTCTCACCAATACGCACGTTGTGGGCAACCTGAATCAGGTTGTCGAGCTTCACACCATCTTCAATGACGGTGTCGCCTAGCGCGCCACGATCAATGGTCGTGTTATTACCGACTTCAACCTGATCACCCAACACCACTCGCCCGAGCTGGGGAATCTTGACCCAGGTCGCGCCATCGCGCGCAAAGCCAAAACCGTCATCACCAATCACACAGCCCGCATGCAGCAGACACTCACGACCAACCACGCTACGACCGAGTAGAGTCACCCGCGCAACCAGTCGTGAACCTGCCCCCACAACACAGGCTTCACCGACATAACTGAGTGGGCCAATATAGGCATCCGCAGCAACCTGCGCGCCCGCAGCAATCACAGCATTCGCAGCAATATGCGCGCTTGGATCAATCTTGGCGCTTGCATCCACCACCGCACTGGGATGAACCCCCGGCGTAACCATCGCCTCTGGGAACATGGTCTGTGCCGCACGGGCATACCCTAGATACGGGTCCTCCATCAGCAACGCAGGGCCAGAGAAATGCGCGGCATCCACCGGTTTCAAAATGACGGCAGCAGCTTGGGTCTGCGCGAGATGATCGCGATATTTCGCACTTGTCAGAAAACTTAACGCCGTCGCGTCGGCCTGATTCAAAGGTGCGATGTGATCCACCCGAATTGCGCCGTCGCCACGCAGCTCTGCGCCAATCGCTGCCGCAAGATCGTGCAGCGTCCAGGCAACAGCAGACATCATCGGAGGCTTCTTAAATGAGGATTATTTGTCGGCCTGCGACTTCAACAAGTCGAGCACCTTGACCGAAATATCCACACGCTTGCTGGCAAACAACACACCCTCGCTGACGACAAGATCATATTTCTCATCATTGGCCACCTTATCGATGGCTTGCGCTACAGCACGTTGCAGCTTGCGCAGCTCTTCGTTACGGCGCAGCGAAAAGTCTTCGTTGAATTCCTCACGCATACGCTTGATGTCGCGCTTCAAACGAACCACTTCAAGCTCCGCATTACGGCGACGATCAGCGCTCATGATTTCTGCATCACGCACCAGCTCTTCTTCAAGCTTGATCAGTTCTTTTTGTTTTTCCACGACCTTGTCGTTGCGCGGCGCGAACTCTTTCTCCAGCTTTTGATTCGCCTGCTCTTTTTGCGGCGCCTGATCCAAAACCTTGGACACATGCACAAACCCAACTCGAATTTCAGCCAGCACGGGAGTCGCAAACAAAGAACTGCCGAGCAACAGCCCCGCACTTAACCAACTCAACCCTGTATTTTTAGCACTCATGTCAACTCCTGATCCTTGGCGTAGCTCGCTGGCAAATCTTAAAAGGTACGCCCCATCGTGAATTGGAAGCTCTCGGTTTCATCGCCGGATTCGTCATTCAGCGGATAGGCAAAGGCAAAGTTCAGTGGGCCTACCGGCGATAGCCAATTCACCTGCATCCCGGTCGACATGCGCAAATCGCCCAGATCAAAATCCGTCGCCTTAGCGTAAACATTACCGACATCGTAGAACGCACTCAGGCGCACACCCTTGACGTTATCCATAAACGGCACCGGCAGGATGACCTCGGCATTGGCCACAGTCTTCAGATTGCCACCCAAAGGCTCACTCAATGAATTTTGTGGCCCTAGGGTATTGTCCTTAAAGCCACGCACGCTGCTGATGCCGCCGGCATAAAACTTCTCGAAGAATGGCAGGTCGTTCGTGTCGCCATATCCATCACCATAGGCGGCATTGCCTTTCAACAACAAGGTGAAGTCACGCGTCAGCGCGTGATACCACTGATGCTCGTAGCCCAGCTTGTAGTACAACGCATCACTGCCCGGGAAGGAGAACTCCGCAAAGGAGGTTTGGTAGGAGCCGGAATCTGGGAAGATGGCGCGGTTACGCGAGTCATGGCTCCAGCGGCCATTCAGCTGCAAGATATCGATTGTGCCCTTGGTGTTACTNGCTTCAGGATCCTTGGCGTTGTCACGAATAAAATCCGTACATTCTGTATAGCTCGTACTACCGCAAGTCATGCTCTGATGGGTATACCCCAGAGCACCACGAATCCGGTCGAAGTCATTAACCGGAATGCCGTAACGCAAATCTAAACCCAGCACATCGGTCGAATAGCCCGCCACATCCAATTCCGCTGCATCCGTTTCACGGAAATACGCGCCGTAACCAATTGCGACCCCATCCGGCGTGAAGTACGGATCGTCGTACTGAAAGCCATACTGCGTATTCGCTGCGGACGTATTCACATCAAAGCTGACGCGCTTACCGGTACCCAAGAAGTTGTCTTGGCTCACGCTGGTACTCAACACAATCCCTGAAGAGCCCGAATAGCCAAGGCCGGCCATCAAGTTCCCGGTCGATTGTTCGGCAACGGTGTAATTCACATCCACCAAATCGGTGCTGCCCGGAACGCGCGGCGTTTCTACCGAAACGTTTTCAAAGTAGCCCAGCTTTTCCAAACGTGTCTTGGAACGCTCAACCTCTGCCGTTGAGAAGCGCGCACCTTCAAACTGGCGCATTTCGCGACGCAGAACGGTATCCGCTGTACGCGTATTGCCTTGAATGTTGATCCGATCGACATACACACGCTTGCCCGGATCAATAAAGAAGGTCAGTTCAACCTCGTTCTTCTCGGTATTCTCTTCAGGAATCACATTGATGTTGGCAAAGGCATAGCCTTCATCCCCCAACACCTTCACCAGTGCGTCATTGGTTTCGACCACTTGCTGGCGTGAGAACACCGCACCATTTTCAATCTTGAATTCTTTGCGCAGCGTTTCTTCATCTACCTTGAGATCACCGGCCAGCTTGACCCCAGATACGGTGAACTGCTCGCCCTCGCTCATGTTCACCGTCACGAAGATTTCTTCACGATTGGGAGACATCGTAACTTGGGTTGAATCGATGCGGTAATTGATAAAGCCCTGATCAAGATAATGCGAACGCAGCGCCTCGAGATCCGCCGCTAACTTCTGGCGTGAATAACGATCGTTCTTGGTCAACCACGACAACCAGTTCGGTGTCTGCAGCTGAAACAAATCGAGTAAATCGTCTTGCGGGAAGGCGGTATTACCTACCAAGCGAATTTCTTGAATACGCGCAGTCGCGCCCTCACGTACGCTGATATCAATCCCAACACGATTCCGCTCAAGCGGGGTCTGCGTGGTTTCAATTTCAACGGCGTACTTGCCCTGAGCAAAGTACTGCCGCTGCAGTTCTTGTTTCACCTTCTCTAGCAGTGCGCGGTCAAATACCCGTCCCTCGGCCAAGCCAACTTGCTTCAGGCTTTCTTTGAGTGGATCGGTTTCAATCGATTTATTGCCACGAATCTGGATGTCCGCGATCGCGGGGCGCTCAATCACCGAAACCAACAAGACATCGCCGTCACGCTCGAGACGCACGTCCTTGAAGAAACCGGTACCAAACAAGGAACGAATCGCATCCCCCGAACGTCGATCATCGAAGGTATCGCCGACGCGCAGCGGCAGGTAGTTAAAAACCGTACCCGCAGAAATACGCTGCAACCCCTCGAGGCGAATGTCCTGAATCTGGAACGGTTCCACTGCCCACAGCGCCGATGGAAGCAGCATCAAAGGGAGCAGTCGCGCGGGTTTCAACAACATTCAGGTTTCGCTTTTTAATCAACTGAGGCAAAAATCTAGCGCGCCTAGGGTCCGAGAAGGCGCAAGGCATCATTAAATAGGGCCAAAAACATCAGGCCTAAAATCGCCGCCATGCCCACTTGTTGAGCAATCCCCTGTACGCGCTCGGACAGGGGGCGACCGCGCAGCCATTCTACTGCGTAGAAGAGGAGATGTCCGCCGTCGAGCACGGGGATGGGTAGAAGATTCAAAATCCCCAAACTCAGACTGATCAGGGCCAAAAACGCCAAAAACGGCGCCGTGCCTGCAGCGGCAGATGCCCCCGCCTGCTGCGCTATGGTGACCGGACCACCCAGCTGACGGGTGTCTTCGGCCCCCACCAACATGCGCCCCAGCACCTTCAGCGTCAGGCGAGTGATCTCCACGCTGCGATTCCAAGCCAAGACCATCGCCTCCAGCGGGCCCGACTGGACCGTTACCCGCATCTGTTCTGGAATCTCAAGCATGCCCCCCAAGGCCGCACCAATACGTCCGATACGCACACCACTGGCATCGGCACTCACCCGTGGCGTGAGCCACAGCTGTTGCTCAACACCCTCACGCAACAAAGTGACACGCATGCGTTGCTCCGGCGCTGCGCGCACTCGCAGCACCCAATCCTGCCAGTCGTGCACTCGCTCACCATTCACTGCCACGATCTCATCACCGCTCTGCAAACCCGCCTCGGCCGCAGCTTCACCCACCACAACCTCGCCAATCAGCGCCGGCTGTTGTGGACGCCAAGGCTCCAGACCCCATGCATCAAGCAACACCGTTGGATCCTGTGGCATGCGCTCCGGCATCGCCAAGACACGGGTGCGCACGACCCCATCGCCTTCATCCACTCCCAATAAAATCTGTGTATCGCCCTCCACACCGCGGAAGACCATGCTGCGCAATGCGTCTTGCCAAGTCTGCACGACTTCATCATCAACCGTGCGAATCTCATTACCGGCAAGCAACCCTGCACGCGCAGCCGGGCTATCCGCAATGACGGCACCAATAACAGGCTTAATCCCAGTGGTCGGTAAGAGATGCACCAACCAAAACGCAAAAATCGCAAACAAGAAATTGGCTAAAGGTCCTGCGAATACGATCGCGCTGCGTTTCGCCAATGACTGACGATTGAATGCATGCGGCAATTCGCCCGCAGCGACTGGACCTTCGCGCTCATCCAGCATCTTCACATAACCGCCCAACGGCAATGCCGAGAGCGCATATTCGGTGCCATCACGCCCACGTCGCGACCACAGCACCGGACCGAAACCAATGGAAAAACGCAGCACGCGCACACCGCACTTACGCGCAGTCCAGAAGTGTCCGTATTCATGTACCGCCACCAACAAGGCAATGGCAACCACAAACCCAAAAACGCTGCTCAGCAATGCATCCATCATGCCGCCTCGGCAAACCAGTTTCGCGTTGCTGCATCCGCAGCCAACACCCCTTCAAGCGTATCGACCGACCCCTGCTGAATCTGTTCCAGCGCCGCTTCAATCCGCTGCGCGATCTCGCTATAGCCCAGCGTACCCGCCAGAAACGCCGCCACTGCCATTTCGTTTGCCGCATTCAACACTACAGGCGCAACGCCCCCCACCACATCGGCCTCTTGCGCCAGACGCAAACAGGGATAACGCGCCAAGTCCGGGCGACTGAATTCAAGCACCTGCATCTGGAACAGATCGAGAGGCTGCACCCCCGCATCCATCCGCTCTGGCCAAGCCAAGGCATGAGCAATCGGGGTACGCATATCGGGCTGACCCAGTTGCGCAAGCACGGAGCCATCACGATACGCCACCATGGAATGTACGATGCTTTGCGGATGCACGACCACTTCAATGAAGTCCGCCGACACATCAAACAACCAACGCGCCTCAATAAACTCCAAGCCCTTGTTCATCATGGTGGCGGAGTCCACCGAGATCTTTGCGCCCATGTCCCAATTCGGATGTGCGATCGCCTCAGCAGGCGTCACTGCGGGCAGTGTTTCGATCGCACGCGTGCGGAAGGGTCCGCCCGAACCGGTCAACCAGATGCGTTCAATCCCAGCGCTCGGTAGTTGAGGCGAAGCACCCAATGCGCGCGCATCCAAAGCATGACTTGGCAGACACTGGAAGATGGCATTGTGTTCGCTGTCGATAGGCAACAACGTCGCCCCCGACTCTTGTACTGCACGCATGAACAGCGCACCTGACATCACCAACGCTTCTTTGTTGGCCAAGAGCACGCGCTTGCCCGCTTCAGCAGCAGCGAGTGTCGCCGGCAAGCCTGCACCGCCCACAATCGCGGCCATAACTTGGTCGACTTCCGGGTGTGCCGCGACCTTAGACAACGCGGCCACACCGGCAAGCACCTCGGTCTCGCCGCCATGCTTACGCAATCCAGCAGCCAACTGTTCGGCCGCATCGACATCCGCCATCACGGCATAACGTGGCTGATGCGCCAGACATAAGGCCTGCATGCGTTCGACCTGTCGATTCGCGGTCAAGGCAAAAACGCAATAGCGCTCTGGATGACGAGCGAGCACATCCAGCGTGCTCGCGCCAATCGAGCCGGTTGCACCAAGAATCGTGACGCGCTGCAAACTCACGCCGCCCAACCCGCCAAAGATGAACAGAAGCAAGCCAATCGGTGCTGTGGCAATTTGACTGTCAATGCGATCGAGGATGCCACCATGCCCTGGAATCAGGGCGCCACTATCCTTGACATCCACGTTGCGCTTGAACGCGCTCTCCAGCAAATCACCCACTACCGACACTCCACTCAAGAGCACTGCAAACAGCAGCAGCAACATCAAGCGTTGTGGGTCATAAGGAGACTCCAACAGCAGTGGCGCGAAGGCAAAGGCAAACAACAACGCAGCAACATTGCCGCCGAATACGCCCTCCCAGGTCTTCCCCGGACTGAGCTTCGGCGCCAACTTACGCTGACCAAAGCGACGCCCGGCGAAATACGCGCCACTATCCGCAACCCACGATACGGCCAAGACAAACAAGACCCAGTACGGACCCAGTTGTGCGTCACTGTGTAACTTCAACAAAGCCAGCATCGCAGCAGGCAAAAGTAACGCACCCTGCAGCGCCACCATCCAGCCTCGCAGCGGAAAACGAGTTTTTGGAAAATCAGGCAACCAGATCAAGGTGGCCACCCATACCACATTGCAGGCAACAGCCAATACCAGAACGAAACCGGGTTAAATACGAAGACCGCATAGATTGCGAGCAAGCCTGCAACAAACAACAAGCGAAGTGCAGGGTTTTGCAGTTGCGCCAAGCGCGCCCATTCCCAAGCCGCCAACGCCAGAACGCCTGCAAGAATCCATTGCAACTGTTCGGTGTTCGTGAACAAGATGGCGTAGAGCGCCAGCGGCAACAAGACAAGCGCAGCAAGAATTCGCGTCAACATGTTAGGCACCTCCGTTGGCTTGCACTTGCTCGCCGGTTCGACCAAAACGGCGCTGGCGCAAGGTGTAATCCTCCAGCGCGGCATGCAACGCCGTCTCGTTGAAATCGGGCCAATACAAATCAGTGAAATACAACTCGGTATAGGCCGATTGCCAGAGCAGGAAATTGCTAATGCGTTGCTCTCCACCGGTGCGGATTAATAAATCCGGTGCCGGAACATCCGCTAATGCAGTGAATTGATGCAACTGCTCAACACCGATATCGCGGCAAGCCAGCGACCCTTGCTGGACCCGCTGACAGAGCACTCGAGTGGCCTGCGCAATATCCTGCTGACCACCATAGTTGGCAGCAATGTTGAGGCGCAAGCGCGGCTGATCCACCGCGGTTCTTCGCTCTGCATTGAGCATGGCACTCTGTAATTCTTCAGCGAATTCAGCACGATCACCGATGAAACGCAGCGCGATTTGATTTGCGGCAAGCTCATCCACTTCGCGCTCAAGCGCACGCATGAAGAGATTCATTAATAAATCAACTTCTTCATCGGGACGGCGCCAATTTTCAGTACTGAAGGCAAACACCGTCAGCACTTGAATGCCTTGACGCACACAAGTCTCAATGGTTTGACGTAAACGCTCAACACCGGCGCGATGGCCCATTGCCCGCGGCTGATGCCGCGCTTTGGCCCAACGACCATTACCATCCATGATGATGGCGAGATGCTTTACAGGGGAAACCGCGTGTGTCGAAGGCATGCGCGGCAATATCAATGACGAAGCCTAGACCTCCAACAGGTCGGCTTCCTTATCCTTCACAATCTCGTCAATCTCTTTGACGAAGCGATCCGTAATCTTTTGGATATCGTCTTCTGTACGACGCGCATCGTCTTCACTGACTTCTTTTTCTTTCAACAACTCTTTCACATCGTTGTTGGCATCGCGGCGCACATTACGCACCGCAACCTTCGCATTCTCACCTTCGTTACGCACCACCTTACCCAACTCGCGACGACGCTCTTCGGTTAATGGTGGTAGCGGCACACGAATCAGGGTGCCATTCGTAGCCGGATTCAAGCCGAGATCAGATTCGAGAATGGCGCGCTCGATCTTGCCCACCATGTCTTTCTCCCACGGCGAAACCGCGAGCGTGCGCGCATCTTGCACGGTGACATTCGCAACCTGAGTCAATGGCGTTTCTGTACCGTAATAATCGACACGAACATGTTCCAACAAACTCGGATGGGCGCGACCCGCACGAATCTTCGACAACTCATTACGCAGGCTGTCGATCGACTTCTGCATCCGAGATTCGGCATCTTTACGAATGTCTTGCAACATAGTTCCTGGCCTCCTAGGCTGGATTCACGCGCGTCCCGGTCTCTAGATCTTCGACGATTCGTGTCAGATTACCGGGTGTCGTCATATCGAATACGCGCAAGGGCATCTTGTGCTCTTGGCATAGCAAAATTGCTGTGAGATCCATCACGCCAAGCTTACGCTCCAGCACTTCATCCAAGGTCAACTCAGTAAAGCGTGTGGCGCTTGGATTTTTCTTCGGGTCCGCATCATAAATGCCATCGACCATGGTCGCCTTGCAGACCACATCGGCACCAATTTCGATGCCGCGCAGACAAGCCGCNGTATCGGTAGTGAAGAATGGGTTTCCAGTACCAGCTGCAAACACCACAACCTCACCCGCATCCAATGCACGCAAAGCAGCTTCACGCGAGAAGTCTTCACAGACCTTAGGAATCGCCACTGCGGATAAAACCCGGGCAGGCGCCCCCGCGTTATTCAACGCATCGGCCAAGGCAATACTGTTGATCACCGTCGCCAGCATACCCATGCGATCACCGGTGACACGATGCACGCCCACAGTTTCGAGCGTGGCGCCACGACAATAGTTACCACCACCAATCACAATGCCGACTTGCACGCCTTTTTTCGCGAGCGCAGCGACCTCGACTGCAACACGCTGCAAAACCGCCGGATCAATCCCGCTGCCCTGCGCCCCCTGCAACGCCTCACCGCTCAGCTTGAGCAGCAGACGTTGATAAAGAGGTGCGGCCATGAGCGAGTTTGTGCGTTCGGCTTACAGGCCAGCTTGCGCCATCACTTCTTCAGCGAAGTTATCAGCCTTCTTCTCGATGCCTTCGCCCACTTCCAAACGTTGGAAGGCCACGACTGAAGCACCCTTCGACTGCAACAGCTTGGCGACGCTCTGGTCCGGATCCTTTACGAACGGCTGACCAAGTAGAGTCACTTCCGCCACATACTTGCGCATACGACCATCCACCATCTTCTCAACGATCTCGGCTGGCTTACCGCTTTCTGCGGCCTGCGCTGCAGCGATGTCACGCTCTTTCGCCAGAGTGCCCGCATCAATCCCACTTTCATCAATCGCAACCGGATTGGAGGCCGCGATATGCATCGCCAGATCACGCGCCAACTCTTCGTCACCGCCGTTGAGACCTACCAACACACCAATACGGCCACCGTGGGAATAGCTGCCGATGACACCCGCTTCAACCGTAACGAAGCGACGTACGGTCATGTTCTCACCCAGCTTTGCCACCAATTCCTGACGGCGCTCTTCTACGCTCTGCCCAGAAGCAAGCTTACTGGTCGTTACCGCTGCCACATCGGCCGGTTTAGTCGCCACAACAACATCAGCAATACCTTGTGCGAAATCGCGGAACTCGTCGCCCTTGCCGACGAAATCAGTTTCGCAGTTCACTTCGACCAGCACAGCGCCGCCGTTTGCTGCCGCAATCGCGATGACGCCTTCTGCGGCGGTGCGCGAAGCCTTCTTGTCGGCTTTCGCCAGACCGGACTTGCGCAGATTCTCAATCGCCGCATCCATGTCGCCATCGGTTTCTACCAATGCCTTTTTGCATTCCATCATGCCCGCGCCGGTCCGTTCGCGCAGTTCTTTTACCTGGCTCGCACTGATTGCCATTGCTCTAGTCCTGTTTTCAAAGTTCGAGAAAGGATCCACGCGTCGCGGGGTGCGGGGCGCGCAAACCCGAAAACCAAACCGGCCGGAACACAGTCCGGCCGGTGATGAAGCCAATTACGCTTCGGCTTCGGCAGCCTTTTCAGCCGGCTTGGCTTTAGCTGCGCCCGTCGTCACCGACGCACGACCTTCCAGTACTGCATCGGCTACGCCCTGCAAGTACAAACGAATGGCACGGATCGCGTCATCGTTACCCGGGATCACGTAATCCACGTCTTCCGGATTGTTGTTGGTATCGACCACACCAACGATCGGAATCCCAAGCTTACGGGCTTCGCTGATGGCGATCTTTTCGTACCCGATATCGATGATGAACAGTGCGTCCGGCAGACGGTTCATGTCCTTGATCCCGCCGAGACTGCGCTCCAGCTTTTCCAGCTCGCGCTGCAGATTGAGGCCTTCCTTCTTAGTCAGGCGCGCAATACGGCCATCCTGCTGCATCGCTTCGATGTCCTTAAGACGACGAATCGACTGTTTCACAGTCTTAAAGTTGGTCATCATGCCGCCTGGCCAGCGGTGATTGACGTACGGCATGCCGGCACGCTGTGCTTCTTCGGCAACCGCCTGACTCGCGGCACGCTTGGTACCCACGAACAAAACACTGCCACCCTTGGCTGCGAGACCACTCAGGAAGTTCATCGCTTCCTGATACATCGGCAGGGTTTTTTCGAGATTAGTGATATGGATCTTGTTACGCTCGCCAAAGATGTACTTCGCCATCTTCGGGTTCCAGTAACGGGTCTGGTGGCCAAAATGGACACCGGCTTCCAGCATCTGACGCATGGATACAGCCATGAGAGTTCTCCTGATGTTTGGGTTACACCTCCGCGCATCCCGATCCTCCAATCCCACTGAGCGAACTCAGCAAGACACCCGGAAAACCGTGTCGACACGCGTGTGGATTTAAAAAAACCTTCGCAGTACGGCCCTGTTACAGAGCTCTCCACCAAGCAAAAGCGCGCGGATTTTCGCACAAGAAGGGGTGCACATCAATTGAATCCTTCGCCCGAAAAAAGACCGTCCGTTTTGGCCTTCTCCCCCCATCACGGACAAAAAACGATAGGATCTAGAGCCCTTCTTTCACTCAGCGGAAAACTAGGCCCACCATGGCGATTGAGATCAAACACGGCGACGACATCGAAAAAATGCGGGTAGCGGGCCGTTTGGCCGCCGAAGTGCTGGAAATGATTGCGCCACATGTGCAGGCCGGCATCACCACGGACGAGCTCGACCGGATCTGCCATGACTACATCGTCAATGAGCAACAGGCCATTCCCGCCCCACTCAACTATCACGGCTTTCCGCGTTCCATCTGCACCTCCGTCAATCACGTTGTCTGTCATGGCATCCCCAGCGATCGCACCTTGAAAAAAGGCGACGTGGTCAACCTCGACATCACCGTGATCAAGGACGAATTCCACGGCGACACCAGCCAGATGTTCTTCGTCGGCGAACCGCCGGTATTGGCAAAACGCGTTAGCGATGTCGCCCGCGAATGCCTGCTGCTCGGCATTGGCATGGTGCGCCCGGGCGTCCATCTTGGCGACATTGGCCATGCCATCCAGCAACATGCAGAAGCCCAACGTTTTTCTGTCGTACGCGAATACTGCGGACACGGAATTGGTCGACGCTTCCATGAAGACCCGCAGGTTCTGCACTATGGCGAACCCGGCACGGGCGCGATCCTCGAAGAAGGCATGACCTTTACCATCGAACCCATGGTCAACGCGGGAAAACGTCAGGTGAAACTGCTCGGTGATGGCTGGACCGTGGTCACGAAAGACCATTCCGTCTCCGCCCAGTGGGAGCACACCATTTTGGTCACCGCCGACGGACATGAGGTACTAACCCGGCGCCAGGATGAAACGGATCTGCCCTAAGCCGCCATGCCAACCCCTGCCCCGCCTAGCGCCCTGCGACTTCCAAGCCTTAGTGACTGGCGCAGCCGGGTTCTTGCCCGTCCTGAACTAAGCGAACAGCGCGGCCTACTCGCGGAATTACGCACTGCACTGGGCGAAGCCTTTCTGAAAGGTCGCTCCTCCACTGAATTGGTGCGTATTCACAGCGATTTCATCGATCAATTCCTGATCGAACATGCGACAACCTGGCTCGCAGATCCCAACATTGCCCTGTTTGCTGTCGGAGGTTACGGACGTGGGGAACTGCATCCCTGGTCGGATGTGGATTTGATGATCTTGATGCGCACAGCCCCCACGCCAGACCAAGCGTTGGCCTTGCAAACCTTTCTGACCTTCCTTTGGGACTGCGGCCTCGAAGTGGGGCATAGCGTACGCACGCTTGCAGAGTGCCAACAGGAAGCACGCCAAGATGTCACGGTTATGACCAACTTGTTGGAAGCGCGCCTGCTGCGCGGACCCAATGACCTTCCTGGCATCCTCGCGGCCCTGCTGGATCCTGCCGAGGTCTGGCCCAGCCCTGCCTTCTTTGAAGCCAAGGTCAATGAACAACGCGCACGCCATCGCCGCTTTAATGACACCGCCTACAACCTCGAGCCCAACCTTAAGGAAGGTCCCGGCGGCCTGCGCGACATTCAAATCCTGAGCTGGGTCACCCTACGCCATTTCGGCAATGGTGACTTCCGCAGTTTGGTTGAAGCAGGGTTCCTCAACGAAGAAGAACACCACACCTTGCAACAAGGCCTGCATTTCTTATGGGATGTCCGCTATGCCTTGCATGTCCTTGCCGGACGCCGTGAAGACCGCTTGCTGTTCGAGCATCAACGAGCGATTGCGGTGCGCTTTGGCTACGACGGCGCCGATGCCGCGCAAGCCATCATGCCGTTCATGCGCAACTACTATCGGGTCGTGCGCGAGCTCTCCGTACTGAGTGATGTGTTGTTACAACATTTTCGTGAGACCCTACTCGAACCCGCCCACCAAAGCCTGCTGCAACCCTTAGAACATGGCTTTGGTGTCTTGCATGGTGATCTCTTGCTCATGGATCACCACGGCTTTGCCGAACAACCCAAGCGCATCTTGCAGTTGTTCCGCCTGATGCAACAACATCCGGAAATTCGCGGCGTGCGCGCACAAACCTTGCGCGCCTTGCGCCAAGCACGCCACCTGATCGATGCCGACTTCCGCAGCAACCCGGAACATCGCACATTGTTTATGGCCCTCTTACGCGCACCCGAAGGCGTGATTGCTGCACTACGACGGATGGCGCGTTACGGCATCCTCGGCGCCTACCTGCCCGCCTTTGGGAATGTCACCGGGCTGATGCAATACGACTTGTTCCACACCTACACGGTGGACGAACACACCCTCTTTGTTGTGCGCAATCTGCGCCGCCTCGCCACGGCGCGCCACACCAGTGAATTCCCTCGCGCCAGCGCAATCCTGCAACGCCTACCGCACCCGGAAATTCTTTATCTGGCTGCGTTATTCCATGACATTGCCAAAGGTCGCGGCGGTGACCACTCGGAACTAGGCGCCGCAGATGCGCGCAGTTTCTGTCTCGATCATGGTTTGGATGCGCAAGCGGCCGGACAAGTTGCATGGTTGGTAGAAAACCACCTCTTGATGTCCTCCACTTCGCAGAAAAAGGATCTCAGCGATCCCGCCGTGATTCATGCCTTTGCGGAACGCATTATCGACACCCAGCGCCTAGACCGCCTCTACTTACTCACCATGGCCGACATGCGTGCCACCAATCCTGCGCTATGGAATGACTGGAAAGCGACGCTGCTCGATGAGCTGCACGGCGCAACGCGACGCGCCCTGCGACGCGGCCTCGATAATCCATTGGCAACCGCAGAGTTGTTGGAAGAAACCCGCGATGCCGCCCGTGCCCGCTTACGCGCACAAGGCGAAGACATCACTGCGGCCGAGGCCTTATGGAAAAAACTCGGTGACAACTATCTGCTACGCCACCCTGCCGAAGATATCGCCTGGCATACCCCCGCGTTGTTACAGCACCTGCAAGGTCCACATGCCGATCGCTTTTTGATTTTGGTTCGTGGTGCCAATGCGCGCGGCGCTACCGAAGCTTTTCTATATGGACCAGATCGTAGCGGCTTGTTTGCGCTCACCACACATGCGTTCGACCGGCTCCATCTCGACATCGTTGACGCGCGCGTAATCACCACGCCCGAAGGACTGTTCCTCAGCAGCTACATGCTACTAGATGAGCGTGGCGAACCAATCGAAGATCCGTGGCGGCTAAATGAACTGCAAGAAACCCTTGAACGGTCCGTACGCGACGCCGAACCACTACCGCTGCAAACACGCCGCCATACGCGCCATCAAAAACACTTCCGTCACCCGGTGCGCTGCGTTACCCATGCACTCACAGAGCGAGGTATGAGCACGCTAGAGCTCTACACCTCGGACCGCCCCGGCCTGCTCTCCGCAATCGCGGACGTGTTTAGCGAATCTCAGGTCGATCTACGCGATGCACGCATCACCACCTTTGGCGAACGCGTCGAAGATTTGTTCTTCATCATCCAAAACGGTAAAGCATTAAACGACGGCGAAGCCCAGACGTTGTGTACGAACATCCAACAACGCGTCGAAGCGCTGTAGCGCTTTGGCTTAGGTTTCGATCCGCTGAATCCATTCCAGGGCATTGCCGTCGGGGTCACGACAGAACAATGCGGCGCGACCCGAACGGCTTTTTGTATACCCAATGCCAGCTACATCCAAACGCGCCTGCAAGGCCTGAAGGTCGTCCACCACAAAAGCCACATGACGATCGCGTCCTCCATGCTCAGGACGCTCTGCAGCNCCATCAGGATTGGGAAGTTGTAACAANTGCANCTGCAACCCNCCCGGCAAAATCATCCACGCACCGGGATAACCCAAATCAGGACGGCTCCCATCCTCGGCAAAACCCAACACATCGACATAGAACGCCCGTGCCTGAGCCAGGTCGTCGATCAATAAAGAAACATGGTGCAGCGCAATGGACATGGCTGCCTATAATAGCCTCGGTTTTGCTGAACCCCCTCTAACCTCCTAACTCCTTGGTGAGCCCTCCATGAATCCTGACCTGGCACGCCTGCAACCCTATCCGTTCCAACGTTTGGCCAATCTGTTTGCCGGAATTCAGCCCAATCCAGCATTACAGGCCATTTCGCTTTCCATTGGCGAACCGAAACACCCGACCCCGGGCTTCATTACCGAAGCCGTGATCGAACATCTGCATGGCCTCTCCAGCTATCCGGTCACCAAAGGCAGCGCTGCGCTGCGCGAAACCATCGCCAACTGGCTGCAGCGTCGTTTTAGCCTGAATTTGGTCGACCCCGAACATCAGGTTTTACCGGTTTCAGGAACCCGCGAAGCGCTATTTGCGCTCGCGCAAGCCGTGGTCGATCGCCGTCGGGATCCGATCATTGCGATGCCGAACCCGTTCTACCAAATCTATGAGGGTGCCGCGTTGTTGGCGGGAGCCGAGCCGCGCTATCTGAACTGCACCGCCGAGCAAGGCTGGTTACCCGATCTGGACGCGGTTTCCGCCGCGGATTGGCAGCGCTGTCAGTTGCTGTACTTATGCAGCCCGGGCAATCCCACCGGCGCAGTCATGTCGATTGAGTATTTGCAGCACGCACTGGAACTGGCTGAACGCTATGACTTCATCGTTGCGGCCGACGAGTGTTATTCCGAAATCTACATGGATGAAAACAACCCACCGCCCGGCCTACTGCAGGCCGCGCAAGCGGCGGGTAACGACCGCTATCGTCGCTGCATCGTGTTTCATAGCCTTTCCAAACGCTCCAACGTCCCGGGCATGCGCTCGGGCTTTGTTGCCGGTGATGCCCAATTGATGGAGCGCTTTCTGCTCTATCGCACCTATCAAGGCTGCGCACTACCACCGGCACACCAAGCCGCAAGCATCGCCGCTTGGTCAGATGAGGCGCATGTTGCCGATAATCGCCAACGCTATCGCGCAAAGTTTGATACCGTACTGAAGATCCTCTCTCCTGTGCTTGAAGTCACCCGTCCCGAGGCCGGCTTCTACCTCTGGCCACAGGTGCCGAGCGTTAACGGTGTACGTGACGAACAGGCCTTTGCTCAGCGCCTGTATCGCGATGCCNCGCTGCACACCTTNCCCGGAAGCTTCCTTTCTCGTGAAGCGAGTGGCTTGAACCCGGGCGCGGGTCGCTTGCGCATGGCGCTGGTGGCGGAGCTGGATGAATGCGTTGCAGCCGCACAGCGCATTGCCAAACTCTGC
>JGI11705J14877_10000607_pt1 | contig 22111 bp, 13 predicted proteins | sample Etolaghawater15m_FD_14877 | JGI IMG/M metagenome (IMG submission 14877)
CTTGATCATTGCTATTTTTACGTAACACATAAAGGTTATTGAAAAGTGTGCCAAAGACGGCTACACTTTTTCGAATACGCTGATGGTAAAAATGAGTTCCAAACATCGTTAACCTTTATATATTTCTTGAAGATGATCTTCGAACTCTTCAACCTTTTGTAATCTATTAGGCCAGAGAATATATTCCTTCTCTGGATTTTTCTTTAAGTTATTCAGGAGAGGTACAATGGCATTGTATAACTTATTTAGTCTATCTTCAGCAGATGTAGCACTCGCTGATACTTTTTGAACCGCTTCAAGTTCATTCTCTGTTACTGCCGTAAATCCAAAATCAAACATATCACTCATTAGTTATCCTCAGGGTCTCCAAATGGATTTGACTCACTAAAATCTAAGAAATCATCACTGATTGTACTGAAGTCATCGTTTTGTTCATTTTGACTAATCTGATTATCTTCTGTAACACTATTAACAAGTGCATTTGCTTTCGCACCAGCCAAGTCAAGATCAGTCGTACCAACAACAACTCTGCCAGATACAAACTCATGATAGTCTCCATCATCTGCACCGATATGAATAAGCTTGAGAACATTATCTGAGTCACTCCAAGCAGATACTTCACCTGACATAATGACACCAGTAGATAGTGTTTGGTTTACGGTTTCACCTATTGTAAACCCACCGCCTGCGCTATCCAATGTAAGTAGGTATTCGTATGCGTAATCACGTTCAATATTATCAATAGCGTCAACATTCGTGTCAAAGTCTTCATCGTTATACTCAAATAGTTCGCAACGTAGTTTATATGTGGCAAGATTACTTAGTTGATAGAATGGTTGCTCATGCTCCACCGCCATGATTTGGAACATAGAGTTTGACAATGGCAGATATACCAAGTCGCCTTCACGTGGTCTTGTGCTATTAATATCGTTATCATAGCGATTGATTGTTTGCGTCCATCTACGTCTTGCTACGACAAACGTAGCCTGATCTCTGATTTCCACACCAAACTTTGTGAACAGATCACCCTCACCATCAAACCCTTCAGTATTTTCGATGTACATTTCGATTTTATATGATGAGTTAAATCTGGAAGGTACATCATCTCCAAAAACTTTATCTTCATTCACAATATCCCTTGGCAGATAATATACATCCTGCCCATACATCTTTAAAGACTCTATGACGATATCTTCATAGAGACCTTGTTCTGAATGTACTTTTTGACTGAAGTAAAGATTGGTAGCCATGGATTATCCTAAGAAAAAGTCTACAGGGAGTTCGTGATCCATTCTTAGCTTTTCTCTTAACCTTTCAAGTTCTTGCATTGCATCTTCGTATAGTTGTCTACCATTTAGTGTGACACCACCGGGCAACTGCATACCTTCAAACTTGATTAGGTTCGTACCCCATTGAAGTTTTAGTAGTTGTGTGGTATACTCTTTCAACCACATGTCATTCCAAACAGCAGTGTGATCACCCTCATCGATGATGCTGTATACTTCTGCTACGATATATTCGCCTGCTTCAATATCACCGTCTTCAAAGTTACCGTGAATGTAAAGCCTATTCTGTTTTCTGACATAATCTACTTGTGGAGTTCCGTTTAGTCTTTGATCAAGTAGAGACATGTACTGCATTACTTGTTCATAGTATGCAAGATCGCCAATATACGAATGCATGTTAGCGATATCGTTCAAATGCATTTGATATTTAATGCTGAACATGTTACGTGAATACAAGCCTTGTTCTAACTTGAATAGTTTTGTGACTTGTTGTACATTAGACGAAATAGAAATATACTTATTTGTAATATCATCAGCAGTCAACTGATGTTGAATATATCCTCTGTAAGTTGCATCAGAGTGATACTCTCTAAAATACTGTAATGCCTCATCAACACGATCTTCGATTTGATCTTCATCCACGTTTATTTCGATGACAGGATCACCCAACCTACGTAAACAGTAGTCAATCAAACCTTGTCTTGTACTAGGATTTGCCATATTTTATTCCTATTTTTACACTATTTATATTAGTTCAAAAGAGTGCCAGAGGCATCATAAACATCGATACGATAGTATGTTCCATTCTCACCATCAAGAGTATCCGCATCAACATTCAATGCATCGACAAATGCTTTGTCAACATCAGCAGAAATGATTGTTGAGATATTAGCAGAGTCAATCTGAATATCGTTTGCATTAGCGATAATACCTTTACCGCCAATGACATTAAATGTTCTAGACGATGATATATTACCACCACCAGTGAGACCAGTTCCAGCCGTAAATGTTACGCTTGTGTGGTTGATGTGTTCATTAGCAACAAATCCACTTAGGTTATCATGTAATACATTTGCTTCGTCAACATCAAATGCACCAGTAGAACTATTGTAGTTTACGCCATTCGAACCAGAGAACATACCTCTAATATTTGCAGAGTCGATTTGAATATCGTTAGCGTTAGCAATAATACCCTTTCCACCGATAACATTGATAGTTCTAGTGGCTGTAATATTACCACCACCTGTAAGACCAGTACCTGCGGTCACAGACACACCTGAATGGTCTATATGCTCATTTGCTACAAATCCAGAAAGATTGTCGTGAACAATCGCTCCATCATTTGATGATATAACACCAGTTGAACTACTATAAGAAATACCAGTACCTGCCGATACTGCTGTTCTTGTAAGTTCTCTTGAATATACACGTCTTGGATAAGAACCACCATCAGCAGTATTGATTGTATAGGTTCCAGTAGCACTATCGAATGATGTTGAACTTACACCTGCTACACTTACCGTACCTGCTGAGTCTAGTTGACCTTGAGCGTTAACCGTAAATACTGGGACTTGAGACGCAGAACCATATGTCGCTGCCGTGACACCAGTGTTGGCAATATTGATTTTACCTGAGGCACTATCGAAATCAATACCAGTACCATCTTGTAATGTACTCCTTACATCACTAATAGATGGACCAGTATAAGCTACCGTACCTGTACCTTCTGTATATGATAGTGAACCAAATCCACCGTTATCGGTTACACTAAACGATTGCCTTGCTCTTGTTTGAGTAAAGTATTGATTGGTAGAACCTTCGCTTAGATTATCAGTGTCGAATGGATCAAGCGTAATAGAGTCGCTAAAGTTTTCGATAGCAGTTTGGACCGTCAATACACCATCAGATATATTATACGACACACCAGAAACACCAGATACACTTGCAGTTCCAACACTATCAACATAACCATTCGCATCAACGGTAATCACAGGAATAGCAGTCGCAGAACCATAAGTACCACCTACAACTGAAGTATTCGCTGAACGATCAACTTCACCAGTCATTGTCCCTGCAATGGTAAAGTCGCCTGATCCGTCTTTAGACACTACCGTACCACTTGTGGGTAATGTTAGAGATGTTGTGCCTGATGTGGTAAATGTAGTATTATGCGCCCCTGAAGTGGTAAAGTTTCCACCTAACGTTAAGTTACCAGTAAGACTAATAGTTCTGTCAGCATTATTAACATCTAATGTAAGTGTTCTATCTGCACTAAGTGCAGGGCTTACGTTATTAGAAATAATACGTGTTTCACGTGTTGTAGTAGTAACATCTCTTAAACCAAATGTTGTAACATCAGTGATAGATGCAGGACCAGTAATGCTTGGTTGTGTAATCGTAGGAGATGTTAATGTTTTATTGGTAAGAGTTTGAGAAGCATTCAAACCTACAAAATCATCTCCACTCAAAGCGGCATTGAACTGACCTAATGTACCTGACAAAGTATTATTTGTCAAGTTTATAGTTTTATTAGTAAGAGTTTGTGTTCCAGTTCTGTGTACAATATGATTGCTATCTATTGTAATAGTAGCATCAAGAGCATGCGCTGCGGCAGTGACGTTAAGTCCATCGCCGCCAGTTAGTGTTTTGATATAGTCGCCACTTGTACCTGAATCTAGTAAAATGGTTTCACTTTGTACAATACTTCTAACACCTGCTGAATCCAGAGATGCTTCAACTAATGATGTAGATAAAAATGTACTTAGCTTTTGTACCATTTAGTTTTTCCTATGCTTGTGCTTCCTGCCACAAAATGTTAATTGTGCCTTCAACAGTACCTGCAACAGCAAACACGTTGATAACAAGAATATCAGGCCCGTCTGGATACTTAAAGTCTCCACCAAGTGGTGCACCTGACATTTCTTTTAGTTTTGATAGATCAAACTCAGTTGCGATTGTATCTGTTTTTGAGGCTGATGCTGTAAACGCAAACACTTGCTCTCCAGGAATACCATAATCATCTGCACCTGTCCATGTAATTGCACTCGCAGGGGCAACTTGAGCAAATGATGGTTGACCACCTTGATCTAAACCACCAAGACCTATCCATGACGCATCAGAGAAGTTCTGAGGATTAATAACACCTTGAATAACAACTTCACCGAGTTGGACCCCACCACGACCAAGACTTACGATGATTCTATCCAATAGCATTTGCGATCTGTTTAACAAATCTTTAGCACCCAATCTTCCAACACTAGAGTTAGAGACAGAAGGTGCTAATCTAATCGCAAAAGCAGCCTTTGGTGATGTATCAAACTGTAATGATGGAGCAGCATAGTTAAATAGATAACCACGGTCAGTTTCAAACCCACCATCCATAATCAATGAACTACCCCAGTGAGATAGTGTAGGTGAACAAGTGTTTGAGATTTCAAGAATACCTGTATTTGAAGAGTGTGTTGTGGCAGAACCTGCTGATAACGTATTTAATGAACCTTGAAGGAACTGTTGGAATGTAGCTGCTCTTGTTACACCAGTAAAGTTACCAGCTCCATCTGTAACACTTCTACCAGTATATGTCATAATCTCATTGTCAATCAATAGTGTACCAGTATCAGCAAACTCTTGTAAGTTTGCAGCTGGAATCGTAGTTTGAGAACTATCTACTGTGCCTGTGAGATATGTTAGAGGAGCATCATTGTCGATAGAATAACGAACAGGTAAGTTAGACGAACGCATATATGCTTCATCATTTACGTTATTATTTTTCATTCTATGACAATACACCCACTTACCATCAGAACCACGGACCATAAAGTGAATAAAGCCAGCGCCGTACCAAGACCATTCAATGCCAATCATTTGCATTTCATTAAAGTCCCAGTTATAACCTGATGGACCAGTTCCATCACATTTGTCTAAGTTCCATTTTGATTGCGGAACACGAACTTCCTCAACCTTTTGTGAACGAACACCTGAAGCTGTAATACCTCTATAGTCTGGAGTAATATAAAGAGTTGTATTACTTGGTACGTCAGAGATATAATGTGTCATACCTCTAATAACAATACGATCACCAGCTCTTAACTGTTCCGTAAATCTTGTATTACTACCAGTAATCGCACTAGAGTTTTGTGTAACAGCAAGCGTACCAGCTACGTTGTCAACAGCAGAACGTTTTACAGCAAACATTTGCTGACCATCAAACTCAAAGAAAACTCCGTTTTGATCGTCAAATACACCACCACGTACAGCTGCACCAGTCCAACTTGTAACATAGATATCCGCATGAAGTTCTAGAACAGCTGTTGTATCACCTAGTGTAGTCGTTGCAAGAACTGTAAAAGTATAGTCATCCGTGATGCTATTTACTGTGTATGTTCCATTATAACCAGAAGTTGTTACACCTTCTAGTCTTATGGTTGCTCCTGCTTGTAGACCGTGATCAATGTCATCTGTTTTAATAGTAATAGTAGAACCAGAGGCAGTACCACTTGCAGATACAGATTGAACATCATAGTTAGGAGCAAACAAAGTACCAGATGAGAATAATAAACCTTTACCAGATTGGTAACGGAAGAATCTCTTAGATTGTCTTACAACTGACGCCGCATATGTTGGTGTTTTTGTTGAAAGAATAACACCACCATCAGAAGGTCTGTGAAGAATAGTTGCGTTAGAGAACGCATATACAATAGGAGAACCAGGACTAGTTACTCCACCACCTGATCTTGCGGTATATTTAAGTTGATTTTTAGCAGGAGTATTTGTTACAACAAATGGACCAGAAGCTAAAGAAGCGTTCGTTCCACTTCCCATTTCTACGTGTAAAGGTGTACCAGGAACTAGTCCGTGTGGATTAGTAAATGTTAAAGTAATCTCAGAAGGATCAGCTCCACTTGATGTAGCAGTTGGAGTCGGTAGGGCGGCATTTGCATATAGAGCACCCTTACGAGCAATAGATTCCGCAATATGTAAAGTATCGCCATCAGAAGCTCCAACTGTGCCTCTTGCAAAATATGTCAATGATCTAGTCGTAGGAACAGCTTCGATCAAAAAGTTCCCGTCTGCACGAGAGAACCCTGCTGTACCAGCATCAAGACCAGACACATTAATGACATCACCAACACTTTGTCCATGATCGGAATCAAATGTAACTGTAATCAAACTATTTGATGTGCTAGTTGTTTGATAGTCCGTGTTGATACTATCAATAGAGAGGTCAACGCCAGGAATATCATAAGCAGAAGGATAACCTTTTACTGTACCATATCCAGCCCATTTAGTTGGCTGCAAACCATATTCAAAGTCAGCATCGATCATTGATTGTGGATTAGAAACTCTTGTGCGTTCAATCGCATCTGTGCCGAAAGGCCAAGGGCGAACCATTTGACCATATTCTTCTGTACCTTCTACGAAGATTTGTAAGTCGTCACCTGCACTCATTGCAGATGTATTATATTGTAACGTAATAGTTGTAAAACCATCGTGCGCCATATAGACAGTTGGGAAATCAGTATCTTCTGCATCGTCTTTAGACTTAGCAGTAAATGCACAAGTAGTACCTGCAAAGGTAGTATCTGCAAAGTTATAAAGAATAACGTTGTCTGTAACGTTAGTAATCAAAAGTAGTTTGTCAAGAGTATAACGACCAGGAATCTTAATAGTAGATGATCCTGCGATACCAGGGGTAAATACATATTGTTTAACGAGTTGTTTTGCCATTGTTCCCTATCCTAATGCCACTGAAAATGCTATAGATTGTGCTTGTGAAGCAAATGTACCTGCATCTGCTGAGTCACCTTTTTCCCCTTGTGGACCTCGTTGACCAATAGATGTGTATAGTTGCCAATTACTATTTATATAGATAAACTCGATTATAGATTGCCCTAAGTCTAGTTCAAAGTTTTCTGTTAGACCTTCAATAGTCGATCCATTCCGATCAACAATACAAGAGTTTGTTGTGAAGTTTGCTACGTCAATAAGTCTTACATAATCACCAGTTGCAGGAGAAGCAGGAAGTGTGACTGTAATAGAACCACTTGAAGTATCGATTGCATATCGACCTGCATTAATAGCAGTAAAATCAGAATCGTATACTGTATAGTTAGACGAGAATACTGCAAAGTCTGAGTCAAACCCTAAGTATCTACCTCTAAGAGCACCGAAGTTCCACGTACCAAGTTCAAATGAGGCATGGTTTCTATCAATAGTTTGTGCAGCAGGCGCAGAGTCTAAACTATTTTGAATAAGATTATTGAATGTGTACCATTCACCGTTTGTTGCATCTCTGAAGAAACCTGATCTTCTAATGGTTGAACCACCATCTTGTGAGTATCTACCAACAACACCAATATCAACGTTATCTGCGGTGTTAGAGTCTGCAAGTTTGATGAGAGCATTCTTTACACGAAGGTCTTGTTGAGAGTCAATGAAGTATCCACCACCAACGGTCAAGTCACCATTGATAACAACACTACCTGTAAATAACCCACCAGAGAACTCGACAGAATCAGCCGTACTTACTGCTTGACCAATCGCAATCGATCCACTAGTGATTGTGACACCTGTTCCACCAGAGAAATGTGCTCTCACTTCACTTGCAGATGGACCAGTGTATGTAATAACGCCTGTCGAAGCATTATATGTTAACGAACCATCGCCACCACCATCACTTACACTAATAGCGTTCTTAGCATCACTATCTGCACGTGCAGTTGTATAGTATAGGTTTGTACCTTCTGATACATCAGTAGTAAGAATGCTTGCGTTGATATACGAATCTACTCGTGCGTCAGTATAGTAACGATTAGTCGATCCTTCACCCAAATCATCTGTTGATCTGGCAGATAAAGACGCAGCAGACAAAGTACCTAATAGTTGACCATTCGCTTGAATATTATTAGCAGCAATGATATCTTGTCCACGAATGTTTTTATCTGCACCAATACCACCACGAACAACCAAGGCAGCAGAAGTCTTTGATGTAGCTTCTGTTGTATTTTTAACATCAAGCCTACCTGCGGATGTCATTGTCAATAGGTCTGTACCACTCGCAAAATCAAATGGACCTGTACCTACATCGTTTTTGATTTCAAGACCAGTGGCAGTACCTTCCATACCAATAACCAAAGTACCATCAGCGGCAGTACCAGTAACACCAATGGCTGTGTGGTATTGCCCATTAACCCCAAGACTTAGAACCGCTTCATCACCTGCGCTTTTTGAGTTAAAGTTTAATACAGATTGAGTAGTACCACCAAGTTGAGCATCTTCGTTGAATGAGATGCCGCCATATTGAATGCCATACATAGAAGTCGAGTCAATGACTGGATCAACAATAGTTTTATTTGTGAGTGTTTGAGTACCTGTCTTTGTGACATAATCTTTAGCAAGAGTGTCTAAAAATGCAGAGTCAACTAATGCTCTTGTATCGCTATCATGCCTTGCTGTTGTATAATAAAGATTAGTTCCTTCAGATAGATCACTGGTTGACTTTTCTGTGAAGTCACTATCGAAACCAGTATAGTCACCTGAGAACGTTCCGTCAATAGTTACGTTACCTTCGAAGGTAGTTGCACCTGAAACTGTAGTAGTACCTGTGATTACGGTATTACCTTGAACGGTAAGATTGTTCCCAATAGTAGCACTATCCCCTACTATGAGGTTATTCTTTACCTTAAACGCTTTATCTGCCATAGTTCACTTTCCCTTGGCTATTTGATTATTGTCTTAATCGGTTTGACATTAACCGTTCCCATTCCTGTTGCTCTTTGGAACTTAAGTCTAATATTGTCACCAAGGACATCTGCGCTTAACGTACCAATATCACTATCACCAGTAAATGAACTGATGACACCATACTCTGTATAGAACACGTTTGATTTGTTATATGTTAAAAGAACTTTTGATACTTGTGAATGCCCTGCATCTGAGTCATCCATATGAACTGTGTATTCAACTGAGGTGAAGTCTGAGTCATGTAGTGTATTATCAACAACAACTATTGTGTCAGAAGTTGCTTGACTTTGTGTTGGAGTTGTGTTAGTCTCACCTGTAGTATTTGTGATACTATTCGCAGTTACGGTATCAGGTGTGATATTACCAAGACTAATCTCGCCACTAGAAAGAACAACACCGTCTGCTACAGAAAAATGAGCACGAACTTCAGATGCACTTGGGCCTGTATATGTAAAGTTCCCAGTCGCAGAATCATACGTTAGAGAACCATCCCCACCTTGATCTAATACTTGTAGAGAGTTCCTAGCCCTTGCTTCTGTGAAGTAAAGATTAGAACCCTCTGTCAAATCAGTTGTTGTATTATCGCCAAAATCACTATCAAATCTAGCTGTTGTATAATATAGATTAGTACCTTCAGTAAGATCACTAGTTGTATTGTCACCAAAATCACTATCAAATCTAGCAGTTGTATAGTAGAGGTTAGTACCTTCACTTAGGTCAGTCGTAGAGAAATAAGTTAGTCCAATACGAGCATTAAACGATCCACCATCCGCAGTGCCAATGTTTAATGTAGCATTCGCAGAGTCGAATGTAAAGGTTGAAACACCTGCAACACTTGTTGTGCTGATACTATCAACATGACCAAACTCATCAACCGTGATGATTGGAACAAGAGACGCAGACCCAAAGGTACCTGTCGAACCAGGCATCCTTGTATGTGTCATTTGTGGATAAGAACCACCGTCTGCTGTATTAATCGTATAAACATATGATGCACTATCAAATGATACAGACGAAACACCTGCGACTGATACTGTGCCTGCGCTATCAATAAAGCCTGATGAATCAATGGTTAGAACTGGAACGAGAGATGCGGAACCATATACACCTGCTGTGACTGTAGTGTTCGCTGATCTATCAAAGTCACCTGTTACTAAATCGATTTGTGCAGAATCGCCACGTAATGATCCGTAGTATGTAAGACCAAACTCTTCAGTTTCAAGTCTGTGGACACCACCATGATATAGTTCGAGCTTATCGCTATCAGCGTATGTTCTCAGTAATACATTACCAGTTGGAGTAGAAATACCAAACCGATTAGTTAAAAATAAGATTGCATTTGAATCTTCGCCATTGAAGACTTGTGTTTTTCTGTTCTCAAAAACTTGATCGTATATTCTTGATATGGTAGTATCATTAGAATCTTTTAGAACAACAACCTTTGTTATAATCTGATCAGCAATCGCAGAATCAACTCTAGATTCTGTAAAGTATAGATTAGATGACCCCTCAGTAATATCATTAGTTGAGAAATAAGAGGATAGTTCTGCACTATCAATACTTAAAGTGTTTGTTCCTTGGTTATAACTAAGACCCACCCCACCAAGAGTCGCTTCATCTAAACTTACATTAAAGTCTGAATCGAAGTTTGCTTTAGTGTATACGCTTTCAACATCAAACTCAAATCTACCTGTTGAACTATCGTATGTTAAATCACCGCCGCCAGAGAAGAACCCTCTGATAGTAGAAATAGAAGTCGAGGTATCTAATCTAACGTCAAATGCACTATCAGCTCTTGATGTAGTGTAATAAAGATTAGCACCCTCTGATAAATCAGTTGTTGTGTTGTCACCGAAGTCGCTATCAAATCTAGCTGTGGTGTAGTATAAGTTGGTTCCTTCGCTTAGATCAGTAGTTGAAAATGCTATAAGACCAATACGAGTATCTTTACGTGTGCCATCATTAAGTCTTAGAGTTAATGTAGCTGTGTCTGAGTCAAACGTGAAGTCGTTAACACTTGAAACTGTCTGTACACCAATACTGTCAATCTGACCTTGAGCGTTAACACTAATAGAAGGAACCAATGACCCAGTACCGTATGTGCCTGCTACGACACCAGTGTCAGTAATAGAGAACTCGCCTGAGTCGTTATACGTTAACCCTGTTCCTGCACTTAGTTCCGAATGAACTCTTGCGCTTGTATAATATTGATTTGATCCTTCACTTAGATTGTCTGTTGTGAAGTTAGTCAAATGATTTCTTGTAGAACCAAGAGGTTTATTTAAGTCCCAAGTATCAGTAGTTGAGTTGTATGTGATGGTTGCGTTTGCACCTTCGACAGTGATCCCTGCTCCGTTAGCTGCCGAAGAATCTGCTGCACTATCTGCAAGTACGATATTTTTATCGTTGACCGAAAGCGTGGTGGAGTTGATAGTCGTTGTCGTACCGTCAACTTGTAGATTTCCAAGAATAGTTACATTGTCATCAACTTGAAGTTTATCAGCAATATGCGTCTTACCTTCTAAGATTTCAAAACGTAGAGTGTTGTCCCAATAGAGTTCTACTCCACCATGATCTCTAAAGTGTGCAAGGTCTCTTGAACCATCAAAAGATTGAAGATGAATAGTACCACTATCACGAGACATGATATAGATGTTGCCACCAGATTCGCCAGCAAGTTCAACATCAGTTCTTCGTATAAAGAAGTTTCCACCTTGTTCAAAGATATCTGCAATACCATCACAGAAAGTGATCTTTTGTCCATCAGGTATCCTGATACCATTATTGAAAAGTTCTTCTCTATCTGTTCTTGCAATGGCTGAATCTAGTATGGTAAGGACACCAGTACTAGCTTCATATGAGAATAGATCACTATCAACGTCTATAGAAAAGGCTTGACGTGATCTTAGTTGTGTGAAATATTGATTAGTAGAACCTTCAAGAAGATCGTCGGTTGTATTTCCTTCTAAGTCAAGTTTTACTGGACTGTTTGTACTATCTAATACTAAGAAGTTACCGTTTTCTTCTTTAAGGCGAATATTACCAAGTGTGATCGTACCACCACTCAGGTACAAGTCTCTCCACTTATACGCAGAGTCACCAAGATCATACGCAATATCCTGAGATGGAACAAGGCTTCCCGAAATGGATTGAATAGTAAGGCCAAAGTCACTGTCAAAGTTCGCTTGTGTGTATTGTTGCTCAACATCAATAGAGAACTGACCAGAAGAACTATCATAGCTTAGATCACCGCTTGCGCTCAAAGCATTGCGAATAGTTGTTGTCAAATCAACTGAAGGATCAGAACCAGTCGTTGTTTCTATTTGAAGTGTACGAGTGTCGTCGTCCAAAACGAACCCAGTGACACCTGCAATGGAAACTGTACCAATAGAATCTATTTGTCCACGTGCGTTTACTGTAAACTGTGGGATTGCTTGATTAGAACCGTATGTGCCAGAGTCAACACCAGTTGTACTAATCGAAAATACACCTGCTGAATAATCTAAACCAGTACCCGCACTTAATACTTCATGTACGTCTGAATCAAAATCATAGAACTTAAATGTTTGAGACGCAGAGTCCCAACGTAAATGATATGTGTCGTTTAGATTATTCTTATTTACATCATCATCTAAGTCTTTTAAAGCACCACTGGAAGGATCACCTATTCTAGTAGGTGTTCCAACTGTTATCTTTTTAACTATAGTTGTGCCAGCAGATACTACACGAATAGCCATTACGTCTCCTTAGGTTCTCGTAACCGAAGGTGATACTGTGATCTGACCTTCTAAGATTCTTTCGACAATGGTATTATCCCCACTATCAGAATAAGAAATCTCCACATCATAGACATAACGACCTGCCTTTAAACTGCCTGTCTGAGAATTAGTTAGAGTAAGATTTAGTATACCGTCAGTCCTTGGTGCTGTGAACTGAGTAGAAAAGCTAACTGCATCTGAATCACTTGAAGAGTATGTTTTACGGATTTGAGCAGCCGCAGAATATCCTGTTAGGTCTTTTTTATCACCATTCGTATCAACTAGTTCTAGTTTGATTGTATGGTCTGCACCTTGATCGATTGTGAAATCTTCGTACTGCGACATTTGATGAATCTCTTTTTATTTTCATTTTACCTTTATTTATAAGAAATATTTCTCTAAACCTTTATAATGTTCGTCAGTACACTGAGATAAAACGCAAAAGGTTCTATCTGGATCATAGTTGAGCGAATACTTATCTCTCATGTTATCACCAAGTTTGCCCTTGGTTCTGTGATAGTAATCTTTGTCAAAATCTAGAAATGATATATTGTCATACTCTTTGGATATAAATCTGTCCAATCCATAGTAGTGTATCATGTTATAGTCAATATTTTCTATAAACTTAGTATAAAGCTGCTTATGTAGTTTTGGACAAAACAACATTATAGAACTATTTAGTATTGTTGGTGGGATGGTTAATATGTTGTCATACGATCCATCGAACGGATAGAATGCGCCCATGTCATCGATTGACAGTACCTTTAATGTGTCGTCAATCTTATCAAAGATGTAGTCAAAGTTATTTTGTATCACTACGTCTAAGTCAAGATATAATGTTGGCTGTTTGAAGTCAAGATTAAAAAGTTCTATTTTCCACCAATAAGTTTCAAGGTCTAATGACTCATTGATAAAAATAGTATTGACATCCTGTTGAACATCCGATATACAAGAAAGAAAATGGTAGAGTACAGTTACGCTCTACCATTTTATGAAGTGTATTTACATGCTCTTTATTATACTTGTTGCCTACACAGACACAAACTATATTAACATTCTGTCTCAAGGTCTTCAATAACCTCTTCCCAAAACTCATCAGCCTCTGCAAAAACAAATGCGACTGTGATACGATAGTCGTCTGAATAAGCTGCATGATAACAGATTTGATCTGGATCACCATCGTATGGTCCAAAGTAAGTCATCTTTGCTTGCCAACCAGGAACGTCTTGAATACGAACTCGTTCTTTTTTTTCTGTGTCCCAATAATCAAACCAACCATTACCATTCTCAGAATATGTGATGATAATATTGTATCCTTTAGCATTTGCGTTGTTGTGCCATGATATAAAACCACCAGGTGGATAACAAGCATTCAAAGCATTGTTACGACACGACAAGAACTCCATTAACTTTGTGTTAAGATCACGTGAGGCATCTTTGATGACCTTGCCTCGCATATCACCACCTTCATGTTTCAGTCCACCATATCCCTTCAACACTCTAGGAAATCCGTCATGGCCTGAACCCATTTTAATGATTTCATGCATGTATTCATCGGATACCCAATCCTCTGCTTTTTCTTCTTTGTGTTGAAGAGGCATTTCCTTTGCGATTAAAGGATCGTCATCAGGGTGATCTCTCTTCAAAAGAATATCTTTATATTCATTTAGAATATCAAGAAACTCACTATTTTTAATATCAATATCTCTTACAGGTATCTGTGGCATTATAAAAACCCTTTATCTCCATACTTATCCATCCAACTAGAAAAGTGTACTACAACTGGGGTTGGATTTGTTTTCCAATAATCTCTATTAGGATCAACTATATGACAGTTGTGCGATCCGTCTGTGTTAAACTGAAACGAAGTGAAATAGTTCCAGCGATAGTTATCCTCAAAAAACTTCCACTTCAGTGACTTATATTTAGGAGAGTGATATATAAGCCACCAAAGTGTCAGTTGATCCCACTGTCTGAAGTTACCCTTACGAATATAATCAAACTCTGGGGGATTCCATTCGCCGTTTCTTTGTTTTAAANATAAAGTATACCAATCCGTCATGAAATCTTTCATAAGTGGATTACGCATATCATAGAGAGCAACACCACCACAATGCGCTAAGTGATCAGGCACACCACGCCAACCATCGTCATAAAGGTTTGGTCCCCATTCCCATTCTGCGAAATGTTTAGCACCTTCCTTTGTGAGGTTGACGTATGCCATATCATACTTACCATCTTCTAAATGGTCAAACACGTTTGCAATATCATCATGGCGTATCTCAATATCTGCATCCATATAAAATGTCAAATCATATGGAGAGTTTGCCATACCCCACATTTTTTCTCTATTTGTATTTGATGGTGTTGGTAAGACCTGATCAAAGTCTCTGAAATAGACTTGACATTCAGGATCATCGATGAAATGTTGTTCTGTGAATAAAGTTATTTTTGCGTCTGGATAATGATCAAGCAAAGATTCTTTTAGATTATCTGCACCTATTAGAAACTGTTTACGCTTTGTAGCAACCGTCACAAATCCTTTAGTCGGTTGTACTTTCGTTTTGCTCATTCAAAATCTCCATTAACAAAATAGTTGCATATGCCTGCATCTCAACAGCATTCTTGGCTTTACGAATCTTGGCTTTCAGTTTACGATTTGTAGATTCTTTGATCTCAGGAATCTCAAATGTCTGAAGCTTATAGTTGAACAAATCCTCAAGACGCTTTGCTTCATTACGCTCTTGTTGTTTTTTGATATCAGCTTCACGTTGTTGTCTGTGACGCTCTAAACGTTCCTCAGTAAACGTGTCAATCTCTTCCATAGAGTTCTGTTCTAGAACTTCATTATAATCAGAAGTAATATTGCCATCTTTATCAAACTTTGATACTTTCGCAACTGTAGTAGAAAATGAACCATCATCATGTGTTACATTTAAACGGACTGTTAACCTATCCTTCGCTGCGTTTTCCCAAAATGGATTTTTCCATTCCTTTTTCATTTCACTCTCCTAAGCTATTCTTACATATAATGTATAAGTTTCAATTTCCTCATCAGTTGCATCGATTGTAAGACCCTCGAAGTTTCCGATAAAGTTTCCAAGATAATCTTGTATATATGCATCTTCAAAGTTTCTGGTATATACGTTTTCGTAGTTACCAATGTAATCTGTGGTGTAATCACCTGTATATGTGCCTGTGTAGACTTTGTTATATGCTCCAGTGTAGATACTAGTATATATGCCAGTGTATTGACCGATATAGTTTATCAAATACGCAGAGGTATAATCCTTTGTATATGTAGCCTCAAATACCGTACCATCAAACGCTCTTGAGTATGCTACATCAGTTTCTCTTGTATATGCACCAGTGTAAGTATTTTGATATGTACCAACATACGCAGGGGAAATATACGTTGTTGTATAGTTTGTTAAATCATAGTTACCTGCATATATTGCGCCATCATATGTACCAGAGTATGTTCTTGTATATGGTCTATCGAACTCACCTGTATATGTTCCCACATAATCGGCTGAGTATGTTGGACCAATAAACTGTCTTGTATAGTTTCTTGCATAGTTAGATGTGTATGTTCCGACATATGTTCTTGTGTATCCAACTTCCGCAGGTCCAATATAACCTGCATTAAACGTTGTTTCGAATACAGAACCTATAAACTCATTTTGATACCCTGCTGCAAACTCTTTTTGATACCCTGCTGCAAATGTGCTTACATAGTTTGTGGTGTAGGCATCAACAAAGTTTCGTGTATAGGGTTTTGTATAGTTTACAAGATACGTTCTATCATACCCCTTTGTGTATTGCATAGTATATAGTTTTTCATAGAAAGATACGTCATATGATTCATTCTCATAGAATGCGTCGAAGTTTCGTGCATATGTCCCTTCATAAGTTCCTGCATAGGCAGGACTTTGATATGGTTCTGTGTATTGTGCATTGAATACTTCTCTGTCATAATATCCAATAAACACATTTTCTCTTAGGTATTGTTGAGCGAGGGCAGGGTTAAAAGTAGCTGTATATGTCCCTACATAAAATGTGGCAAACTCATTTGCATATGACGATTGGAATGTGATTGTATAGTTTGGACCAGCAAACCCTGCAAGTGTCGTATAGAAGGTGCTAAAGAATGTAGCACCACCGCCGTAACCTTTTTGATAATATCTAATACCAGTATCATATCCACCAGTGTAGGTGTTTGTATAGCTTATATCGTATGCTCTAACATAGTTGATAGAGCCAGTTACTCTTTGGTAAAATCCAATAAAGTCTCGAATATAAATGTTTCCATATATTGTCTCATAGATTGGTGCGCCATCATATGGAGAGTTGGTCTGATAACCACCAAAGAATTGTGTTTGAGCAAAAAGACGTTCATAGTTTGCTGTTATGTCAAAACCAGAATATGTTCTCAAATAGTTTGAAATATATGTCGCTGGTGATGCAAACCCACCTGTATAGTTTGGTCCTGCGCCGGCAAATGACTGAGATTCATAAAATATTGGACCAGTATATGGAGTGGACCCAAGACCTGTTGGAGCGGTGGATATATAGTTAATTCCAGGCGCTCCGTCGCCACCTAAGTAGCTTGCAGTTTGCCCTACGTAAACTCGACTGTAAGTACCGCTGCCGACCCCAGCTGATCCAGCAAAAAAGACTTGCCTGCTATAACTTTGGGCATAATTTGGGCCAGTTATATAGTATGCTACTATTGGACCACCTGTATATGCAACTTGATACACTTTTCCGTAATATATTAAAGATGTATAACTTGCAGTTGAGCCAGTTACATATGCCTGCGCATCACTACCCAATGCGGATGTGGTATATCCAGTAGCATCACCAGCATAAGTGCTGCCTTGAGTAGCATTGCTGTAAGAAGTGCCAGCATTGTCATAGCTAGTTCCACCCGTGTATCGTATCCCAGCGCCGGTTTCGGTATTACGAGTGTAACGACCTCCTGGACCAGCTACATAACTGCGAGCATCTCCTAAATATCTTTTTGGTCCAAGATATTCTGTACCCCCTAATTCATATACCGCATCTGGAAAGGCAGCGGCAAATCCAGCTTCGGGTCCCGCTCCTGCGCTTCTGTTAAAATCTTTTAAACCACCACCTGTATATTCCAATCCTAAATATGAACCTGTATTTATACTTTTCCTGATCGAATCATCTGGAGCATTTAGGCCAGGGACATACACGTTTTTCGCAGGTGATGAATAAAAAGCAGGGCCTGCATATTGGACTGCGAAATTAAGCGTTCTTGTATATTGATCAAATACATTATTTGGACCATAGTTAATATAACCTAAAACTGCTTCGTATGCTCCAGGTGCAGGTCCAGTATAAAATGTTGACCCTGGACCCAAATAAGACTGCACGCTTGATATGCCATAAACTGCAATGCGAAGAGCTGGGGCAAGAAAATATCCACCAGAACCTTCGTAACTAGCTATATAAACGTTCGCAGAAGAAAGACCCGTTGAGGCGTCCCCAATTCCGTGCCTTACCTGATAAAACGACGCTGTTGCGTATTCAGCATTTGCAGGGAGATTTCCTGTATAGTATTCTGTATAAACAGAGTCTCCTTTGTTTTCATATACGTTATTGATTAATCCCCCTCCCAAGAATGTTGCTTGGTTTTCATAACCAGCTAATCTCGTATACGTTATTTGTCGGAACTCATTACCTGAGCCAAAGATATCACCAGTCTCCAACACAATGGTGCTTGGGCCTCTTGCGCTCAAAAATCGAGGGTCTCTAGGGTCTTCGTCCAGAGCACTATATTGAACTGCACGAATACTGCTGTAGTTTGTACCGAGTCTGTCATAACCAGCCACATAGTTAGTAGTTCCTGCAAAGGCTCTTTGATAAGTTGGGGAAAATTCGTTTGCGTATGCAATGTTTTTAGATGTTGGATTACCAGTTGTAAAAAATCTCTGATATTGTCTAGAATATAATGTGTTAGTTACACCTTGACCAGTATAAGGTACTGAGTAATCACCAACATAGTTTGGTGCTTGATAGGCAGTTTCAAATTGTCTATTATAACCAGCACTAAATGCTCTTGTGTAAGGACGATTAAAGGCTCTTTGATAAGTTGGCACATATGTTAAGTTATATACCTTCGAATAGTTTCTCACATAGTTAGATGTATAGTTTCTTAAATAAGAAACTTCGAAGTTACTTGTATAGTTTGGGTTATAATAGACATCTACTGTGTGTTCATATGACTTTGTGTAAGCTTTTTGATAGTTTAGAATATAGTTTGGCGTATATGCACGATCAAATGTGCCAGTAAAGTTTCTTGCATAAAAGATTTGATAAGAAGCAATGTATATGAGCGTATAGTTACGTATATATGGAAAAAGATACTGTGCATTGAAAGTTCTTGTATATGGATTTGTGTAGGCACGATTAAAGTTACCTGCATATGGTTGTGTATATGCTCTTGCATATGTCGCACCGTCATAGTTATTCACATAGTTGCTTATATAGTTGGTGACATAGTTGCTTACATAGTTTGGCGTGTAAGTACCTGCATATGCTCTAATATAGTTTGGTGTATATACACCTGTATATCTTCTATTGAAGGATGTTTCAAAAGTATTTTGGAACGTACCAACGAATGAACCAGTATAGTTGGGAACATATCCTTTCAGATATGCAACACTATTAAAGTTATTTGTGTATGACTTCACATAAGGAGTATTAAATGCTCTGTCATATGTCCCTTGATAGTTACCCACAAAAGTCGCCAAGTATTGTCTAGCATAGTTTGGTGTATAGTTAACTTCATCTTGAGAGACAAACGCTCTATCATACGGTGTAGAATATCTTCTTGTGTATGCGCCTGTATAAGTTCCAGTGTAACCACGCACATAGCCTGTGCCATAGGCTTTCAGATAACTTTGTTCATATGGAACAGTAAAGCTTTCAGATGCAAGTCGTGTGAATGCTCTACTATAAGGTTTTGTATAGTTTGTCTGAAAAAATCTCGTATAATCAATCTGTCTCAGTTTTGTATAGTTCGTTGCATACTGTGATGTATATGCACGAACATAGTTTGCCTGAAAGTTGACCGTACTATCTCGTGTGAATGTCTGTTGACTTGTGGTTTGCTTTGTATCTGTGGCTGTGCCCTTCGCAACCCATGTCCCAGGGTCTGACGGAGTACCTTGTGCAGAACTACGAAGTTGGTATGATCCAATACCGCTACCAGAAGAAAGAAGTCTTGCCTTTGCTCTTTGACCGAATGAATAGCGAATCTGACGATCCGTCATTTCTTGGACACCTTCGAAAGAAGATTCGTTCTTAAGTCTTAGAGGTCTTGTCGTAGTAGGTGCAGTGCCAGATGTTTTCTTGTAAATATTATATTGTGTAGATGTACCATCCGTTCTTGTATCACTAAATGCATTAGAGATATGGACAGACCAATCACCACCAGGTGAAGATGTGGCAAGTCTATATGAACCAGGATATTCGTTAGTGAAAATAGTAGAAAGATATCTATCGATTGCGTCATTCAAGTCTGCATCAGGCATCATTTTGAAACCTGTTTGTGATGCAGAGTCAACCCACATTAANGGNGAGTATACNTCNGAGTCTGTCTCAGCAGGTGTACCAGACGTTTGATACATATTCGTAGTCGTTGTGCCAGAAGTAATAGACGTGCTTGGGTGTGTGCCAACAGGTTCATTAAAGAACGTATTGGAAAAAGAACCTACCGATTGACCGCCTGATTTATTGATAGAGCCGACTTCTGAAGTGCCTGCCTCACCTAAGTGCAAACCAATCTGATAAGCAAGATAGTTCTCTTCAGCAGTAGTAAACTCTTGAATAGAGGAAGCCGATGCTGATTTTAATGGTGTTGCCATTTACATAATACCCAAGTTATCTAACGATTTAATGGTATTTATACGTTAGAAATCATCTAATAAATTCGTAAGATTCTTTTGTTTTGGAATGTCGAATAAGTATACTCCACTGGCACTGTCATCATAATCACTACCACTTGTTACAGTAGCGTTTTTCGGATCAAGAGCAACGGCTATTTTACCATTACTTGTTGAAAAACTATTTGCCCAGTTTTGAACATCATATCCAGCTTGAAGGTCTGATGGTGGTAAAACATTTTGTATTTGAGTTACTCCTGTACTTGCACCAACGTCTCTTTTTAATATAGCTAATCTATGCCAAGTTTCACTATTTCGTATATTTCGAACTACAATACGACCATCACTTATTTCTGGATATCTATAATAATCATTTGCCTCATTTGTATCTTTAGATGATCCTATAAATGTTCCATTATGATCATATACTTCGATATGATCTTCACCACCATTAGTTGCTTGAATGGCTATAATACCTTCATTCGCATCAATCTCACTACCAAAGAGGCTTGTACTGGCGTCTTGAGGCTCTATGGTATGCTTATGAATACCGTTTAAATCATATATATGAACAACCCCATCTCCAACAGAACCAGTATAGCCCCGCTGTGATATCACAATGCTTGGGCCATCGACTCTTACCTTTCGGCCAAAATATCCAGTGGTGTCGATGTGACTAAAAGGTGGCCGAATTGTTTTAATGTGATTACCATTCAAATCATACATAAAACATGCGCCAATAGAATCTGCATTCGAGTCTTCATAACGATAATCACCAACTAATATTCTACCACTGCCAACATCAATACTATGACCAAAATACCCTGAGGTTTTGGAATCTATTGTTCTGTCTTTATATAAAAACTTAATAAGTTTTCCTTTTAAATCATATATACCAGCCATTCCATAATCAGAATCATATTCCCAATTTCCAGAAACGACTATTCTATTATTTCCTATTCTTAAATCACCTCTTTGTGGCTGTGGACCACCTGCACATAAACGATCAGATAAAGTTGGATGATCAGCATTAGGACTATAGCTTTCAAACTCTGTAAGAGTGCTATCTTTTAAAACTGTTAAAACACCAGAATCGGTTTGAGTATTGTAATAACCTAGATTATAAATGTGAAAAAATGCATCACTATCTGCGTCTTTACTGGTCCAATCCTCTTGCATTATAACCAATCTATCTTGACCGATTGCGACCCTTGGTGATGCGCTGTATGAAAACCTTATACCATTCGATCTGGTTATTCTTGTTGGTGCTGTTGTTGAACTCGTAATACCAGTATCAGAATCAAACACACCATTCTGAGATGAGTCTAAAAACATGTATAAGTCATCATGAGGTGATGTTGGTATTGTGGTTAGTTGTTGATATGAACCCGATTTAAATGCCATGACT
>JGI11705J14877_10000610_pt1 | contig 22048 bp, 40 predicted proteins | sample Etolaghawater15m_FD_14877 | JGI IMG/M metagenome (IMG submission 14877)
CGTCAGTGATGATGTATTTAGCACCGCGGGGGCTGATGTGTACTTCGCGGTTGCCGATGTACTTTTCAGAGATGGTTGCCATTAGTTATCCTCCTGTGATTCGAGCTTCCGCAGCTCAGCGCGGATGTTGGCAGCCATGAACTTGTTGCCATGGCGTTCAGCAATTTCAAGCGCTTTCAAGTAGCGCTCGCGGCGGGAGGGTTCAGTCATGGTGCCAGCCTCGCTTTACCCCAGCGGCGATCCTGATACCAATCAGCGATCTGTGGCGACCAAGTCACAAAATGCGGCCAGATCAGATCGCATAGCTCACGAATTTCCCATTGAGCATCAGCTTTGGCACGCAAGTCCAAGAAGTGCAGAAAAGCGCGCAGGCTGAAGCTCACCACGAAGTGTTGGCGGTAGTCGAAGGGAAGAATGCCGCGGGCATGTTCTTCGGCGAAGCCGGCCCGGAGCAGATCCCTGTAGCGCTCGGCGGCGCTTCGGCAAAGTTCGAGATCCTGATTGCGCAGATCTTCGGTGTAGGCATATTTCTTGCCCTGCCGATCGCTGTAGTCCCCAATGGGACGGAGATAAAACACCTCCTCGAGCTCAAGGGCTCCGTCTGCTGCTCGGCAGATGCGTTCGCCGGTGTAGCGCATTGATTGCACATCGAAGCTGACGCCGACCCTGTGGGTGCGTGCCTGTTGCATCACCGAGTGAGGGAACCAGCCCACATTCAGCACGATCTGAGCGTGCTCCATCGGGCCGTAGTGGCCCCGTTCTCCAGCCAGCAGCCGCTTGACGCAGATATGTCCAGCTCGGGTTTCATCTGGCCAGTTGTCGCGATCATCAGCCACGAAGCCCTCGCTGTAGTCCTGGTGCATCGCGGCGTATATGCACTGCTGCGGATTAGGGGTGGCAGCAATTAGATCGACACGAAAGTAAGGATCATTCATGGATGTTTTCCAAATAGTTCATTGGGACTTCGATAATGCTAAAGACGTTGGAATTGGGATGCATTTCCTGCAAGCAGAGCTTAGCATCTTCTAAGTCAAATGCCATCACATTGACTATGCGAAAGTTGAGTCTCGCTTGATACAGCTTTTGTCTAAACATCAGTTGCGGAGCAAACGGGATAGGCGGCGTGCGAAGCGCTTGGCTTGGGCACGGTTGTATGTGGTGACATGCCAGTCACCACAGAAGGGGCAGTGGTAGGGAGTGCCGGTGTAGCCGCCGCGGCGTAGGTGTGCGACGGCGGCTTGGCGGTTCAAGTGGGGGATCTTGGTGGAGCACATGGCGCGTGCTCGGTGGAGGAAGCCTTCATCAGGAAGCTGGAAAGGGTCTGTGTGGGTCTGCAAAGGGCGGGGTCAATCGTTCTCGGTTGATGCTGGCAGGCTGGGGGCGTCTTGGATAGCTGCGGGGGCGAGGGAAGCACGCTCGAGGGCAGTTGCCAGGTCGGAAGCGGCCTGCAGGAGGGGGCCGGCAACGGGAGCGAGCTCGGAGCAGTAGCGAGCTGTGGCGCTCCAGAAAGTGTCGTTACGCATGGGTGCGGTAGTGCGTGAGGGCGGTGTTGATCAGGTCGCTGCGGGTGGTGCCGTAGCTGCCGGAGTCGCAAGCGGCGACGAGCCACTCGTAGTTCTCCGGCGTGAGTGTGAGCTGAACGTGGCGGCGCTTGAGGTCGCGTCGCATTTCTTCGTTCTGGCGCGCCAACTTGCTGCGGGAAGCGACGGAGCGGTAGCGCTCGAGATCGTCGGCGGTGATGTGGCCGAGGCCGATGGCAATCTGCATCATTTGCAGGATGCGCTGGCGACTGACACCGAGCTCGGAAGCGAGGTCGCTCCACTTGACAAAGCCCTGACGGCTGTAGTGGGCTTCGGCTCGCTTGATCAGGTCGATGTAGCGGTCGATTTGGACTGTGCGGGGCATGGGAGTTGGACAGGAACGACGGACAGGTTGCGCCAACCGAGGTGCTCGAGAGCAGCGGCGCGGCGGCTTGCGGTGACGGCTTCGACAAAGCGGGTGGCGTCCTCGGGGGAGGGGACCAGCGCGATGGGTGGGCCTTCGGGGCTGTGGTTGGCGGCGACGAAGCCGCCTTCAGCCAGGATTGTGTAGAAGAGGCGCATGGAAGGTATCGGCGGGGTAGTAGCGGCTGAGGATTCCAGAGTCTCGGAGGCGGGCATTGGCTTGCAGGATCTCAGTGGTGGAGGCACAGGTGCGGTAAAGCACGGTGCCCGTGGTTGGATTGCAGAGTTCGTAAAAAGCAAGGTCAGGAGAAGGCATGCGAAAGTAACGGCAGGGCCGTGAGCGAGCAGAAGGAGGTGGGCCGGGGAGCGCTCAGCGCTGCGGTGAGTCCGGCCTATTCAGTCTGGCAGGGTCATGAGGAGGTGGTGTAGCGGACGTGATAGGTGTTTTCACCGTCGTCGAGCTCGGTCAGGTCGGGGGCGGCGTCGTACAGGTTGAGGCAAGAGTCGATGAACTGGTTGACCCGGGCGTAGTCGAGGGCGGCGTGGATCCAGTGGGGGTTGATCTCATCATGAGACTCAATGAGACGCTCCATCTGTAGGCAGGCGGTGCGGTTGAAGCAGCCCCAGAGTTGTGTGATCAGGCCGATGGTCTGCATGAAGGTCTGATCGCTGAGCTGACCTTTGGTGAGCTCGGTGTGGATGATCTGGACGATCTTGCGCTGGGCTGGCGGCAGGCTGTCGAAGTTGGGGAAGATCTCGCGGACGGTGTCGTCGCTGAGTGACTCGAAGAGCCGCTCAGGGGTGTCGGGGATTTGCATGGTGGGGGCACTTTGATGCAAGGGTAGGAAGGCCGGCAGGGCCGGCCACTGGAGGGGTGGTTCATACCAGCGCCAGACAGGCCTCGCGGGCGCGCTCGATGCGCTTGGCGGAGGTGCCGCCCCAGAGGGACTCGAGGCGAGCGCGGGCGCGCTCGGTTTCGTTCTTGGCGCGGCCGGAGTCGTGAGTCTCGAACTGGGTGATGGCGTTGTAGAGGGCGTAGGTGGTGCCTTTGATGCCGGGGATGTTGGTGATGCCGAGGCCGGTGTTTCCGGAGTAGTGGCTGCGGATGGTGCCGATCTCGGGGAGGTCGGCGAGGGTGCGGGGGCGCTTGTCGCCGGTCTTCTTGTCGCGGATGGGGGTGGCGAGCTTGTCGGCGTAGGTGGCTTCGAGGACGCGGCGGGCGATCTCGGGGGTGAGGGTGACGTTGGTGATGGAGCGCAGCTCGTCGATGGAGGCGGCGAAGGTCTGGCGCTCGATGTCGATCAGCTGTGGGAGCTGGTGGGCGAACTCGGTGACGCTGCCGGTGTGGCGGCGGCGGAGGCCGGTGCCGTTGGTGATGGCGTTGCGGGTGGCGCGGCCGGTGAGGAAGTTGAGCTGGTTGGCGCAGGCGAGGCGGATGTCGCTGAAGAAGACGCCGAAGCCGCTGCTGCCGTCGTGGGAGTTGAAGATGTGCAGGTAGCGGCGGACGCGATCACCGGGGACGACTTCGCTCTCGGTGTTGATGGAGGCGGTGGCGTAGACGCGGCGGCCGTTGCGGATGGAGAGGACGGTTTCGAGGTTGATGTCCTCGCGGAGGTAGTCGAGGAGGTTGATCAGGGCGCTGTTTTGCACCGGGGTGTAGGCGGTGCCGTGGATGCCGAGGAGGGCATCGTTGTCGCTGCGGACGATGGAGCAGTGGTCGGGGGATTCGATGGGGCCGTCGGGGCCCATGTAGAAGACGGCGCGGCGCTCGGCGGTCCAATCGAGGCCGGCGATGGTGAAGGCCTCGGAGGCGGAGGCGTTCTCGGGGACGAAGGTGCCGAGCTGGGCGGTGAGGGGATTTACGGTGTAGCCGTGCTCGCGGTACTTGCCGTAGACGGCGGGGCCGTAGCCGTCGGCGGCGTAGGCGGAGGAGACGGTGCTGGGGCTGAAGTCACGCATGGTGGTGAAGTGGGTGGTGGTGTTGCCGGATTGGGTGCGGCTCCGGCCGGCCGCGTTGGTGGTCATACAACTGGAGCTTCTTTGATGAGCCTTAACAGCAGATCGCGCTGCCGTCGCTCTCGTCGCAATACGCTCTAAGTTGAGCCTTTGTAATCCGCTCTCCGTCTAAGAACAGCTTGGTGTTAATCCTGTGAAAAGGAAAGCCTGTAGAACTGCACATAAAGACGTAGCTCAGCTCTACATCAAGACATTGGCCGGTAGACAGCCGGTACTGCAGCTGTTTGGTGTCTTGGTGCAGGGGATCGCCTACACCTCCGAGACCTTTCTTGTAGCGGCGGCAGGCCTGTTCAACGATTGAAGTGATTTTGCCTGTAGGGATTGGTTCAGTCATTCGCCTAAGTGAATCAGGTGGGTTTCTAGGTACTTGTGGACCTCGTGAAGTTTGCGGGCGGCTTCGTTGCGTTCAGTGGTGGCCTGCTGCCAGGCACCGTCTGGTTGCACGTAGTAATCGCGCTGATTGAACTCGATAGCGTTGAACGCTGTGATGGCTTCATTCAACCGGTTCCATGCAGCGAAGTAGCCCTCGGAGAGCATCTTGTGGCTTGTGCCGTTGAGATGAACAGCAGGGAAAACAGTGAATTCAGTCATAGGTAAAGGACCATGGGGCCAGTGGTTTGGACGTAGAGGCGAGCGCCGCAAGACAGCGGCTTGTGGATGGCGTTGACGCCCTCGAATTCACCGCCGGCAGTCCACCGCTTGCACGGGTGGGACTTGCCTTTGAACTGGACGGTGTAGGGGCAGACGTCCTCGCCGGCCATCGCGCGGCGGAGGAGGTTCTGGTTGACGTGGATGCGTTTGATGCATCCCTCGGGGAGCTGCTTAATAGTCATGGGTCAATCAGGTGTTAGAGGTAGCCGGCAAAAGCCATTCCTGGTTCGTCATAGAACCAAGTGATGTCGAGGTCTTCAAACTGTTCTCTGAGGTAGAGGCAAAGTTCCTCTGGTGGTCCCCAGGCCGTCAGGAACTCGTACTGGAGGAAGTCAGACATGTCATCGGAACAGTCCGGTGAATCGATGTCCCACTTGGTGCCCCAATGCGCAAGTCGCCAGTTGTACCAGCGATCGTCGATAGTGCCGTCAGGGAAATAGTGGCCGCTCCATGGAATGCGGTATTTAGGTCCAGGGAGCCAGCCTTTCTCGTTTGGCGTTTGTCTCCAGTCAGGCTCGGGCCTGAGGATTTGGAAGGGAGTGGATGAATCCATTGCGCCACGAATGAAATCAATCGTGTCGTGATTTTCCGAGGTAAAGGTCACTCGGTTGCTGCACCAATTAGGCATGAGTCAATCAGGTGAATCAGGTGGGCTTCGAGGTACTTCTGCATCGTCAGGCCTTGGTACGGGTGTAGAAGTAGCTGCCGGGTCCGAAGTCCTCGAGCAGGTGGGGGAACGCAGCCTCTATGCGGCGGCGGTTGGCGGCGTCGCCTTTGAACCAGGCGTGAGCCAAGGCGGTGCAAAAGCCGCCGCCGTGGCGTTGCATGGCGAGGAAGGTGCGCCACTGGTCTTGCGGCGTGAGTGTGTCGAAGGTTGCGGGGCTCATGGGCGGTAGTTGGTGGTGAGGGCGACGTAGACGGTGGGGTTGTCGGTGGCCAGGCCTTCGGCCTGTTCGCGGAGTTGGGTTTTGCGGAGGGCCTCCATGGCGGCCTCGGTTTCGGGGGTGTAGGTCCACTTGTGGCGGATCTTGCGGGTGACGACGAGGTCGCCCTGCTCTATGCGGTCGAGGTCGAGGCGCTGCATGCGCTCACACAGCCATTGGCGGTGAGCGGTGAGCTTGGCGGTGAGGCGCTGGGCTTCGAGCTGGAGCTCGTGAGCGTCAGCCAGGCGGCGGCCGATGGAGCCGGAGGGGCTGTAGCTGCGGACTTTGGCGGTGGGGTTACGCATGGATTGGAGAGAACGTGCAGAGATTAGCAGCTTCGCTGCGATGTGTGCAACTTATGCACTTAGGGGCCTGTAGTGGATGCGGGGACGATCGGTAGCGCCACGGGGGTTTGGCGGTGGAGCTGCTGGCCGTGGTTGATGGCCAGGGCAGCGAGGGCGAGGCCGACGAGGAAGCCGGCCACGTGCTCGGGGTGGATTCTCATGAGCATTTGGAAGTAGCGGTGGTGGAGCGGCCGCCGTGGGCGGGGAAGGTGACCACGAAGTCGCGGTCAGCGCGGGAGCAGAGCGGGATGCCACCGCCGCAGGACGCGCACTGCGTGGGGGAGCCGTCGAACGTCGCTGGACACTGCCGAAACTTGACACCGCGGTAGGTGAAATGCGGCGGAGCGTCCTCGGGGACGACGCAGACTGTGGGGTAGCCGCGGCGGGCGAGGCGAGCGGCCTCGGTGCGCGACTCGGTGGACAGGTTGACCACGAAGCCGCGGCGCAGGGCGCTGCGGATGGCGGCGAGGTTGGCCGCGCTGCGGATGTGGTGGGTGTATGTCCAGGCAGCACCAAGGTGCGCCGTGGCATCGGCCAGGCGGCGCAGCAGGGCAGCGTGGATGCGGCCGGCTTGGTGCCATAGGTCGCCGGCTACGTCGTGCCGGAACATGCTGCCGGGACGGAGCCGGGCTACCTGAGCGATGAATTGCTCAGGCGGGACGCCGCGGGTGCCGGCGGTGACGGCATCCCAGTGCTGGCGGGTGTAGTAGCCGGCCTCGGCGTAGCAGCCGCCGTCGCCGGCGAGGGGGCATCCGGGTGCGCAGCTGGGGCGGGCCGTGGTGGACACGGCGATGGGTCCGGTCTTCGAGTTGGAAGACCGGACGGTGAGGGCGGAGTGCATGCTGGTTACAGCTTGTGAAGGAAAGGCGCAGAGGCGCCCAGGGAGCCGACCTCGGGGGAGGAAGGGCTCCGGGGGCGCGTCAGTTGCCGGTGCTGGTGTCGACGATGAGCATGATTCATGCTTCTGGGTCAGGGGTGAGGCCCAGGCGGGCGAGGGTTGCGCCGGTGTTGGCATAGGGGCGCTCGGTGGCCAGGGGGCCACGGAACATCCAGCTTTGGAAAGTGCCGGACCAGTAGAGGTGGGAGGGATCGACACCGACGGAGCGGAGTTGAGCGGCCGTCACGGGAGGAACGGCGCGGTTGGTGAAGTGGGTCTTCATTGGCGGTAGTTCAGAGCGAGGTCTTTGATCTGGTCGATGTAGTAGCCCTCCCACAGGATTAGGCCGTTTTTGTTCATGCCATCAGGGATTGATAGAGGGTCCACAGTTCGTTGACTGCTTCGAGATCACGCTCAAGCTGCTCGTCAGTGGCAGGGTTGGCGTCATTGATGCGTTGCTCTTGCTCGGTGAGCAAGTCGCCGAGCATCTTGATCGCGGGAAGTGAGATGTTCATTTCAGGTTGGCGATGCGGGTTGCGAGCTGATCGATAGGGCCGTTCCATGCACGGCCTCGGTTGTCTTCCCTGAAGGCGAGTAGATACTGCTCTTTGCTCTCCTTGTCATGGGGTAGATCCGTTGCGTGCCAGTCGTTGTAGAACGACAGGGCGTTGACGATCGCCAGTTGTTCGGCCTCGGTGAGGATGGCGTGGACTTTGGTGGTGATAGGCATGGGTCAGTCGGAGAGATAAAGGGTGTAGTCGGAGGATTCACGGCAGTTGCAAGCCCACGTCCACAGGACGCGCTTACGGTTCTCTTCGTGGTCACACAAGTCAGAGCTATCCCACGCACCGAAGCCGCGCAGGTACTCGCGGAACAGCCAGGCAGGCCCGTCAAAATCAAGATGGTCCACCCAATAGTTCACGTCTTCCTCGCAGTCACCTTGATGGCTGCAATCCATGACGCACTCCTGGGGGAGTTGCCGCACAGCGGCACGGTCCATAAACCAGTCGTTTTCGTACATGATTCACATAGGAGCGAGGATTGAATAAGCACGGATGCGGGAACGCTTTTCGGATTGCGGACGCTGCCGGATTTTTATGGGCTGGCCGATGAACTCCATCCGGCGCATGAACCACCCAAGGTCACAGTCCTCTTCCAAATAGACGTACTCACCGCGCTCGTGGGAGGACGGTGAAAATTCAGAGCGCCAACGCGCCCCGAGGTGCTCACGCAGCACGGCAATGGGCACCTTGAGCCAGCCGTGGCTGGGGTCGGAATAGAAGTCGAAAGTCATCAGTTCACACAGTGGTGGTTGTTGTATTTGCGGAGCATCCGCATGTAGCGGGTCTCCTCTATCTCTGCGGCAGCTCGCTTGGCTTCGAGCTTTGCGAGATAGTCCCGGTCAAAGTTCGGGACTTGCTTGTATGCCTCGACAAGATCCCTGTAATAGCGGGCATTCTCCAGGATTGTGTCTCCAGTGTTCATGGTTCAGAGACGGACTCGGAGTCCGGCGGGGAGATCACGGTTGCGGCGGGTGAGCTCCATGCCATAGGTGCTCGCTTGATCGAGGTAGTAGCCCTCGCGAGCGGGATTCCAGCCGCGCATCGCGTCAGCTGCCTTATGGCAGTCGGACACGATGTAGCGGAGGGAATAGGAGTCCAGCGTCTTGGCATGGCATTCCCAGCGATCGAAGTGCTCGGGGGTCGCGTGGTCGGTGATCATTGGCCGGCCTCGATCAAGGCGAACAGCTCCTGCTTGACAGCGGAGACGGTGGGCCCATCGACGGTGTGGATGCCGTAGACGCCGTAGAAGCACGGTTCACCAGTGCTCAAATCCACTTCGGAAGTGATGAGCGCGATGGCCTGGGGGCGGACGCCCTCGGGGCGGGGAACATCTGTGCGCCAGATGAGTTCCAGGTATCCGTCCGCGTTAGCACGACGGGAATCAAACTGCATGGTGCTAAACCTCAGCTAGGTGGATAAGCCCGGTGAGAAGCCGGGCGATAGCAGCTAGGGGGACTTGAACCCCCATACAGAAAGCCCACCCCCCAACAAGGGAGTGGGCTGACTGCGCCTTGCCGCCGAAGCGGTAGCCGCTAAGTTCTTGCCTGACTGCCAGTCAGGGCTTAAATGTTGCAGAGCCGGATGACAATCCGGGTTGCGTTATTCCCAGGAAACCAACGGTTTACACCAAGGTCAGCGCGTTCAAGAGCTAGGTCGTTTAAGGACCGCACACTCAGAGAACCGGGGTCATTGGATGAATCACCCGTGCTGCCTTGTCAGGCCGCAATCTCCTTTCCACTTGCTCCCAGGGCGGTTAGGGCCACCGTGCTGATCCCTCAGCACCTGCTACACGCAACGTGGCTTGTCCCTCATGGTGGACAGAACTTGGGCGCTTTCCCGTAACGGTCAGGTGACCGCGTCCCTTGATTACACGAACTCCGCAGAGTCACGCTTGGGGACCATCGTCCGGCAGAACCGCAGGCATCGCCGCCCTTGGATCTTTATCAGCGCTTACGTTCCGTTGCTGGCCATCGGCCAGCCGCAAGCTTGTTTTATGGCGCGGGGCCCTGCCCCGCTCTGTGACTTAACTCATTAGCTGAGCTCCTGTAGTAATTTGACTCTTAAAGGATTGCACAAGACCGGAATCCTGTCAACCCTACCGGCCGGAGCCGGATCGACGCACAAAGGAGGGAGGCTGGCCTATGGCCTAGGCCTCGCAAGTCCTTTGCGTTCGATGCATCAATGGTTGCACCTAGGGGCCAATCCGTCAACCCTATTCGTTGAGTCTCATGAGACAACGGGTGAGACGGCCGTTGTCTCATGAGACAACGGGTGAGACGGCCGTAGGCCGCTTGCCAGGTAGGGATGAAACGCGCATGATGTGCGCGCGTGACCCAGTATTGCATGGCCTGGCCAGCACGTCAAGCCGATCCGTTGAGTCTCATGAGACTCACTGCGCCGCAGGCGATCTCAGTTGAGTCTCACCAGGCGCAGCCTGAGACAGGGGCGGAGCATGTATATGTGGGGGAGTACCCTAGAAAAAATGTATATGTATGTAGTTGCTACAAACCTATTCGCTAAAAGCTTCTTTATTAGCTGCTAGCTGCAAACGCAACTTATTCATCGCTTTTTTGTAGACAGTAGAGATGCAGTGACGTGATATACCGAGCTCGGTGGAGAGTTCTTGTCGGCTGAGCTTGTCAAAGTGGATGCCTTGCAGCACGCGCAGCTGCTGAGGGTCGAGAGAAGCGAGGGCGTCGTTGAGGAGGTTGTCGCGCTCGGTGATGGATAGTACGAGCTCGGGGCTTTCAGAAGGTGAGGGGTCGGTTGTGCTCAGCACTTCGAGCAGCGTGGTATCAGAGAGCTGGCAGAGGGAGTCGATCGAGGCGCAGTCGGTGATTGTGCAGTGAGCGAGGGTTTCGCTGATGCGTGTTGGGGGAAGCTCGAGGAGTTCGCTCAGCTCGTGGACTGTGGGGGAGCGGCCGTGCTCGGGGATGAAGAGTCCTATGGCCCGTTTGATTTTGAAGGCTGTGTCCTGCACGTTGATCGGCAGGCGGATGGTGCGGGAGGAGTTGTAGATGGCACGACTGATGGACTGGCGGATCCACCAGTAGGCGTAGGTGCTGAAGGCGTAGCCTCGGGTGGGATCGAATAGCTCGATGCTTCGGATCAGGCCGAGGCTGCCTTCTTGGATGAGGTCGCTGAGGTCGAGTCCTCGGTGTTGATAACGCTTCGCAATCACAACTACCAGGCGGAGATTGGTGGCGACCATGAGGTCGAGGGAGCGTCTGCCGCGGCGGGCGATGTGGGGAGGTGCGGCGTGGCGGTCGGGTTGATCGGCGCCGGGTGGGGTGTAGCGAATCCATTCCTGGATGCGGTAGGCGTGCCGCAGCTGGACCTCCAAAGAGAGGACAGGGTAGCGAGCGATGTCGTTCAAGTACTGGGTCAGAAGTTCCGACATAGCTCGGGGTGGCGTCAGAGGCGGACGTCGATGTGGATGTGATACTTGGGGTTTGTGGAGCCGAAATGTTCAATTTGAGTCACCTCGATGTTATCGATAGCCACTTCACTTATCGAGCTGAAATCGTTAAGAGCGTTGCCTATGTGTTGCTCGAGATGCAGCACATGCTGACGCAGTTCGGGGATGGTTAAAGAGTTCATTGGGCGAGTGTTGTTTTTGTGTTGCAGAGCACAGCGTCAACTGCACTACGGAGATCGTTAACAGAGCTGTTGTTGTGGATGACGTGGTGGAAGCCGAGGGAGTAGTCGTGGTTGGGGTCGTCGAAGGGGAGGAGGTGGTCGAGTCCGCCCTCGGAGGCGTGGTCTGTGTCGTGCTCGATGCCGGGACGGGTCACCTTCCAGAGCTGGGCGTCGAAGCGGCTGAGCAGGACGGCTTCGTTTTCGTAGCGGATGTCATCGACGACGACGTTCTCGATGCCGCCGACGCGGAGGCGCATGTAGCGGGTGGCCCAGCAGCGGAGCCAAAGCTCGGGGTGTACGCACTGACGACCCCATTCGGTGCCAAGAGTGCGGAGGAGGTGGCGGGCGTCGACGCGACTGTCAATCTCGGGGATGGGGGCGTTTTTGTCGTTGCGGGTGAGGGCGTAAGCGTCGCCGGGGTTGTAGCCGAACTCGATGAGGAGGGTGCTGAGCATGGCTTTCAGCGGTGCGGCGAAGCTCAGGCGAGCGAAGCCGTGCTGTGCGATCAGGTGATCGGCGATTGTGGATTTGCCGCTTTGTGGCGCGGGAGAGTAAATAGCAACGAGCATGGTTATTTGTTGGTGAAAGAGAAGCGAGCGGGTATCAGGGAGATAATGAACCAGGTGTAGACGCAGTCAGCGGCGTCTTTGTAGCTCTCGGGGGGTGTGTCTCCGTTGTTGTCGGGGTCGCCTAGTGCGTTCCAGAGGAGCTTTGCAATCTTGTTTATGTGAGTGTCTACTATTTCTGGATTCTTCAAGAAAACACTGATAGATAGCAGGGTGTGAGCTGCGGTTACGTCAGGGCTGAGTCCGAACTCGGTGAGGGCTGTGTAGATCTCGGTGGTGTCTGGTGTGGAGGAGTTGAGCAGTTGCTCGGTGTCTATGCCGAGTTTGCTTGCACGCTGGGTGATCAAGGAACCCGCGATTACGTCGCTGACCATGCCGTGCATAGCATTTTCGATTTGTTGAGTCATGCGCGGGAGCGGGTGAAACGTTTGACGCGAGCTTCAAAGTGCTTCATGTACTGTTGCAGCTGGCGAGGGGATAGTTCTTCGATCTGTGGTGGTTCGTCGGGGATTGCTACCACGATCAAAGCGCGGGTGATGTTGAGACCTTGTGGTTTGTAAACGTAGTTGGCGGCGGCGGTGTACGCAGCGACCTGCAATGCGTACTCGTACATCTTTGCGGGGTTGCGGACTTTATCTGCTGTCTTCCAGTCGAGTAGGGACGGTTGTTCACCGTCGTCGTCGAGGTAGGCGATGCAGTCAAAGGTGCCGGCGTAACGGAGCGGGTGATAGATGGCGCCCTCGCAGACCAGGTTGCGGCGAATGCGGTCGAGGAAGCTGCGGGTGCTTTTCCAGTACGGGGTGTTGAGGAAGTCGAAGGCGGGCTCGGTGCCGTCGAGGAGGAAGCGCTCGATGGCGTCGTGGTGGCGGGTGCCGCGGAAGCTGGCCAGATTGCAGATGGCGTCGGCGCGGGCTTCGCCGATTGATTCGCGCCACTGCTGGAGGCCGGTGTTGTCGCGGGTGCCACTAAGGATGGTGGTGACGGAGCTGCATGCACCGATGGGGGTGCTGTAGCTGCGCTCGCCGTTGACGTGAGAGCGGACGGGCTCGAACTTGGGGAGGGCTCGGATGGCGTCAGATGTCATAGGGAACGCCGTCGATGGGCATGAGGAGGGCGTTGGCGTCGCATTTGAAGACTTGCATGAGATCGACGAGAACATTCGGATCGATGAGCTTGGTCTTACCGCTGGCCATCCGGCCAAGGGAGTAAGGCGAGATTCCTGAGACCTCGGAAACGGCTTGTAGGGTGAGCTGGGTGCGGAATAAATGAAAGCGGATGTTTCGCCCGAGCAGCTGTGTTGCATCCATAGGAATTAAAAATAAAGGGGGAGTTTTAGCTCCCCCGGTGCCGGTGCAATTAGACAGAAGAGCCGCCGAAAGGATCTTCGTTGTCGAAGAGGCGTGTCAAGTCGCACTCGAGATCATCGAAGCGTGCTTGCAGAACGGGCTTCACCTCTTTAGGCGGTGCAGCTACGAGGGTGTATTCGGTCTTGATGCCTTCTCCCTTTTTTGAGATCTTGATGTCGTAGTTTGTGGGGTCGCCGTAGTCCTCGTCAGCGATGTACTTGAACAGCTGATCCATCAGAGTTTTTTGAGTCATCTGGAGGATCTTGAAGTCATCAGAGGCGTAGTCATAGACGACACCGGCAAGAAAGCGCTTGATGGTTTGGTAGCCTTCTTGTTGCCTGATGTTGGCGGGGAGCTCTTCCGGTTTGGTTTCCCAGCGGATGGGCTTGTTGTCAACGGTCCAAGCCTCGAAGCCGGTGAGGCCTGAGCCGAAAAACCGCAAACGGGTCTCTTCGGTGAACTTGGACGGGTTGAGGTAGCGGCCGGAGCCGGAGGCCTCCTTGGAGATCTCCTCGATGGCTGCGGCTGAAAGAAAACCTGACATGTGGCGAAGTCCCTTAAGTAGTGGGTGATGTGCCAGAAGCGGAGGGTTTCCCCGCTTCATGAGCAGATCATAAGGGGTAGGCGAGGGGCTGTCAACATGTACGTGGGAATACACAGCTATCTGCGAGTCTTACAAGACTCATGCGGGGTCGTTGCCGTCCGCAGCTGCTCTGGGTACGTTGAATTACGGCCAATAAAAAACCCCCCGCTGGTGGCGGAGGGTGGTGGCCTTCACTTGCAACCAAAGCCTAATGGACAAACAAAAGAAAAGCAATGGTTCGGATCTTCTCAAGGGCCGGGCTATTGAATTGCTGCGGCGTGATGTTTTTCCTGATGGGTGGTCATTTGTGCCAGTAGCTGGCAAAGCCACCTATGTGAAGGAATGGAGCACAAAACCGCTGACTCGGGTTGAGTGCATGACGGCGTACCAGCTCAGGCAGGACTATGTGGGCCTGGGAGTGGTGACGGGGTCGTTCTCGGGGGGGCTGATCGCTCTCGATATTGATGGGGAGGACGCTGATTCGCGCTACAGGGAAGCGGCCGGAAAGGAGTACGAGCCGTACGGCGAAGAGAAAACGATGTCGTGGACATCAGGTAAGCCGGGGCGGCGACAGATCCTGTATCAGGTGCCTAAAAATCTGGTTCCTGAGCTGAAGGATCTCAAAACGCTGATTCTGCGTACAGACGATGGCGAGTGGCATGCGGGGCATGGAGATACCAACCGGGGAGCTGGTGGTGTGCTCGACCCCGAGAGTGGTGAAGCCTACGAAGAGGTTGTCCTGCGCTTCAACGCCTGTCAGAGCGTGGTGCCTGGGTCGCCACATCCGGAGACCAAGAAGCCTTACAGCTTTCTGAACTACAACGACGGCAAGGTGGCGACGGCGCCGCAGTGGGTGCTGGATGTGCTGCGCCCGTACAGGAAGCCGACGCAGTGGCTGTCCGAGGCTGAGCAGAAGCAGCTAATGGAAGACATCGGCGGACATACGGCGGTGCCGTCCAGGCAGATCCGCGGATGGTTCTTCAAAGAGGAAGTGCAGGCGTTGCTTCAGCCTCGGCTGGAGGATTTGATCTTTCAGCATCCGGTGTTCGACGAGTACGGATGGAAGCGTCGGGGAGGGGATAAGCCGCAGCGCATGAGTGGGTGCCCGTGGCATGGAGGGCGCAGCGGAACCACGTTTCAGTACGCGGAGGAAACTGGCTGCTGGGACTGCAAAGCATGTGGGGTCGGGGGAGACGTTCTCGACTTTGTGCACAAGATCCGCACGAAGGACATGCACGCGGAGCGGCCTACGGGGCCTGATCTTGAGGCGTATGTGGCGGAGATTGCGGCCGAGCTCGGATACGACTATCCGGCGTGCGCGACGGCGACGGAGGTCACCGTTAAAGATGCGCCTCTGAAGAGGTTGTCGGGGCAGGAATTCTTCACCACCGCGGAGAAGATCATCAATGGGTACGACAACGCGGAACTGGCGCACTACCAGCTGATGGAGTTGGTGCGTGACTCGGGGCTGACGCACGTCTACAAATCAGGTCCGCAGGTGGAGTCGGCGCTGGAGCGGTTCTTGCTGCACCAAGAGCAAGTGGAAGAAGATCCCAAGTGGCAGGAAAAGGTGCGCGGGCAGCGGGACTATCTGATTCCGGATTTTGTGTCAGCACCGAGCTCGATACTGCTGCATGCTCGGGGTGGCATGGGCAAGACCAGGCTTGCGGTGCTGCTGGCGAAGATTGTGGGCCAGAAGCTGCCGATGAAGGTGCGGGGCCTGAAGGTGGAGCCGACGGTTTCGGGGAACGTGCTGTTCATTGGCAACGACATGTCGATGACGGACTACGCGGAGTACCTGGATCAGCAGGGGATTGACTCAACGGGGGCGGACTCGTGGTTTCGGTTCAAACCGCAGTGGCAGCAGAGTCAGTACAGGGTGCTGCTTAGGTGGCTGCAAGAGATCAAGCCTGTGCTGGTGGTGGTCGACTCGTTGACGTCGGTGAGCACGATGATCGCGGCCAAGGAGTATGAGAAGGAGTACTCGAACACGCTGTACCGGTTGGCGCGGGAGAACGGAACGGCGTTTCCGGCTACGACGTTTCTGTGGATTCACCACAACACGAAGGACGGGACGAAGTTTCGCGGGACCGACACGCTGCGGAATGCGGTGCACGAGACTTGGGAGCTGAAAGATCTCAGCGATGAGGAGCGAGCTCAATACGGCGACCACGCGCTCATCCTCGAGATCGACAAGAGTCGCGGCATGCGGGGTGGTGATCGATTTTTGGTGCAAGAAGACATTGAAGAGGCGCTGAGTATTGAGGATCTGACGCCGACGGTGACCCGGGAGAACGGAGGGAATGGGGACGAGACGCCACGGACGATCGTTCTCGGGATCCTCAAAGAGGCGGAGGCTCCAATGACGGCTAAGGAGCTGCGTTACGCGCTTAACGCGCGGCTGGCGGGGCGCAGGGGGCCGGGGACGATCGTGAGTGAGAAGACGGTGAAGCGGTGGGTGCAGAGGTGGGTTGTTGCCGGCCTCGTGGAGGAGTCGAAGGTGAGACAGGCGGGAACGAAAGGTGGGAGGCCTTGCATGGGTTTTTCTGTCAAGCGTTCTATATACGAGTCACGGAGTGTCCAAAACCTTCCTTCTTTCTTTGAAACTCCTTCTAGTGGAAGGGATTTGAGTTTTGGACACGAGGATGGGAAAAATGTCCAAAACCCCGAAGTGTCCGAAACCTCCGAGGGTGAAGTGGTACAGCAGGGCACAGTCTCAAATGAGACGTATGCGACAAAGCAGCCTGTGGAAAAACTGGGGAAAAACCCCCCTGAAGAGGGCCCTGAGGTTTTGGACATTTCGGACACAGAAGAGGGGTTGTCCAAAACCTCCGAGGCTGAAACCCTTTCCAGCACAGGCGTTTCGGAAAATCGTTCCGAGGTTTTGGACATTTCCTCGGAGGTATATGGGAAGCCCGTTTCTACGCAGGACTATGGAGACTGGGAGGAGGACTGGTAATGCGACTCAATCTCAGCGCCAGGAGGGCTCTTCACCGAGCTCGGCCTGGCCGCTGGGCGGTGCCGTCGGAAGCAGCAATGTCGCTATGAAGCTGCGAGCTTGAAAGTGAGACTTGACGAGAGTCTTTGCTAAAGCTTTTAGCTCTGCTATATTGCTACAGTCATCGATCTGCCTTAGCGCTGACTCAACAGCAAAGCTACGAGTAAGATCATCCACACCAAAGTCGCAGTTAACCAAGTATGCCATCGACTGAGACACTTGCCCACATACAAGCATTAGAAAATGTTGATTTCGATTTCATACGTGGCCCGCAGGCGGCTTCGCTGCTGAAGCGACGCGTTACCGAGCTCGGTGAGGCTGAAGGCCCGTTGGGGGTAGACACAGAGACGACAGGGTTAGATCCGCTGGCGAATCGCGTGCGTCTCATTCAAGTCGCAAGCTGCGACTACGCACTCGTGGTCGATGTGGAAGGATGGCGTACCGAGGGCGAAAGGCAGTTGCCCTGGGATGCGCCAGGGCTGCAGGAGCTAAAGGCGCTGCTCGAAGGTCCGCAAAAGAAGGTGCTGCAGAACGCTGCGTTCGACTTGAACTTCCTCGCCGGCGAGGGTGTCGAGCTCGGGGGATCGGTTTTTGACACGATGATCGCCGCCAAGGTGGTCAATAACGGCACGGGGGCGAAGAATGACCTCGGAAGCCTCGTGAACCGAGTGCTGAAGGTGCCGCTGCCGAAGGAGCTGCAGAAAGCGGACTGGGGTGGCGAAATCTCGGATGAGATGGTGCGCTACGCGGCGCGGGACGCGGTGTGCCTACCTCGCATGGTGCCGGCGCTGGTGGCGGCGCTGAAAGAGGCTGAAGTGTCGCCCTCGGTGACGCTGTGGGACGTTTTCAAGCTGGAGATGAAGGCGTTGCGGCCGATTGCGCGCATGCAGTGGAATGGGTTTGGGTTTGATGCGGTGGCTGCCGCGGCTTTGCAGGTCTCATTGCAAGACCATACTGAGACTCTTAAGACGCACTTTCTTGAGACCCTGGATGTCGCGCTCAAGGCGGAGCATCCGGATGAACCGAGCGTGTGGCTGCCTCGCGATGAGGATGGCACGCTGAACACACGCGAAAAAGACTCGGGGTCGATTCGCAAGGGTACGAAGCGTTACAAGGGTTTCAACCCGCGCTCGCCAAAGCAGATGGCTGAGCGATTTGAGCAGGCAGGGATTCTGTTGCCACCGGACCAGAAGGGAGCTCCGAGCCTGGATCAGAACCTATTGGCATTCCTGAAGGGGGAGTACGAGCTCGTGGCGATGTACCTCGAGTGGAAGACGGCTGTGACTCGTGTGTCTCACATTGAGAAACTGCTGGATTCGATTGGGCCAGATGGGCGGATTCATGCGGGGTATAGGCAGATGGGAACGGAGACTGGGCGCCTGAGTTGTTCTTCGCCGAACCTACAGCAAGTACCTCGTGAGGGGGAGTTTCGGCGTTTGTTCCGAGCTCGGAGTGGGTACAGGCTTGTCGTGGCGGACTTCAGTCAGGTGGAGCTGCGGGTGGCAGCGGAGCTTTCCGGGGAGGAGCGTATGCGGGCGGCGTACAAAGCGGGGAGAGATCTGCACACAGAGACTGCAGCGTTGGTTACGGGTAAAAGTGCAGATAGCATTACGAAGAAAGAACGTACTTCGGCCAAGTTGTGTAATTTTGGGTTATTGTATGGAGCTGGTGCTGCTACTTTAAGAAAACAAGCTGTTGCACAGTATGGCGTAGATATGGAGCTAGAAGAAGCGCAGGAATTAGTGACTGGATTTAGAGAAGCGTACCCACAACTGTATGAATGGCAGATGCAGGAAGGTAACAAAACAACTAAGGGTGTGTTCACACGATATGGTCGACGTAGGATGTTGACAGGTTTCAATGACAAGTACACGACACGAATCAATACACAGGTGCAGGGGACTGCAGGGGACATTGCCAAGATCGCCCTCGCGATGATCTGGGACCGGATTCAGCAGGCAACGCCTGGTGAGGCGCTGTTGATTGCCATGGTGCACGATGAGATCGTTCTCGAGGTCGTGCAGGATCGTGTGGAGCAATGGTCGGAGCTGTTAGCAGGTGCTATGGAGGCTGCTGGTTCGGTTATTTGTAAGGCGGTTCCTATTGTGGCCGAAGCTTCGTCTGGTGACACTTGGGCAGATGCCAAGTAGTACGACTTGTGGTAGGATATTTATGTAGCGTTTTTCTAGCAATGTTGACAGGACAAGAACTGCTTTCGTTTGTGAAGGCCAATGTGGACATGGATCAAGCTGAAATTGCGCGCGGGGCTGGCTATGTGCGCGTGACGGAAAAGGGCACAGAACGTTTGTTGATCAATAAGCTCAATGAAGCGTTGCTGGAAGCTAAAGGGCTCAAGCTTAAAAGCAGCAAGAAGCCTGGCAAGTCGGCGCAGTATTTGACTACAGTGCACCGTACTGGTGTGATTCTGGTGGGAAAGACGTACTCGCAGAAGTTTGGGGTGGAGCCTGGTGACGAGCTGAAAATCGTCATTGAAGAGGATTCGATCCGGTTGGTTCCGCAGCCCGCGAGTCGGAAGCCTAAGACTGAAGCAGTGAACGAAGCCTGTAGTATTCCGTCTGCTGCTTGATGGGTGATAACGAGCTGCGATCTCGGTTGTTGGCTCAACTGACAAAGATTGCAGAACGTTTGCCGAATGGGCTCCTTCATCGGTTGGTGAAGGATGCCCAGTTTTTTCATGACTGGAATATGAAGAAAAAGAAAGCTAGAGCGTCTGCACGGTTAGCTCAGTATGAAGCGTGGAAGCTTAAAGCGGAGGATAAATACTGGCGTGGGGTTCGGCGTAACGGCTAGGATGGAGTGAATACATTGACATTATGGCTGCTCGTAAGTCTTACTCGAACACTTGGAAGGGGGTGGAGCAAGCAGCCAAACGCGCAGGTGCGAAATATCCCGAGCTCGTGGCGGCGCAATGGGCGCTAGAGAGTTCCTGGGGAAAGCACACCTCGGGGAGGCATAATTACTTCGGTTTGAAGGGGCAGGGCTCGGATTGCGTAACCACCGAAGTGATCAACGGCGAGACGATTACGATCACAGATGGGTTTCTGGATTTCTCGGACCTCGGGGAGTGTGTGCAGTATTTAGTGGACCGATGGTACAAAGACTTTGAGAGCTGGAAAGGTGTCAACCATGCGGTCAGCCGGGATGCGGCGGCGCGTGAGCTCAAAGCGCAGGGGTACGCGACCGATCCGGCGTACGCGGAGAAGTTAATTAGGCTCATGGATGAGCATGCGGGCTCGGGTAGCGGAACAGAGGCTCAAAGCTCGTACACACGTATACAAGCCGTGCGAGATACCTGGCTGAAAAAGAAGCCGGTGCAGTCTTCCGAGCTCGGGGAGGATGAGCGGGTGGCTGTGTCTGCAGGTAAGTCCTACAGCGTGTTGAAGTGGGATGAGCTGCCGGCACAGGCGCATGCGCAAGTCGAACTTGGTTATGGGGCGGGTACTTGGTACATTTATGAACCTCATTGGGTGCAAGAGGGTGCGCCGCAGGCGAAGCCAGAGGTGGACTGGGAAGACTTCAGTTGTTTGGTGACACCCAATCTCGCGGTTGGTGAGGTGCTTCAGTACGACAAGCGGAGGACTCCGGCGCAGGGGGCGTCAGTGCGAGCTCGGTTGCTGCGGACTGCGGCGGAGTTTCAGAAGGTGCGCGATGCTTGGGGTCGGCCGCTGGGGGTGACGAGCTTTTACAGGCCGGAGCCGATCAATCAGCAGGTTGGTGGGGTGCCGGGCTCGAGACATGTGGTTGGGGAGGCGTTTGATGTCTATCCCGTGGACCGCAGTCTGGAGAGCTTTTACCAGTGGATCCGAGTGCGGTGGACTGGTGGACTAGGAGATGGACGCTACCGCGGTTTCATCCACTTGGACGTTAGTGGCGGAGGCTTCGTTCCCGGTGCGGGTGTCCGACCTTCTCGCGAATGGACGTATTAGATTGGGTGAGTCGGCGGTGCTGGTAACACCCCGACTCGTGACCAACCTGAAGGTACAGGCTGATGGATCAGAGCTTAGAGCAGTGGCGCCCAGTTGCAGGCTATGAGGGCCTGTATGAGGTCAGTGATGCGGGCAGGGTGAGGAGCGTTGATGGGGAGAGATGGAATGGTCAAATAACACACAAGTTCACAGGGCGCATTCTGAAGCAAGCTACTAGTGCTTACAAGCAGGTGACGTTATCCAAAAACAAGAAACTAAAGACTTATAGGGTGCATCAGTTAGTCGCAGATGCATTCTTGCCACCCTGTCCCGGCCTGCGGGGTAGACGAGCTGGTTGCTATCAAGTGGATCATATAAACAATAACAGGTTCGACAATAGAGCCTGCAACCTGCAGTGGCTCACGGTAAGAGATAATACTTACACCAAAAATCCAAATGCGCTAGCCAAGCGTCTAGGCTCTAATCATCCCAATGCGGTGCTTAATGAGCAACAGGTTGCGGAATTAAAAAATTCAACAGAAGGAGCAGGTGTTCTGGCGCAGCGCTATAAAGTTAGTAAAGGCACCATACAGGATATTAGAAGTGGCAGGATTTGGAAGCATGTCGCTTGATACGCGCGGAGGTGGGGGCTTTGTGCCCGGAGCTGGTGCGCGGCCGGCGGCGGAGTGGACTTATTGAACCGTATTCGAGTAGCTTTCAGGATACAAATGTTAATTACAGCTGTAAATTAATAAAATCACCTGATTGAGTTGTAAGGTTGTCTCCATCCTGAGTAATTAAAAGAATAAGGACTACAGCTTGCGCTGTACTTATAGAACGCAATCTAGTAGCTAAAAGTTTCATCAAAGTAGCTCTGTCACTTCGAGCACGCCATCGGTGCTGGCATTGCGGATGACAGCGATATTAGGTGTTTCAGGTAGCGCTAAGTCAAGCCGCTCGCCGCTGCTGATAAAGTGTGTTGTTAAAGCGGCAGTCTGCGATGTGCTGCCAATGGCATAGCGAATATCTGCGCCTACAGCTTTGATGCTGATGCGACGGCAAGTGGTCGTTAGGGCTGTGTTCGCGCTCGTGGAGCCAGCGGCGAGTTGACGAGCGACTCCGGGAATACCTAAAGGTTCTGTTGGGACCGGGTTGCCTGCATCGTTTTTGATTTCTACGCCATCAGCGGTGACGCTGAGAGTTGCGTTGCCGATGTCTACAGGGAGCGGTTGGTTGGGGTCCGCACGGACGTATACTTCAGCGTAGCGGTCGTCGTTTACGATTTTCTGTGCCATAGCTATGCAGCAATGCCTCAGTGTAGGACCGTGTCAGTCAGTTGGATCGGTGTCGAGTTCATCGAACCAGGGAGCACGGATGTGTAGGTCGTCGAGCCGCACTGGTGGCTGGACCGTAGGCGGCTGACTGCGATGCCAGCTTTCGATCTCAGCATCCAGTCCGGGTTTCAAGGTCGCCTCGAATTTGCGGCGGTTGATCGCACGCTGCAGATCCTGCAACGGTGAGCGCGTGTCGAACCGCCACAGCCAACGACCGTCGGTAGGGATCAGCCCTTTTTTGCTTTGAGGCTGCGGAGTGCGTGGAACACAATCTGGATCACGCTGTTGTCACGCAGCGGCGACAGAGCGATGATTTCAGATGCGGCAGCGATCACGATC
>JGI11705J14877_10000611_pt1 | contig 21982 bp, 26 predicted proteins | sample Etolaghawater15m_FD_14877 | JGI IMG/M metagenome (IMG submission 14877)
AATAACATCACAGGCATAGTAATGTGCCCATTTAGGGTCATTCTTTATGGCCTCTTCACCTTCAGGCCATCTTCCCTTAATAACATCACAGGCATAGAAATATGCTTGTTCTATATTGAAGATACGTATTTCCTCTAGACCGTCGTCATAACCCACAATATCTTTAAAATCGGGCTCCTCTAGTCTATCAGGATGTGGCGTTATGATAATCATTGCACTCTCGGCCATCTTCCCTTAATAACATTACGGGCATAGCGATATGCATACTCAGGGTCATTCTTTATAGCCTCTTCACCTTCAGGCCATCTTCCTCTAATAACATCACAGGCATAGTAATATGCATATCTAAGGTCATTCTTTATAGCCTCTTCACCCTCGGCCCATCTTCCCTTAATAACATCACAGGCATAACAACATGCATATTCAGGGTCATTCTTTATGACCTCTTCGCCCTCAGGCCATCTTCCCTTAATAATATTACAGGCATAATAATATGCCCATCCAGGGTCATTCTTTATAGCCTCTTCGCCTTCAGGCCATCTTCCATCAATAACATCATAGGCATAATAATACGCATATTTAGGGTCATTCTTTATGGCCTTTTCACCCTCAGGCCATCTTCCTCTAATAATATTATAGGCATAGAAATATGCTTGTTCTATATTGAAGATACGTATTTCCTCTAGACCGTCGTAGTCGTCCGCTTCCCATTGTGCGATTTGGGCTTCGCATTCTTCTTTAGAAGGATATGTTTTATCGTCCTCAGACCCCCAGAATTCCCCATGCTCCCAGCGACCATCTTCGCTTTTCTGCAGAACTTGCTTGAATTCGATGGTCCAATGACCGGCATTTGGACCATCTTGTAACTGTGTGGCCCGCATGGTCGTCATTTTGCTCTCCCTTTAACGACAACTCTGATTGTTCTGGTCTTGACGAGTTTGGCGATTTGGAAGGGGGTGCTTAGGTTGTTGGGTGCCCTATATGCCTCCACTATCGAGCCGGATAAATACCACTCTCCCTTTTTGGGGCATCGTGTCTCGCCAGTCCATACAGCCGAGATGTTGTTAGGATAGATACCCACACTTGGGAGTCCCATCGGAGGCTTCTCTAAACCAAGTGCCTTCCAATCCGCTCGTGGAACCCGGTCTCGGACTGGGTAGAAGTCTTCACTCTGTGTCTCGATAGTCTTCATTGTCTAAGTCCCTATTTCTTTTAATTGGCTAAGCCTCTTCCGCACCATCTTGTGTCGCGCCGCAGCTGGAGGAACAACTGCTTACTGCAAAAAAATAAAGCATGAGAATAGAGGGGCGGAGATGGATTACCAAACATGAAACTATCGATATTGCATGAAAACCTCATACAACCATTCCTCAATATATTGGCAAATCCCGATGATGTCAAGGTTGCTATGGATATGATGGAGCATGATGGATTCTATGATTATTCTATGACATCAGATAGTACCGTCAATTTAAAGACGTGGTTTGAAGCCTATGACCGCAAGAAGAGTAAGCACCTGGATGCAATCCAAGAGTTAAAGGATGTTCAAAGCGGCAAAATCACAACAGTTTCTGGCTTCGAAGGACTTACACGTGACGAGGCCATAATTGAGCTAAAATTTGTTGTTGTCGCCGAATTTAACGTCAGGAATAATTATCCCAAGGGCTTGTTCTTGTTCCTGGATTCTTTTCTCCCGTGTATCAAGTTCTGCAAGCAGTAAATTATAGGTATTACGCATGCTTATTGTTGTATCACGGAATTGTTCTAACTCCCTAAGTTTCCGAGCGTGAGCACGCTCATTTTGGGCATGCTTCTGCTCATTTTTGGCCCGTTCTTTATTGATTTCAGACATCGCCTTTGATTTCTGTGTCTCAATATCGGCGGCTTGGGCCTCTAATTCTTTGTGTTGTTTTTCGCCTTCCGACTTTTTCTCTTTTAACTCGTTGAGGAGTCGTCGCAATTTAACTATGCGTTTATCTGGTGATGTGTCTATTTCCGCCTGTTTTGCGGCTAGGTATTCTCTTGTTGCATTAACTTCTTCGATGGCAAGTTCGTATTCACTTCGTTCGTCACGCAATTCATCCCATGTATCAACTTCTATAGCCCATTGTTTTATAGCCGTTGCTATGTGTATTAATTCTAGCTCCCATTCGAACAAGTCATTCTGGTATCTTGGGCGTTGCGGGTCATATCCGGGGACATCATCTATATCATCGTATTTATAGATACTATTTATCCAATAAGTTTGCCGTCTCCAGTGGTCCAACTCATCAATTAAGTCTGGCAAGCTCATTGATTCTAAAATACGACCACTTTATTATTCTGGGTGCTGATGTAAAAATAAGATATGATGGATACACTAAGAAAAATTGGAGTTGTGCTGCTCGGGGCAGCGTTACTAATTACTTGGCTGGAGTGGACCTGGGTAGCGTTGGGAGCATTACTAGCTGTTGGCGTGATAGATATTGTCCTAGTAGTTAAGAAGGAAAAGACCATTTCCCAGTGGATTCATAAGCTATTCCCAAAGGCCATAGACGCTGTGATTATGGTAGGGATTGCTGCTTATACTTGGGCGATATGGGGTGCTGCGGGGTTTTTGCCGATAGTAATGGGGATTGTTATTGGTCACCTATTTTGGCATGATGATTAATCACTATGCTTAATCTGCTGCATTGTTAATATGACCGCCCACAAATGAATCGGCCCAAACATTGAAAATGCGATATTAGATTTATCATTGTAGAAGATGGGGTACTTACGTAGCCCATGTTCACGCCATATATTATATCCTGTGATGCCGCAGCCTATCCAAGTCAAAATGATGGTGATCATCGTAAACATTAGTCGGTCCAAATATAGCCCTCAAATCTGGCTTGGAATTTGCGGTCTATGGAGTATGGTTCGGCATACATCTGTGCATCTTGGCCTAAGAAGGCAAACAGCATTTTTTGTACCTCGGCTACATATTGGTTCCATTTGGCCTCGGTTATTCCATCTTCCCCACCACACAAACCAACACAATAACCCAATAGGAATATATTCAATCGCCAGCCATGAACAAGCCTCTTTTTGTCGCAAAAAGCTATCTGCAGGCCAGAATTATTATCAAGCGTCTTGGAGAAATCTTGAAGCTTGGTAATATGCTGCTTAGCCCTAGGCTCTGTGCAGGCATATTTGTATGGTTTGCGTAGAGGGCGGCCTTGCGTCTTCATTCTTTTCTCTTTCAATTCATGCGAATTGTCAACTAGAAGACAGTAGGGAAGGAGAAAAGGAATTCACGCCACATCCCCTTGCCTTTCAATTACAGCATCTCTGGCCTCTTCCCATAGGCAGTCGTCTCGTCCATACCATATCACGAAATCCTCGCACGCCAAAATCATAGGGGCGGATTCCGGAAAAGACCGCATATATGAACATCCGGAAATGCCATTACCTCTCTGGCGCGTGAAACTAATTTCCGCGATTCTAAACCCACCATCAGAATCTGTCCATATATGAACACCAATATCAGACTGCTCTGCGTCTAATGACTTAAGTAGTTTCTTGAGTGATTCAATGGCATTTTGGTATCGCTCGTTCGTATCATCCACCCAGGGGGTGGCCAATCTGGACGGGATACCGGGCTTGGGAGAACCCCGTATCCTATGCCCGCCTACAACTACGTCAATTGGAAGCTTTCTCTTTCGAGTAACCCGATCCTATATCCGGTGGCATGAGCTTTAGCGTCCTTGGGGAGTGGTGTTCTTCACGCCCATAGCCTATCGCGGCAAAACGCAACCCATAGGCTTATCCCTTCCAGGCTCGGATTCGGGTTTTACTCTGGCAGCGCCATTTAAGCTTACAGCACCTATTGAGGGATGGGGCCCTACCAGAAACCAATATTTCATTTTACCACGTGCCACATAGGGGCTTTGTCAGTGGCCACGCGTCGAAGCTCTCCTGCGTGCTCGGCAGCATATAGGACTTTATTTATTTCTGTCTTTCGGAGTTTCACACCATCTCCCGACAATCGCACACGAATTTGCTTGGCGGTAGTCCCACCATGCTCCTTTACATCATGGAGGACTCTCATCTTCATGACTGGCAACACGCCAGCGACTTCGAAAGTGCTAGTATCCATTTGGCTGCTCTCCACAAGGCGACACTCCGCCGCCCAACGCTTTTTGTGTCGCGTCGTCGTCGCGGCAGTAACTCGTCAGCCAGGAAGGTAGATGGGCAGAATTAATCCGATAATTTCCGGGCGGCATTGGTAGGATGCCAATGCCGCCCGGTGTAAAGGCGTGTCTAGGTTCCTTTACATAATCGGCTACGAGCCGATAATCCTTTTATTTATGCGAAGTCGCAGCTACAACTTATGAGTTGGCCGCCACAGATTGGGCAACGCTCCATGTCGCATCCAAGAGCATGGAACTGACCTGGATTGGCCGCACAATCGTGGCATATTCTGACACCATCGCCAAATCCATCGCCAATTGGGCCATAAGGGATTCGTGAATGCATCTCGCCATCGGCGTCTTCAAGGCTCAACACCAACTGGTCGCCTGCTAATCTCTGACCCCAACCGTCCGCACATTCTTTCCCATTTACCATTTCAGGCATATCTCTACCCTTATGAATTAACTAATTCTTTTATGCAGCAAGCGGATTGCCGCCCAATCACCTCTATTGATTGTACGCCGCTTTTAAGTGGTGTATCATGCACGTTGAAAATTCCAGATTCACATCGTACGCTGTCGTGCCGGTTACAGGGTACAAATGTAAGATACCAACCACCAAATTCCGTGGCACGTTCGACATTTGTAACTAAAGCCGTGAACCTGTGCTCTCCATAACTGGTCGTGTGGACAATTCGGATGACATCACCTAGATTGCACGGCTTCTTCATGCCTTCCTCCGCAGGGCTTATGTGTTATCAGTTCCACCACTTTCCCCGGCGTCCATTCATACATCGTTGGTTCCTTCTTAAATAGTGTCCAGCAGCAAATCAACTGCTTCCGTTTCAGATATATATCTGATTGGGCCGGTAGTCCCCCACTCCTCAGGCATGTTATCGCCGATATCGAGCCCTGGACAATCTGGCTTTTCGATGAAGAAGTATTCATTGCGGCTATTGCAAATTGCCGCACCGCCACCCTGCGTTCCATATACGGCGATTTTGTTGGTCATTTGCCGTCTCCTGTGTTGTTTGTTTGCTCCTCGGTCGTGTCGCACCGAGTCGGCGAGAACAATTATGAATTGGAGTTACTTCTGAGCCAGTTTTGCACTCTGTGAGTGCAACTCAAATACATAGAGAAATAACTCATATTATTCGTCAAAAATACAATAGCACAGGAGAAATACAATGGCTGATACTGTTAATGACCTAGTTTTCGCATTTTCTGGTAATGTTACATATTCTGATGGTAGCGTTTCTACAATAGAATGCTATTATGATAGTAAAGCTGGTGCATATACCCCTGATGGCGTCGAAGGTCTAGCCACAGACGCACAAGTATTTAATGCGACTGGCACCCCTTCTGGCTTCGGAATCACTACAAATGCAACCTCTTGGTATCAAGAATTACAGTGGTGGTTCTTGACAGCACTTGCCACTGCAACTGGCCCTATACAGAGCTTAACTAGAGTTGGTGGCAACCCAGCAGCCCCAGCTATACAGAAGACCATCACGGACTATGTGCTTCATATACGTGGTACGATTTCATTCAATGACGGCGACCACAGCCCGATATCTGGCACATGGTCTAACATGAGTTTGCCAGGCGGTGGAACTAGCCATGTGGATGAAGCGACAAACCAACTTTTTGTAGGCCATGCATGGGAATCCGCTGATTCCTGGACGGACCTCATTGAGTCTGCTCTCTCAACCGTTATCTTAAATGCTCAGATTGCCTAGTTAATTCGGAAGTTGTTGTGGTATTCCCAAACTTCCAGATTATTTGATGAGGTTTTCCACATAATCGGCCATTGCTTCTCTTATCATCGTCTGGTCTAATCTAGTTATATCAGCGCCATCAATCATAGAATTGATTTTGGTATCTGCTACAACCTTCATCTTTTGGCCAACTCTAGTCATGATATGGTAATGGGTTCCATTTGACAAAACAGTAAATTTCAAGCCCCCAACATCAGCACAACATAAGATTTGGAACCAAGCATCTTCGCCGGAGGGATTTATTGCATCTTTGACTGTCCTATCTGGATTGATTGTCACAATTCCCTCTATTTTAATCTTCCACAATGTTGATTCACGGATTTGATGCCATCCATCGTTGACGCAGGTCAATCTATCATCGGTGTTAAAGGCATGGGCTGCTGGAATGCCTTCTTTGAGCATTTGGATTTTTGTTAATGGTGCTGGCTGGCTGAACCCGAATTTCAAACACTGCCTTAAAACCTTCTCTGGACCTTCATTCGTGGTATAGGTGGGTCTAAAGTTTTGCATGACCCATTTCCCATCTTGATTTTTGACGTAGACCTTAGCGTACCGTCTACCTGCTTCAGTTTTCACATAAGACTCGGTAACTGTTATTGTATACTTTCGGTGGTTGATGCGTGCATAAATTGTCCGGCTCTTCTTAACTAGTGCTTTTGCAGCCAGAATTAAGCCATTAATTCCGACTTCGTAGGCATGATGCAATGGGCTATCAACCCAGTAAGCTAATACGATGGGTTCCAACCCAATCCTAAACCCATCACACTTAACCAAAAATATACCCCTGGCTTCGCTAATACTTAAGATATCGGATTTAGCCAATTCTGTTGTTGCGACCAGAAATCTCTCGACATGCGTATTGTTAATATGGAATTCAGTATAGTTATAACCAGGTCTGCTATAAATACCGCATTTAATCATGGCATGTCTCCTCGTACCTGAACGGGTGTATGTAATATCGTAGCAGCCCATTCTGCATACTTAGACAGTCTTTGTGTGGCCTCCAATATACCTGACGAGGTATACTAAACTTCCACATCGTCATCTACAATAAGGCATATCTTACTCTTATTACTCTTCAAGCGGCAGCCCGGATGTAAATCATCATTGCCCATCCCGCAGATGGGGGGTTGCAAACCACATGTGGTTTTGACAGATTCGGCAAGTTGCGTAGCATAACACATTAAAAAACTGCTATGTGGCGACCTAACCCATCTGAAAATAGCACCCAGAAGAGTTAAGGGCCTGAATTTGATTTTAACCTCAATATATTTCATAAATACGCAGCGAAGCAGAGTTATGATTACCATAATACGTAAGATGTGCTGACCTGAATGCTAGATGAAGCTCCCATCTCCCGTCTATGAATACTTCTTCAAAATGCGAGACCTCGTATGCGACTTTTTTGGCATACAAGATGTAGTTTGCTGCCAAACAACAAGAATGAAACTTCATATTGCCGAATTTGGCCCACAAGAACATCCCATAAAGCCATAATAAGGGCTTGAGACCATAAGGGTCTGGACATTTATCAAAGAGCAACATCAATCACCGTGTAAGTCTGCTTGGTTCCAGTTCATTTCTCACGTTAACTGAATACCTGACGACGCACGTGCAGAGTCCGTCGCCACGCGATATTGTGTTGCAAAGACGCACAAAAAGAAACTACCAAGGATAAAACATATAATTGACGCGAATACCCAGCAACAACACCATAACACAGCACAGAAGGAGGTCGGAATGAAGTTTGTGTGTGCGTTAGTTGGTTTAATTATGATGTGTATCTCATTTAGTTACGATTATGAAGGTGTTATAGGTTTTGTCGGGACAATGCTATTGTTAATATCAGCATGGCGGATTATTATTAAAAGACCAGAATCAACAAGAGATAAGATAAAAAGGCTGGCAAAAGAAGGCAAAGTATTATTTGCTAGTAATGAAACGCCAGACTTATTAATATCGAAAACAGAAGCTACTAAAGTTTGGAAGAACCCAAAGTTTACTGAAATATCCATGGCCTGTAATGAGAAGGCTGTTATATTTAGATGGGGGGCCAAGTCTATAGGATTTGGAGAAGTAACGTTCTATAAAGATGGTGATAATTGGGTAGTGGACACTGAGCATATGTCGAATGAATTTGTGCTTAAGATACTTGGGCACTTCCTTAAATCATGCACGAATGTATTAGAGAATTAAGCAATTGGAGATATAAATGAAACCTGGAGAAATCATAAGGCTTAAGAATGTATCTGCTGTCGGCGACAACGGAAAAATAGAGCGAAAATTGATAGCACCGACTGGGGAAGTGTTTGTGTGTATATTATTAGGCACTGAGCTTGACAATCTAGAAGGACAAGAAGGTAAGGCACTTGACCCAGGTAAAACATTAAGGCAATTAGGATGGTACACAGATGAAGTCTGACCCAAATAAATCTATTGAGATGGCATTAGCTGAGTACAAATGCCCGTACTGTGGGCATTTGGCAAAAAGTTCTTCGGGTCGCACATTGCATTTAAAACGACCATGTAAGGCTATAAAGCCTTCTGTTCGTGCCGCTGGCGAATTCAAGAGGGGCGTTAAGGTAAAATACCAACTTAAAGAGCATAAAATTGTTCTTATCAAAGATGGTCTATTGGTACTTAGTAATGGAGACGTGGCATCAGCTACTAAGGTTACAAAAGCCACTGGAAACAATAAGGCCGGGAGTGTGAAGATAAAGTCCGAGCCTCGGAATGCCGTGGAGTGGGTGCAGAGAGTTGTTGATAGGCTGGAGGGCTATACACCAGAACGTGCAAGACATTGGGTTCTGGTTTTGTATAAAATTACCGGTTATGCGAAATACAGGAAGTGGACTGAAGACCATATCAAAGAAGCACTAGATAAAATATTTGCATGAAGTATAGCGATATGCCCATTCAGGGTCACTCTTTATAGCCTCTTCACCCTCAAGCCATCTTCCCTTAATACATTACAGGCATAACAATATGTATATTCAGGGTCATTCTTTATGGCCTCTTCACCCTCAGGCCATCTTCCCTCAATAACATAATAGGCATAGAAATATGTATGTCTAGGGTCACTCTTTATAGCCTCTTCACCCTCAAGCCATCTTCCCTTAATAATATTACGGGCATAATAATATGCCCATTCAGGGTCACTCTTTATAGCCTCTTCACCCTCAGGCCATCTTCCCTCAATAACATAACGGGCATAGTAATATGCCCATTTAGGGTCATTCTTTATAACCTCTTCACCCTCAGGCCATCTTCCCTTAATAATGTCACGGGCATAGAAATATGCTTGTTCTACATTGAAGATACGTATTTCCTCTGAGCCATCGTCATAACCCACAATATCTTTAAAATCGGGCTCCTCTAGTCTATCAGGATGTGGCGTTATGATAATCATTGCACTCTCGGCCATCTTCCCTTAATAACATTACGGGCATAGCGATATGCATACTCAGGGTCATTCTTTATAGCCTCTTCACCTTCAGGCCATCTTCCTCTAATAACATCACAGGCATAGTAATATGCATATCTAAGGTCATTCTTTATAGCCTCTTCACCCTCGGCCCATCTTCCCTTAATAACATCACAGGCATAACAACATGCATATTCAGGGTCATTCTTTATGACCTCTTCGCCCTCAGGCCATCTTCCCTTAATAATATTACAGGCATAATAATATGCCCATCCAGGGTCATTCTTTATAGCCTCTTCGCCTTCAGGCCATCTTCCATCAATAACATCATAGGCATAATAATACGCATATTTAGGGTCATTCTTTATGGCCTTTTCACCCTCAGGCCATCTTCCTCTAATAATATTATAGGCATAGAAATATGCTTGTTCTATATTGAAGATACGTATTTCCTCTAGACCGTCGTAGTCGTCCGCTTCCCATTGTGCGATTTGGGCTTCGCATTCTTCTTTAGAAGGATATGTTTTATCGTCCTCAGACCCCCAGAATTCCCCATGCTCCCAGCGACCATCTTCGCTTTTCTGCAGAACTTGCTTGAATTCGATGGTCCAATGACCGGCATTTGGACCATCTTGTAACTGTGTGGCCCGCATGGTCGTCATTTTGCTCTCCCTTTAACGACAACTCTGATTGTTCTGGTCTTGACGAGTTTGGCGATTTGGAAGGGGGTGCTTAGGTTGTTGGGTGCCCTATATGCCTCCACTATCGAGCCGGATAAATACCACTCTCCCTTTTTGGGGCATCGTGTCTCGCCAGTCCATACAGCCGAGATGTTGTTAGGATAGATACCCACACTTGGGAGTCCCATCGGAGGCTTCTCTAAACCAAGTGCCTTCCAATCCGCTCGTGGAACCCGGTCTCGGACTGGGTAGAAGTCTTCACTCTGTGTCTCGATAGTCTTCATTGTCTAAGTCCCTATTTCTTTTAATTGGCTAAGCCTCTTCCGCACCATCTTGTGTCGCGCCGCAGCTGGAGGAACAACTGCTTACTGCAAAAAAATAAAGCATGAGAATAGAGGGGCGGAGATGGATTACCAAACATGAAACTATCGATATTGCATGAAAACCTCATACAACCATTCCTCAATATATTGGCAAATCCCGATGATGTCAAGGTTGCTATGGATATGATGGAGCATGATGGATTCTATGATTATTCTATGACATCAGATAGTACCGTCAATTTAAAGACGTGGTTTGAAGCCTATGACCGCAAGAAGAGTAAGCACCTGGATGCAATCCAAGAGTTAAAGGATGTTCAAAGCGGCAAAATCACAACAGTTTCTGGCTTCGAAGGACTTACACGTGACGAGGCCATAATTGAGCTAAAATTTGTTGTTGTCGCCGAATTTAACGTCAGGAATAATTATCCCAAGGGCTTGTTCTTGTTCCTGGATTCTTTTCTCCCGTGTATCAAGTTCTGCAAGCAGTAAATTATAGGTATTACGCATGCTTATTGTTGTATCACGGAATTGTTCTAACTCCCTAAGTTTCCGAGCGTGAGCACGCTCATTTTGGGCATGCTTCTGCTCATTTTTGGCCCGTTCTTTATTGATTTCAGACATCGCCTTTGATTTCTGTGTCTCAATATCGGCGGCTTGGGCCTCTAATTCTTTGTGTTGTTTTTCGCCTTCCGACTTTTTCTCTTTTAACTCGTTGAGGAGTCGTCGCAATTTAACTATGCGTTTATCTGGTGATGTGTCTATTTCCGCCTGTTTTGCGGCTAGGTATTCTCTTGTTGCATTAACTTCTTCGATGGCAAGTTCGTATTCACTTCGTTCGTCACGCAATTCATCCCATGTATCAACTTCTATAGCCCATTGTTTTATAGCCGTTGCTATGTGTATTAATTCTAGCTCCCATTCGAACAAGTCATTCTGGTATCTTGGGCGTTGCGGGTCATATCCGGGGACATCATCTATATCATCGTATTTATAGATACTATTTATCCAATAAGTTTGCCGTCTCCAGTGGTCCAACTCATCAATTAAGTCTGGCAAGCTCATTGATTCTAAAATACGACCACTTTATTATTCTGGGTGCTGATGTAAAAATAAGATATGATGGATACACTAAGAAAAATTGGAGTTGTGCTGCTCGGGGCAGCGTTACTAATTACTTGGCTGGAGTGGACCTGGGTAGCGTTGGGAGCATTACTAGCTGTTGGCGTGATAGATATTGTCCTAGTAGTTAAGAAGGAAAAGACCATTTCCCAGTGGATTCATAAGCTATTCCCAAAGGCCATAGACGCTGTGATTATGGTAGGGATTGCTGCTTATACTTGGGCGATATGGGGTGCTGCGGGGTTTTTGCCGATAGTAATGGGGATTGTTATTGGTCACCTATTTTGGCATGATGATTAATCACTATGCTTAATCTGCTGCATTGTTAATATGACCGCCCACAAATGAATCGGCCCAAACATTGAAAATGCGATATTAGATTTATCATTGTAGAAGATGGGGTACTTACGTAGCCCATGTTCACGCCATATATTATATCCTGTGATGCCGCAGCCTATCCAAGTCAAAATGATGGTGATCATCGTAAACATTAGTCGGTCCAAATATAGCCCTCAAATCTGGCTTGGAATTTGCGGTCTATGGAGTATGGTTCGGCATACATCTGTGCATCTTGGCCTAAGAAGGCAAACAGCATTTTTTGTACCTCGGCTACATATTGGTTCCATTTGGCCTCGGTTATTCCATCTTCCCCACCACACAAACCAACACAATAACCCAATAGGAATATATTCAATCGCCAGCCATGAACAAGCCTCTTTTTGTCGCAAAAAGCTATCTGCAGGCCAGAATTATTATCAAGCGTCTTGGAGAAATCTTGAAGCTTGGTAATATGCTGCTTAGCCCTAGGCTCTGTGCAGGCATATTTGTATGGTTTGCGTAGAGGGCGGCCTTGCGTCTTCATTCTTTTCTCTTTCAATTCATGCGAATTGTCAACTAGAAGACAGTAGGGAAGGAGAAAAGGAATTCACGCCACATCCCCTTGCCTTTCAATTACAGCATCTCTGGCCTCTTCCCATAGGCAGTCGTCTCGTCCATACCATATCACGAAATCCTCGCACGCCAAAATCATAGGGGCGGATTCCGGAAAAGACCGCATATATGAACATCCGGAAATGCCATTACCTCTCTGGCGCGTGAAACTAATTTCCGCGATTCTAAACCCACCATCAGAATCTGTCCATATATGAACACCAATATCAGACTGCTCTGCGTCTAATGACTTAAGTAGTTTCTTGAGTGATTCAATGGCATTTTGGTATCGCTCGTTCGTATCATCCACCCAGGGGGTGGCCAATCTGGACGGGATACCGGGCTTGGGAGAACCCCGTATCCTATGCCCGCCTACAACTACGTCAATTGGAAGCTTTCTCTTTCGAGTAACCCGATCCTATATCCGGTGGCATGAGCTTTAGCGTCCTTGGGGAGTGGTGTTCTTCACGCCCATAGCCTATCGCGGCAAAACGCAACCCATAGGCTTATCCCTTCCAGGCTCGGATTCGGGTTTTACTCTGGCAGCGCCATTTAAGCTTACAGCACCTATTGAGGGATGGGGCCCTACCAGAAACCAATATTTCATTTTACCACGTGCCACATAGGGGCTTTGTCAGTGGCCACGCGTCGAAGCTCTCCTGCGTGCTCGGCAGCATATAGGACTTTATTTATTTCTGTCTTTCGGAGTTTCACACCATCTCCCGACAATCGCACACGAATTTGCTTGGCGGTAGTCCCACCATGCTCCTTTACATCATGGAGGACTCTCATCTTCATGACTGGCAACACGCCAGCGACTTCGAAAGTGCTAGTATCCATTTGGCTGCTCTCCACAAGGCGACACTCCGCCGCCCAACGCTTTTTGTGTCGCGTCGTCGTCGCGGCAGTAACTCGTCAGCCAGGAAGGTAGATGGGCAGAATTAATCCGATAATTTCCGGGCGGCATTGGTAGGATGCCAATGCCGCCCGGTGTAAAGGCGTGTCTAGGTTCCTTTACATAATCGGCTACGAGCCGATAATCCTTTTATTTATGCGAAGTCGCAGCTACAACTTATGAGTTGGCCGCCACAGATTGGGCAACGCTCCATGTCGCATCCAAGAGCATGGAACTGACCTGGATTGGCCGCACAATCGTGGCATATTCTGACACCATCGCCAAATCCATCGCCAATTGGGCCATAAGGGATTCGTGAATGCATCTCGCCATCGGCGTCTTCAAGGCTCAACACCAACTGGTCGCCTGCTAATCTCTGACCCCAACCGTCCGCACATTCTTTCCCATTTACCATTTCAGGCATATCTCTACCCTTATGAATTAACTAATTCTTTTATGCAGCAAGCGGATTGCCGCCCAATCACCTCTATTGATTGTACGCCGCTTTTAAGTGGTGTATCATGCACGTTGAAAATTCCAGATTCACATCGTACGCTGTCGTGCCGGTTACAGGGTACAAATGTAAGATACCAACCACCAAATTCCGTGGCACGTTCGACATTTGTAACTAAAGCCGTGAACCTGTGCTCTCCATAACTGGTCGTGTGGACAATTCGGATGACATCACCTAGATTGCACGGCTTCTTCATGCCTTCCTCCGCAGGGCTTATGTGTTATCAGTTCCACCACTTTCCCCGGCGTCCATTCATACATCGTTGGTTCCTTCTTAAATAGTGTCCAGCAGCAAATCAACTGCTTCCGTTTCAGATATATATCTGATTGGGCCGGTAGTCCCCCACTCCTCAGGCATGTTATCGCCGATATCGAGCCCTGGACAATCTGGCTTTTCGATGAAGAAGTATTCATTGCGGCTATTGCAAATTGCCGCACCGCCACCCTGCGTTCCATATACGGCGATTTTGTTGGTCATTTGCCGTCTCCTGTGTTGTTTGTTTGCTCCTCGGTCGTGTCGCACCGAGTCGGCGAGAACAATTATGAATTGGAGTTACTTCTGAGCCAGTTTTGCACTCTGTGAGTGCAACTCAAATACATAGAGAAATAACTCATATTATTCGTCAAAAATACAATAGCACAGGAGAAATACAATGGCTGATACTGTTAATGACCTAGTTTTCGCATTTTCTGGTAATGTTACATATTCTGATGGTAGCGTTTCTACAATAGAATGCTATTATGATAGTAAAGCTGGTGCATATACCCCTGATGGCGTCGAAGGTCTAGCCACAGACGCACAAGTATTTAATGCGACTGGCACCCCTTCTGGCTTCGGAATCACTACAAATGCAACCTCTTGGTATCAAGAATTACAGTGGTGGTTCTTGACAGCACTTGCCACTGCAACTGGCCCTATACAGAGCTTAACTAGAGTTGGTGGCAACCCAGCAGCCCCAGCTATACAGAAGACCATCACGGACTATGTGCTTCATATACGTGGTACGATTTCATTCAATGACGGCGACCACAGCCCGATATCTGGCACATGGTCTAACATGAGTTTGCCAGGCGGTGGAACTAGCCATGTGGATGAAGCGACAAACCAACTTTTTGTAGGCCATGCATGGGAATCCGCTGATTCCTGGACGGACCTCATTGAGTCTGCTCTCTCAACCGTTATCTTAAATGCTCAGATTGCCTAGTTAATTCGGAAGTTGTTGTGGTATTCCCAAACTTCCAGATTATTTGATGAGGTTTTCCACATAATCGGCCATTGCTTCTCTTATCATCGTCTGGTCTAATCTAGTTATATCAGCGCCATCAATCATAGAATTGATTTTGGTATCTGCTACAACCTTCATCTTTTGGCCAACTCTAGTCATGATATGGTAATGGGTTCCATTTGACAAAACAGTAAATTTCAAGCCCCCAACATCAGCACAACATAAGATTTGGAACCAAGCATCTTCGCCGGAGGGATTTATTGCATCTTTGACTGTCCTATCTGGATTGATTGTCACAATTCCCTCTATTTTAATCTTCCACAATGTTGATTCACGGATTTGATGCCATCCATCGTTGACGCAGGTCAATCTATCATCGGTGTTAAAGGCATGGGCTGCTGGAATGCCTTCTTTGAGCATTTGGATTTTTGTTAATGGTGCTGGCTGGCTGAACCCGAATTTCAAACACTGCCTTAAAACCTTCTCTGGACCTTCATTCGTGGTATAGGTGGGTCTAAAGTTTTGCATGACCCATTTCCCATCTTGATTTTTGACGTAGACCTTAGCGTACCGTCTACCTGCTTCAGTTTTCACATAAGACTCGGTAACTGTTATTGTATACTTTCGGTGGTTGATGCGTGCATAAATTGTCCGGCTCTTCTTAACTAGTGCTTTTGCAGCCAGAATTAAGCCATTAATTCCGACTTCGTAGGCATGATGCAATGGGCTATCAACCCAGTAAGCTAATACGATGGGTTCCAACCCAATCCTAAACCCATCACACTTAACCAAAAATATACCCCTGGCTTCGCTAATACTTAAGATATCGGATTTAGCCAATTCTGTTGTTGCGACCAGAAATCTCTCGACATGCGTATTGTTAATATGGAATTCAGTATAGTTATAACCAGGTCTGCTATAAATACCGCATTTAATCATGGCATGTCTCCTCGTACCTGAACGGGTGTATGTAATATCGTAGCAGCCCATTCTGCATACTTAGACAGTCTTTGTGTGGCCTCCAATATACCTGACGAGGTATACTAAACTTCCACATCGTCATCTACAATAAGGCATATCTTACTCTTATTACTCTTCAAGCGGCAGCCCGGATGTAAATCATCATTGCCCATCCCGCAGATGGGGGGTTGCAAACCACATGTGGTTTTGACAGATTCGGCAAGTTGCGTAGCATAACACATTAAAAAACTGCTATGTGGCGACCTAACCCATCTGAAAATAGCACCCAGAAGAGTTAAGGGCCTGAATTTGATTTTAACCTCAATATATTTCATAAATACGCAGCGAAGCAGAGTTATGATTACCATAATACGTAAGATGTGCTGACCTGAATGCTAGATGAAGCTCCCATCTCCCGTCTATGAATACTTCTTCAAAATGCGAGACCTCGTATGCGACTTTTTTGGCATACAAGATGTAGTTTGCTGCCAAACAACAAGAATGAAACTTCATATTGCCGAATTTGGCCCACAAGAACATCCCATAAAGCCATAATAAGGGCTTGAGACCATAAGGGTCTGGACATTTATCAAAGAGCAACATCAATCACCGTGTAAGTCTGCTTGGTTCCAGTTCATTTCTCACGTTAACTGAATACCTGACGACGCACGTGCAGAGTCCGTCGCCACGCGATATTGTGTTGCAAAGACGCACAAAAAGAAACTACCAAGGATAAAACATATAATTGACGCGAATACCCAGCAACAACACCATAACACAGCACAGAAGGAGGTCGGAATGAAGTTTGTGTGTGCGTTAGTTGGTTTAATTATGATGTGTATCTCATTTAGTTACGATTATGAAGGTGTTATAGGTTTTGTCGGGACAATGCTATTGTTAATATCAGCATGGCGGATTATTATTAAAAGACCAGAATCAACAAGAGATAAGATAAAAAGGCTGGCAAAAGAAGGCAAAGTATTATTTGCTAGTAATGAAACGCCAGACTTATTAATATCGAAAACAGAAGCTACTAAAGTTTGGAAGAACCCAAAGTTTACTGAAATATCCATGGCCTGTAATGAGAAGGCTGTTATATTTAGATGGGGGGCCAAGTCTATAGGATTTGGAGAAGTAACGTTCTATAAAGATGGTGATAATTGGGTAGTGGACACTGAGCATATGTCGAATGAATTTGTGCTTAAGATACTTGGGCACTTCCTTAAATCATGCACGAATGTATTAGAGAATTAAGCAATTGGAGATATAAATGAAACCTGGAGAAATCATAAGGCTTAAGAATGTATCTGCTGTCGGCGACAACGGAAAAATAGAGCGAAAATTGATAGCACCGACTGGGGAAGTGTTTGTGTGTATATTATTAGGCACTGAGCTTGACAATCTAGAAGGACAAGAAGGTAAGGCACTTGACCCAGGTAAAACATTAAGGCAATTAGGATGGTACACAGATGAAGTCTGACCCAAATAAATCTATTGAGATGGCATTAGCTGAGTACAAATGCCCGTACTGTGGGCATTTGGCAAAAAGTTCTTCGGGTCGCACATTGCATTTAAAACGACCATGTAAGGCTATAAAGCCTTCTGTTCGTGCCGCTGGCGAATTCAAGAGGGGCGTTAAGGTAAAATACCAACTTAAAGAGCATAAAATTGTTCTTATCAAAGATGGTCTATTGGTACTTAGTAATGGAGACGTGGCATCAGCTACTAAGGTTACAAAAGCCACTGGAAACAATAAGGCCGGGAGTGTGAAGATAAAGTCCGAGCCTCGGAATGCCGTGGAGTGGGTGCAGAGAGTTGTTGATAGGCTGGAGGGCTATACACCAGAACGTGCAAGACATTGGGTTCTGGTTTTGTATAAAATTACCGGTTATGCGAAATACAGGAAGTGGACTGAAGACCATATCAAAGAAGCACTAGATAAAATATTTGCATGAAGTATAGCGATATGCCCATTCAGGGTCACTCTTTATAGCCTCTTCACCCTCAAGCCATCTTCCCTTAATACATTACAGGCATAACAATATGTATATTCAGGGTCATTCTTTATGGCCTCTTCACCCTCAGGCCATCTTCCCTCAATAACATAATAGGCATAGAAATATGTATGTCTAGGGTCACTCTTTATAGCCTCTTCACCCTCAAGCCATCTTCCCTTAATAATATTACGGGCATAATAATATGCCCATTCAGGGTCACTCTTTATAGCCTCTTCACCCTCAGGCCATCTTCCCTCAATAACATAACGGGCATAGTAATATGCCCATTTAGGGTCATTCTTTATAACCTCTTCACCCTCAGGCCATCTTCCCTTAATAATGTCACGGGCATAGAAATATGCTTGTTCTACATTGAAGATACGTATTTCCTCTGAGCCATCGTCATAACCCACAATATCTTTAAAATCGGGCTCCTCTAGTCTATCAGGATGTGGCGTTATGATAATCATTGCACTCTCGGCCATCTTCCATCAATGCCTATGGTGTTATAGCGATATGCATATTCAGGGTTACTCTTTATAGCCTCTTCACCTTCAGGCCATCTTCCTCTAATAATATTACGAGCATAATAATATGCATATTCAGGGTCACTCTTTATAGCCTCTTCACCTTCAGGCCATCTTCCCATAATAACATCATAGGCATAGCGATATGCTTGCTCTGCATTGAAGATACGTATTTCCTCTAGGCCGTCGTCATAACCCACAATGTCTTTAAAATCAGGGTCCTCTAGCCTATCGGGATGTGGCGTTATGATAATCATTGTGCTGTCTTGTGTCTTCCATCAATAACATCATAGGCATAATAATATGCCCATATGGGATTACTCTTTATAGCCTCTTCACCCTCGGCCCATCTTCCCTTAATAACATTATAGGCATAGCGATATGCATATTCAGGGCTACTCTTTATGGCCTCTTCACCCTCAGGCCATCTTCCCTTAATAACATCACGGGCATAGTGATATGCATATTCAGGGCTACTCTTTATAACCTCTTCACCCTCAGGCCATCTTCCTCTAATAATGTCACGGGCATAGTGATATGCATATTTAGGGTCACTCTTTATGGCCTCTTCACCCTCAGGCCATCTTCCTCTAATAACATCACAGGCATAACAATATGCTTGCTCTGCATTGAAGATACATATTTCCTCTAGGCCGTCGTCATAACCCACAATATCTTTAAAATCAGGGTCCTCTAGTCTATCAGGATGTGGCGTTATGATAATCATTGTGCTGTCTTGTGTCTTCCCTCATAGCGATATGTATATTCAGGGTCACTCTTTATAGCCTCTTCACCCTCAAGCCATCTTCCCTCAATAACATTATAGGCATAATAATATGCATATTTAGGGTCATTCTTTATAGCCTCTTCACCCTCGGCCCATCTTCCTCTAATAACATCACAGGCATAATAATATGCCCATTTAGGGTCACTCTTTATAACCTCTTCACCTTCAGGCCATCTTCCCTTAATAATACTATAAGCATAACAACATGCCCATTCAGGGTCATTCTTTATAACCTCTTCACCCTCAGGCCATCTTCCCTTAATAACACTACGGGCATAGCAATATGCTTGTTCTATATTGAAGATACATATTTCCTCTAGACCGTCGTCATAACCCACAATATCTTTAAAATCGGGGTCCTCTAGCCTATCGGGATGTGGCGTTATGATAATCATTGTGCTGTCTTGTGTCTTCCATGCCGTCCGGCAGGCACCCGATGGTCTGGTTATGCATCCGGCAATGGTCTGATTGTCCGTCAGATAGAGTTGCGGCGTTCAGCCGTCGCCAGTCTTTAAGCAGGGTGACACCGCGTTTGCGAATCCTATGTCCGTCACGTACGCTGATAATGCTTCCCAGCGTTCTGAATCCTACGAACAGCGTCTGTGATGTTCACTTCATCGCCTCCTTGGCCTTGAGCCAGTAAATCCAGGTCGCTTTCAAACTCCGTTTCATTATTGCTTCCACACCAAAAGTTAGTATCAGAATAATCGCGACGACCCAGAATAGCGGCCATAGCACGCAGCCCATTATTAAGCGACAATTCATCTTATATTTATAATACTTCATACCAGTAATAACATGAAACGTCAAGAAACCGATACTAATATACAAAAGGGTTATCATTGTCTTTGCCTTATTGCCTTATTGCCTTATCGCAGATTTCTTGAATCTGCGATAAGGCATTTTCGGCTGCATTTGGTACAGTAATAGCAGCAGATAAAGAGCCGTAATGATGCTCTAGGCAATCAAGCAACAACTGTTTGATTTTGTCTTCATTTGGACCCCATGGAAGTGTGGATTCATTGTATACTCTCTCAAGTTCCTTCTCCCTACGAGAGAAGAATTCTTCAATTTGCTCTTGAGTCCACTCACCACGCCGGATAGCTTTTAGCCTCTCCCTATCTCTTTGCACATCTAAATCACCTAAGGCAAGTATCTGCTCGGCCTCATCTGCGAGTCGCACGACATGTGCCCCAAATTTAGTATCATACCCGAAGCGTTCAATAAGTGCGGCCCGTTTACTCCCAGGCTGGGGATTTTTATTCTTCATCTTCTTTAGTTGCGAATAGGCATAACCCTTGAACTTCGGCCAGCAAGCCTTACTAAGAAAAATATGTCTATTATCACGTAGCATCTGCCCAACTTGGGTTGCATGTATAATGCAATTATCAGGCACAAATAGGCAGTCGACCATATTTGGATTCATCTCCATGCATAAAGAAAAGAATCTTACGATGGAATAGATGGTAAAATCATATTCTTTATCGCCAAACTGGATATGATGTTCCTGCCAATTCTCAAATTGCTTCTTCTGCTTGCCAAATCCAGCAATTTCACCCCTGAGGTGTGGGAATATAACATCTTTAGGCGGGATACAAAACCCAACTACATCCATATCGGAAGTATCACCGGCCATTCCATATGCAACTGACCCAGTGATAACTTCATAATGCATATTGGTCGGGACAAATTTCGGAGGGGAGATAGCCCCTGCGTCGTGCAATCTTTTAACTACGCTGCTTCCCATTTTTACCTCAGACTACGCAAGAAAAGATTTTATATACCAACCATATTGCCAAGACGGCCAGGCCAATATATAATGGTAAAAAGGCAAGGTTCAGGAAAAAATCGGACTTCTCTTCGCCCTCCCTTTCCAATCTCTCAGCCTCTGTTTCGATGTGTGGTTGGTATTCTATAGGCGGGAGTTCAAAATGATTCTCCATTAAGAAGCTCTGATGTTCTTGCTCCTTTGCAATTCGCCGCAGCAGGTCTTCTTGCTCTCCCATTCCTATCTCCGGTAATAGCCCGAGCGGGATTCGAACCCGCACGCCCTTACGAGCAGGGGATTTTAAATCCCCAGCGTCTGCCAATTCCGCCACCGGGCCATCCACTCCGCCGCTACGCTAAGGGTTAGACTTTCACCAGTACCATCATGCCCTCATCGGCCATCATGCCCGGCGTCTGGTTGAATTCCGCAACGATCTCCCCAAAGAGTTCATCGGGCAAGAAGGTATCGCCGTCAATGTCGATCCGGCTGTCTGAGTTTTGCTGGGCACCGCCACATGGACAGTTACCCAGAGAGCCAATCTCCAGCAACGCACCGCATTCACCGCACACATTGGGGTCTGTGATAGTGAGATTCACTGTTACCCGGTGACTGTTGCTTTCAAAGAGGTATGCCTCACCAACGATATCAACATCATCGTAGAGTAGGCTCTTCGTGACTTTGAATTTGATAAACATGCCGCTCTCCTATCTGGATACCATCAGCCCCGACAAGATTTGAACTTGTAACCTGCCGATTCAGAACCAGCTGCTCTATCCAATTGAGCTACGAGGCTTAGGGGCGGGAGGGGCTTTTGATGGTCGCAGATACAAGGCTACCTATCGTCTGCAGTAACTCCCGCCCGGTTGGTTGGCTTACTTCACGTCGTCCGGGTATTCGGCTA
>JGI11705J14877_10000615_pt1 | contig 21916 bp, 15 predicted proteins | sample Etolaghawater15m_FD_14877 | JGI IMG/M metagenome (IMG submission 14877)
ACAGAGGTGTTTGCCGGAACTGTGAAAACAGCTACCGAATCGGCTCAAAGCCTTGCCGACAGCTACGAAAAATCAGCTCAGCTGTTATCGAAATCTGTTCAGGCGCTTGATTTTACTGCCCTTGAAGGTGGTGCATACAACGAACAACTCAGAAAAATTGCTGAAAACCTTTCTGCTCTTAACGCCATTTACGAACTTCAGCTGCAAGGATCAAACAAAGCTGTTGAGTCGTCGGTTAAATTGCAGGATACCATGAGCGATTTCCTTGATAAACTCGAAAAATCAGCTAGTTCAACTGCTGAATTCTCCGGTCAGATGGAAACCCTGACTCAACGCATGAGTTCACTGAACAAAGTTTATGGCAACATGCTGTCGGCCATGAACATGAACGGTTAATTATCTCATCGTTAGTATTAACGGATTTTTCCATAATAAAATAATTAAAAAAAATGGCTGGATATAAAGAGACCCCTCGGCAGAAAATGATCTCGATGATGTACCTGGTACTCACGGCACTTCTGGCGCTTAACGTTTCTAAAGAAATTCTCGACGCCTTCCTGATCGTGAATAAGTCAATGGAAACTACCAACGAAAGCATCGCCGCCAAAGTTGAAGAATCATATGCCAAGTTTGAGGGACAATATAATTTGAATAAGACCAAAGTTGGGCCTTATTGGGAAAAAGCGCAGGAGATTCAATCAAGTGCCAACGAATTTCTCGAATACCTCGATTACCTGAAATATAAATTGGTAGAAGTGGCCGAACGTAAAGACTCACTTGAAGTAATGAGCCTTTATTACGATGATACCATCATCAACGGTAAGCAGAGAAAAGTGCTCGACTTGCACAGAGTGCCGACCAAAGACAAATACAACGAAACCACCAATTACATGGTGCGTCCGGGTGATGTTGGTGAGGCTTACGTGCTCTCGGCAAAAATGAAAACTTTTCGCGATGTGGTGTTGGGTGCTATGGGATTGCCCGAAGATTCTGACCGGATCGGACTGCAAACCAATGGCGATTACCGCAATGCGGATGGCATGAAGCAAAACTGGGAAATGCACAATTTTTACCATACAATCCTGGCTGCTGACATTACCATCGTGAACAAAATTATCGCGGAAGTGCGATCAGCACAGTTCAACTCGCTGAATTATCTGTATAGCCAGGTGAGCGAAAAGGACTTTAAATTTGATAACGTAGCCGCTGAGGTTATTCCTACAAGCACCTATGTGTTTAAAGGCCAGAAATATGAAGCCAAAGTGATTGTGGCTGCTTACGATTCAAAAACTGCTCTTGAAAGTCGCGTGTTGCAAGGTGTGGACGAAGTTACCGAAGCCAACATGAACCGTGCAACCATGGTTAAGGGTGAAGATGGCATCATTAAACTTGAATTTAATACCAATGCTGAAGGCCTGCAGCGCTATGCCGGTGAAATCATCATGCGTGATCCTGCAACGGGTGAAACAAAATTGTATGATTATAAAGGCGAATACATCGTNGCTCCACCTGCACTTACNGTGGCTCCGCTTAAGATGAACGTGTTCTATATCGGGGTTGACAATCCGGTATCCATTTCATCACCAGGGCTGCCACAGGAAAAAATTCGTCCGGTTATTAGTACCGGTATCCTCAAGAAAGATCCAAAATCGAATGATTGGATCGTGCGTATCGACAAGAAGCCTACAGGAAAAAGTATTGCTACTGTGAGTGCAACCGCTGAAATCGATGGAAAAGTGTTACAACTTGGTTCTTCTGAGTTTCGTGTAAAACGTGTACCTGACCCTATTGCAAAAATTGCAGGTCAAACAGGTGGATCTATCGATAAAAACGTGTTGCTTTCAGCCGGTGCTATTATTCCCGATATGGAAGACTTTAACTTCGACCTTTATTTTGTTGTGAATTCCTACACTTTTGCAACCATCCTCAATGGTGACTTTATTCCGAAGAATATCAGAGGAAATCAGTTTACTCCTGAGGTGGTTAACCTGATAAAAAATGGTAAGGCAAAACAGAAATTCTTCTTCGACAACATTCAATCGCAAGGGCCAGACGGTTCAATTCGTGCCTTAAACCCTGTGAACCTTGAACTTAAATAATTAAATTACAACCAGGATGAAAAAATTATTTGTAGCCATATTCGCATTCTCCATGTTGCTGTCGTTTACGTCAACAGCGCAAATTATCGATGAAGCACCCGTCGACGGGCTCTTCCCGGAAGAATCGTGGAGTGTGGATGTAAAACCAATTCCTTTTCCTACCATCCGTAAGGCTGATGTGATGTGGTCGAAACGGATTTGGAGAGAAATTGATTTCAGACAAAAATTTAATCAGAAATTCTATTATCCACTCGATCCTCAGCAAAACTGGAAGTCGTTTATCATGGTAATCCTCGATGCCCTTAAGGAAGGGGGTCATTTCACAGCTTACGATTTATCGAATACCGATGAGTTGCTTGTCCCTGTGACCTTTAATGAAATTGTTGGTCGACAGACCGATACATTGCATCAGATGGGAAGAAGACCTTATCCTCCTTACGAAGAGTATGACACTGTGGTTATTACCGCGTTCGACCCCAGTAAAGTGATGCGTCTCAGGATTAAGGAAGATTGGTATTTTGATAAACAACGCAGCCAGATGATGGTTCGGATAATCGCCCTTTGTCCTGTGATGATTAAAGAACGCGACGGACAGGAAGTTACTGAACCCATGTTCTGGATCAGTTATGCTCAGGCCCGTGAAGTGTTGGCTCAGGCACTGGTTTTCAATGAGTTTAATTCGGCCATGCGACTCACTTACGATGAGCTGTTTTGGAAACGACTGTTCTCAAGTTATATCTACAAAGAACAAAATGTTTACGATCGCCGCATCAATTCCTATGCAACCGGTGTTGACGCTCTGCTTGAATCGGAAAGGATAAAACGCGAGATGTTCCGGTTTGAAGAAGACCTGTGGCAATACTAGCTGTAAAGCCAAAAAATTTAAGCTCCGCAACGCGGGGCTTTTTTTTGTCCTCTGAAATTGTGCCATTAACTAAGATAATCGCTAACTTTGCGGTTATACTAAACCGTTTAAATGCCTGATATTTTTGATACCCCGATAACTTACCTTAAAGGCGTAGGACCTAAAAAGGCGGATTTATTCGCCAAGGAGTTGGGTATTAACACCTACGATGATTTGTTAAATTACTACCCTTTTCGCTATGTCGATAAAAGTCAGGTGGTAAATATCAGCGATATAAAAAGTGATGCGGTTTATGTTCAGATAAAGGGGGTCGTTAGGTCACTGGCTAGTACCGGAGATAAACGCATTAAATACCTCACGGTAAAAGTTGCAGACGCTACCGGGAGTATCGATTTGGTTTTTTTTCGGGGTCTGAAATGGGTTTTAAACACCTTTGTAACAGGGAAATCATTTTTTATTTTTGGGAAGCCCTCTGTTTTTAGAAACAGTTACAACTTTGTACACCCTGAAGTGGAAGAAGACAGCGGTGAGCCTCAAACTGTTTCCGGACCACGTCTTGAGGGTATTTACAGTACTACCGAAAAACTTAAAAATGCCGGGCTTGGCAGTCGGGGAATTGGTTTTTTGATCAGGGAACTCCTCAACCAGACGTCGACCTTGATACGAGAAAACATGCCGGATTATCTATTGAAACAGTATCAGCTGGCCGATAGAAAATCTGCACTGCTCAACATTCACTTTCCGCAGCAAGCGAAAAACATTAAACCTGCTGTTAAACGACTTAAGTTCGAAGAGTTGTTGTTTATTCAATTGGATCTGCTCACGCAGAAAAACTACCTCAGGCAAAAAATTTCCGGCCACCGTTTTGAACAAGTAGGGGAGCTCTTCATGACCTACTACGAAAAAAAACTCCCTTTTGAACTTACCAATGCCCAGAAGCGCGTTATTCGTGAGATGCGTATCGACATGAAGACCGGAAGGCAGATGAACAGGTTGTTGCAGGGTGATGTGGGAAGTGGTAAAACGTTGGTGGCCTTGATGATGTCGTTACTTGCCATCGACAATGGATTTCAGGCTTGTATTATGGCTCCGACCGAAATTCTGGCTACGCAGCATTTTAACACCATCACCAAGATGCTGGACGATATGGAGGTGGAAGTGGCTTTGCTTACAGGATCGACCAAAAAAAAACAACGCACTTTTATTCACGAGCGGCTCGTGTCGGGACAGCTAAACTTGCTTATTGGAACTCATGCCGTGATAGAGGATGTAGTGCAATTCAGCCAACTGGGGTTCGTGGTGATAGATGAACAACACAGGTTTGGTGTATTGCAAAGGGCGCGTTTGTGGAAAAAGAGTACAGTGGCTCCCCATGTGTTGGTGATGACCGCCACGCCCATCCCGCGTACTTTGGCCATGACTTTGTACGGCAACCTCGACGTGTCGGTGATAGACGAATTACCTCCCGGGCGAAAACCGATAAAAACAGTTCATTATTTCGATTCAAAAAGGTTGCTGGTCAATGGATTCATGAAAAAGCAAATCGAATTGGGTCGACAGATTTATGTTGTTTATCCGTTGATTAATGAGTCGGAAAACCTCGATTTGAAGAATCTGATGGATGGTTTTGAACAAATTCAACGCGATTTTCCTTTACCCAATTATCAGGTAAGTGTTGTTCACGGAAGGATGAAAGCTGAGGAGAAAGAGTTTGAGATGCAACGTTTTGTAGAAGGAAAAACAGACATCATGGTATCTACCACGGTGATTGAAGTAGGTGTCGATGTGCCCAATGCTTCAGTTATGATTATTGAAAACGCCGAAAGGTTTGGGTTGTCGCAGTTACATCAGCTGCGCGGACGCGTGGGGCGGGGTGCCGACCAGTCGTATTGTATTTTAATGTCAGGGAATAAACTGACCAACGAGGGGAGGAAAAGGCTCGAGATAATGGTTCGCAGCAACGACGGATTTGAAATTGCCGAAGCCGATTTAAAGCTGCGCGGACCGGGCGATATGCAGGGAACCAAGCAGTCCGGCGTGCTCGACTTGCGCATTGCCAACCTGGCTCAGGACGGCGAGCTGATCGCGCTCACCAGAAAAGTTGCTGAGCGTATTTTGGAGAAAGATGAAAAACTCACCCAGCCAGAAAATGAACTCCTGCGAAACCAATTGATTAAGAACAAACAAAAATCCNGTAACTGGAGTCGGATTTCTTAACACTGGCGTAACAGCCTTATCACTGACAAACATGTTTTCGGCTCTTTTATTATTAATGGTTATTGACTAAAACATGTTTTCGGCTCTTTTATTATTAATGGTTATTGACTAAATCAAAAGTTACATATGAAGTGGTTTTTATAAATGCAAATGGCCAAAAACTATCAAATAATAGCCCTTGTTAGGACAACTCTTTAAATGAATATACAATTGAGAACTATCCCTTACATTTACATCCATCCCTTTATTTGCTTGCCCGATTTTGTTAATTTTGCCGATTAAGTTTTAATCAGCATAAAATGAAAATATCGTATAACTGGCTTAAACAGTATATAAACCTGGATGTATCGCCTTCTGTTGTGTCGAAAGTGCTTACTGACACAGGCTTAGAGGTGGAAGGCACCGAAGATTTTCAGTCGGTGAAAGGTGGCCTGGCAGGAGTAATGGTGGGCGAGGTGCTTACTTGTTATAAGCACGAAAATGCCGACAAGTTAAGCGTAACTACCGTAGACATTGGAGGGGGTAAAGTTTTGCCAATCGTTTGTGGAGCACCAAATGTAGCTGCCGGACAAAAAGTGCTGGTGGCGACGGTTGGAACACAGCTTTATAGTGGCGATGATTCGTTTGAAATAAAAAAATCAAAAATTCGTGGCGAAGTATCCGAAGGGATGATTTGTGCTGAAGATGAGCTGGGACTGGGTTCTTCACATGATGGCATTATGGTGTTGCCGGATGAAGTGGAAAAGGGAATGCCTGCAGCTGACTATTTTAAGGTGGAAACGGATACCATTTTTGAAATCGGACTAACTCCCAACCGGTCAGATGCCGTTTCGCACATTGGAGTCGCCCGCGACCTGGCTGCAGGGTTAAACCGGGAGTTTAATACACGCAAATACCAATCCTCATGGCCTGATGTAGACGCGTTTGTTGTCGACAACCATGACTTAGATATCGAAGTAAAAGTGAACAATGCTGAGGCTTGTCCGCGTTATGTAGGGGTTACGCTTGCCGGTATCCAGGTAAAGGAATCTCCCGAATGGCTTAAAAGTAAACTGAAGCGTATCGGAGTCAGGCCGATTAATAATATTGTTGATGTAACCAATTTTGTATTGCATGAAACCGGACAGCCTTTGCATGCTTTCGATGCTGACAAGATTGTAGGAAATAAGGTTGTTGTGGATACTTTGTCTGAGAACACCACTTTCGTTACCCTCGACGGTGAGGAGCGCAAACTTCACCACGACGACCTGATGATTTGCAATACANCAGGGGGCATGTGNATTGCCGGAGTTTTCGGCGGTTTTACTTCGGGCGTAACTTCTGCAACGAAGAATATTTTTCTGGAAAGCGCGTGTTTTGATGCCCGTTATATCCGAAAAACCTCAAAACGTCATGGTTTACAGACGGATGCCTCATTTCGGTTTGAACGCGGTGTCGACCCAAACATTGCCCTTTATGCCTTAAAGCGTGCTATTCTGCTTATGCAGGAGGTGGCAGGCGGGAGTGTGTCTTCTGAGATTAAAGATGTTTATCCTTCTCCTGTTGTTCCGGTGGAGGTGGAAATCCTTTACGCTCATGTCGATCGCCTGATAGGGAAAGCAATTGATCGGGATGTGATAAAAACCATTCTTGAAGACCTTGAACTAAAACTTATTAAGGAAACGGATGCCGGACTCACCCTGGCCGTGCCTACCTTTAAGGTGGATGTTACACGTGAAGTGGACATTATTGAGGAAATCCTGCGTATTTACGGGATTAACAATATTGATACGGATGGTAAATTACACAGCTCGTTGAGCTTCCGCCAAAAGCCAGATCCGGAAAAAATACAGCAGCTCATAGCTGATTATCTCGTAGCGCAAGGCTTGGTGGAGATGATGAACAATTCGCTCACCAAGTCAGCTTATGCTGAAATGAGCAAGCAAATTGACGGCAAATCCAGTGTGCAGTTACTCAACCCGTTAAGCAGAGACCTCAATGTACTCCGTCAGACTCTTTTGTTTGGCGGTTTAGAGACGGTGGCCTATAACCTGAACCGGAAAGAATCTGACCTGAAACTGTTTGAGTTTGGTACCGTGTACCGTCAGAAAGAAGGGTTTGACCCGGAAAGAGGGGTTAAAAATTTCAATGAAGAGAAGCACCTGATTTTGCTTGGAACAGGCAAAACCACCGATGAAAGCTGGTTTGGTGAGGCAGCCAAATTTGGTTTTTATGACATGAAAGGATGGGTAGAGGCCCTTATTTCCAGGCTAGGCCTAGATAGGAAAAAGATAGCCATCGAAGAGAGCCCCAATGCCGATTTTTCTGAAGGGCTGACGTATAATTTTTCAAACAAGGAATTGGCCTTCGTGGGTTCGGTTCATGCAGGTTTACTTAAAGCCTTCGATATCAGGCAGGAGGTGCTGGTAGCCATCGTGAATTGGTCGCAGGTGCTCAAAGTTATTAGTAAAAACGACCTTGTTTACACACCCGTACCAAAGTTTCCTTCGGTAAGGCGTGATTTAGCCTTGTTGCTGGACCGCGGTGTTCATTTTTCCGATCTCAGAGATGCCGCGTTCAAAGCAGAACGGAATTTGTTGCAAGCAGTTTCTGTTTTCGATATTTATCAGGGCGACAAAATCCCTTCGGATAAGAAATCGTATGCGCTTTCGTTTATTCTTGAGGACAAGGAAAAAACGCTTACCGACAAGGTTATCGAGAAGTCAATGGCCCGCATAACGGCAGAACTGGAACGACAGTTTGGGGCTACCTTGCGATAGTGGATAGATGATTATCAGATTGCAAAAAGTTTAGTACTTTTATAGAGTTTAAAAAAGATAATATAACAGATGGAAATACAATCGGTAAAGCAAAGATTTGGCGTCATAGGAAATTCACCTCTGCTCAACCGCGCTATTGATATTGCCATACAGGTAGCTCCAACGGATCTGACTGTGCTGATAAGTGGCGAAAGTGGAACAGGGAAAGAAGTTTTTCCGAAAGTTATTCATCAGGCAAGCAGCCGCAAACATGGGCATTATATTGCTGTAAATTGCGGAGCTATTCCGGAAGGAACTATTGACTCGGAGTTGTTCGGACACGAGAAAGGTTCATTTACCGGAGCTCACGAGGCTCGAAAAGGATATTTTGAGGTAGCGGACGGGGGAACTATTTTTCTGGATGAGGTGGCCGAATTGCCTCTTTCTACCCAGGTTAGGTTGCTCAGGGTTCTTGAAACAGGTGAATTTTTCAAGGTAGGCTCGTCTAAAGTGGTGAAAACCAACGTGAGGGTCGTAGCCGCCAGCAACGTGGATATCCCCAAAGCCATCGAGAAAGGAAAATTCCGTCAGGATTTGTTCTACAGGCTGAATTCGGTACCGATTTATGTGCCACCATTGCGCGAGCGAAAGGACGATATTCATCTTTTGTTTCGTAAGTTCTCAGCCGATTTTGCCGAAAAATACCGTATGCCTCCCTTGCAGCTTACCGATGATGCCATACGTGTGTTAAACAATTATTACTGGCCCGGAAACATCAGGCAGCTTAAAAACATTACTGAACAGATCTCCATCATTGAGCAAGATAAACTCATCGATGGGATTACTTTGGGACGTTATCTGCCGGCAACACCCGGAACAGGACTACCGGTTTTGTACAATAAACAAGAGGAGGAAAGCATTTCGGAGCGGGAGTTGTTGTACAAGGTGCTTTTCGATATGAAACGTGATATGACCGAGCTGAAAAAAATTGTGCTCGACATCATCGATCGGGGCGATACACACCTTGATTTGGAACAAACCAAGGCGTTACTGGTAAAAGAACCGGGTACAGATTTGATGAAACCGGATCAAAGCTTTATCGATAAGTTAAAAATTACACAGCCCACCCCTCACGACCTGGAGGATATTGATGATTACGACAGCTCTGAAGTTATTGAGGAGTCGTTGTCGCTTACCGACAAGGAGCATGAAATGATCTCCAAAGCACTTGAGAAGCATCGGGGAAAACGTAAAAATGCCGCCCAGGAACTGGGGATTTCAGAGAGAACCTTGTACAGGAAAATTAAAGAATATAAAATTAAATAAATGTCACGTATAAAGCTGTTTCGGTTGTTCTCTGGTGTGATATTGCTTGTTGCAATCATGTCTTTTACCTCGTGTGGAGTTTATTCATTTACTGGAGCCTCTATTCCTCCGGAAGCGAAAACCGTTTCAATTCAGTATTTCCCCAATCAGGCTTTGCTGGTCGAGCCTACCCTGAGCGGGATTTTTACTGATGCTTTGCGCGACAAATTTACCAGCCAAACCAATCTTGAAATGGTGCAACGATCGGGCGATCTGGCCATGGAGGGAGCTATTACTGATTACAAAACTACCCCTGTGGCTATCCAGGGCGACCAAACTTCGGCCTTAAACCGGCTCACTATCACCATCGAAGTCAGGTTTTATAACAAATATGAGCCTGATAAAGATTTTGATACTAAATTTACACAGTTTATCGACTATCCGTCAAACGAAGATTATAATGCAAAAAAAACTGAACTGATTGATCAAATTACCGAGATGCTTGCCGACGACATCTTTAATAAAGCAGTCATTAATTGGTAATTTTTTCGGTAGTCAGATATTAAAAAAAAGTACCGGCAAATGAATAAGGAAGAGTTTATCGACATCATGCACCAACCCGATAAGTTGGACAAAAACACGCTCGATGGCCTGGTGACTTTGGTCAATGAGTTTCCTTATGCCGCCACGGTTCGCGTGTTGCTATCGGTGAATCAGTACAAAGAAAAAAATGTTCGGTACGAAACCGATCTGAAAACCACAGCCATTTATGCCGGCGACAGAGCTGTGCTGAAAAAGCATATCGACAGGGTAGGCGACATGAATGTACGCATCGTGCTTCCCGATGAGGGACTGAAAGAGACCACGGAATCCCCCGCCGAACCTGTTGTGAATACTGAGCCAAAAGCTGTTACGCCGACTGACATTCCGAAGGATACCACAAACGATCTGCCGCTGCAGGTTGAGTCAAATGAAGTGCCTTCTGATGAGCCAACCCACGAAAACCCAACCGAGGAAGAGGTGAGCCTGTCGATTAAAGAATTGAAGGAAATTGTTAACCGACACATGGACGAGCTTGAAAAAGAAAGTCTCCTTCAGTATGAGTCTGCTGCTTTATCTCACGAAGAACAAGCCGAAGGCGAGGTTCGCCACCCCAAATCAAAGGAAGAAATACTGGACGAATTTATTCGTAACCAGCCCAGTATCTCGCGCCCCAAAGCATCGTTTTTTAATCCTGTTGAAGTAGCCAAAGAGAGCATCGTCGATCAGGAAAGCATTATCAGCGAAACATTGGCCACAATTTATTACGATCAGGGCCATTTGCAAAAAGCGATAAAAATTTATCAAAAATTAAGTTTGAAATATCCGGAAAAAAGTAGTTACTTTGCATCCCTGATTAAAAAAGCAGAAAAGGAACTAAATACTTAAAAATTAATTCGATGTATATTTTTGTCTCCATATTGATTTTAGTCGTAAGCATCCTGCTCGGACTCATTGTACTTGTACAAAACCCCAAAGGTGGTGGATTAGCCGCTAATTTTGCCTCCGGTGGCGCTCAGTTTATGGGTGTCAGACAAACCGCCGATTTTCTTGAAAAGGCTTCATGGGGTCTGGCTATCGCCTTGTTGGTGTTAAGTTTAACAGCCACCATGATTATCCCTCGTAACTTTGGTGTTCAGGATGTAAATCAGTCTGAAATTATGGATCAAATTCCTGTTCAAGCTCCTGCTACTCCTATTGATTTTCAAGCTCCCGGTGGCGATGATGTCGCACCAGAAGGGGAATAAAAAAATATTTGATTCTCAAATGAGCCAGACTACTTGAGTGGTCTGGTTTTTTTTTGTCCTCAGAAAGGCCGCCACTGACATGTACCGGGCTGCTGGCCTTGTGACTTTCTGTCAGCATGGGTGACAATCTTCAGTTATCATGAACAGCGAAATAGACTCAAAGTAAAAGGAAATAAAACCCGAAGGATTGGGCTTTTCATCGCTACAACCAACGAATACAGCGTGTTGCGCATAATTTGGCGTGCTGCTTTTGTCAACAGTTTTTGTTACATAGAAACTGATCCAAGTGGTTTGGCACAGATTATGACAGGCACACAGTCATTGATGAACCAATTGAAATTTATTGAACATGGAAAAAGTGAACATTAAACCTTTGGGCGACAAGGTTGTGATTAAACCAGCTCAAGCCGAAGAAAAAACTGCTTCGGGTATTATTATCCCCGACACTGCTAAAGAAAAACCCCAACAGGGCGTTGTAGTTGCGGTTCCTGCGGAAAACAAGGAAACTCCAATCACTGTGAAAGTAGGCGATAAAGTCCTTTATGGAAAATATGCCGGTACTGAAATTACAGTGGACGGAGGCGATTATTTAATTATGAGCGAAAAAGATATTCTCGCTATTGTATAACTGAAAATTTTAAACAATCATAAAATCTTAAAAAAATGGCAAAAGACATTTTATTTGATCACGATGCAAGAGAAGGCCTGAAAAGAGGCGTTGATGCATTATCGGATGCAGTTAAAGTAACTCTCGGACCAAAAGGTCGTAACGTAATTATCGAAAAATCATATGGCGCTCCTCAGGTGACCAAAGATGGCGTTACCGTGGCCAAAGAGATTGAACTGAAAGATCCCGTTGAAAACATGGGTGCACAAATGGTGAAAGAGGTTGCCTCTAAAACCAATGATATAGCTGGAGATGGAACCACTACCGCTACCATCTTAGCACAGTCTATCTATGGAACTGGCCTCAAAAATGTAACCGCCGGAGCAAATCCGATGGACTTGAAAAGAGGGATTGATAAAGCAGTGAAAACTGTGGTTGAATCACTTCGCGCTCAAACCGAAGAGGTTGGCGACAACAACGATAAAATCAAACAGATTGCTTCTATTTCGGCCAATAACGATGAGTTTATCGGTAGTTTAATTGCCGAAGCCATGAGCAAGGTGAAAAAAGAAGGCGTTATTACCATTGAAGAGGCCAAAGGGATTGAGACTTACGTAGATGTGGTTGAAGGAATGCAGTTCGATCGCGGCTATATCTCACCTTATTTTGTTACCGATACCGAAAAAATGGAAGTGGTGTATGAAAGCCCGCTGATTCTTATCTACGACAAAAAGATTTCAGTAATGAAAGACTTGCTGCCGGTATTGGAAAAAGCCGTTCAAACCGGACGACCATTTATTATGATAGCCGAAGATGTAGAAGGTGAAGCACTTGCTACCCTTGTTGTTAACCGTTTGCGCGGTTCGTTAAAAGTGGCTGCTGTAAAAGCTCCTGGCTTTGGCGACAGAAGAAAAGAAATGCTCGAAGATATCGCCATTTTAACCGGTGGAACAGTAATTTCAGAAGAAAAAGGTTACAAACTCGATGATGCTACATTAGAAATGTTAGGTGAAGCTGAAAAAGTAACCATCTCTAAAGACAACACCACTATCGTGAGCGGTAAGGGTGAGTCAAAAAATATCCAGGCACGCGTAAGCCAGATCAAAGCACAGATTGAAACCACGACCTCAGACTACGACAAAGAAAAATTGCAGGAACGTCTGGCTAAACTAGCCGGTGGTGTTGCCGTAATTTACGTAGGTGCTGCCAGCGAAGTAGAAATGAAAGAGAAAAAAGACCGTTTCGACGATGCACTTGCTGCAACCCGTGCCGCTATCGAAGAGGGTACTGTACCTGGTGGTGGAGTAGCTTTTATTCGCGCTATCGAATCGTTGAACAATGTTGCCGTTGAAAACGAAGACGAAGAAACCGGTGTCGCCATCATCAAAAGAGCACTCGAAGAACCACTCCGTCGTATCGTTGAAAACGCAGGCCTTGAAGGATCAGTGGTAGTAAACAAAGTAAAAGAAGGCAAAGGTGATTTTGGCTTTAATGCCAGAACTGAAGTTTACGAAAACCTCAAAGCTGCCGGTGTTATCGATCCAACCAAAGTTACCCGTGTTGCCCTCGAAAACGCTGCCAGCATCGCCGGCATGTTGTTAACTACCGAATGTGTGCTTACCGAACACAAAGACCCGAATGCACAAGCTCCGGCCATGCCACCTATGGGAGGCGGAATGCCAGGCATGATGTAATAAAATGCCCCCACACAAAAAAGGTCCGACCATTCGTCGGGCCTTTTTTTTGCTTAAATACGTGGTAATATTTCAGTGCTTCAACATACCTCAATAATTTATACCTTTGCATCAAAGCAATTAATGTATTTTTTGTCTTAAACAAAATGGAAATTACCGAAAATCAATTATATAGTGAATCCTCAAGAGGATGTTGTACCATAAATGATCTGGACATCCCGTCAACGAAAATCAATCAGTTAAGGTGTTGTAAATTGTCGAGCGTAAATTGGCTGGACGATTTCCCGAGTAGCCCACATCCTAACGAACCTCAGATTGCTGAAGTCCGGTTTAAAAATGGCCGAAAGGATTTTTTTACTTATCCTGCCGAAATGGCTTTAAAAGAAGGTGAAATTGTAGCCGTGGAGGCCGCTCCGGGTCATGACATTGGCATTGTCTCTTTGGTAGGCGAAGTTGTTGAATATCAGCTTAAACGTAAGCGTGAGGATCAGAAAAAGCGGGACATGAAGCAAATTTTCCGCCATGCCCGTGTGGCCGATGTCGAAAAATGGCTCGAGGTGATAAAAATGGAAGACACCACCATGTTTCGCTCGCGTAGAATTGCGGCCTCTCTCAAGCTCGACATGAAAATAAATGATGTAGAATACCAGGGCGACAAAACCAAAGCCGTATTTTATTATACGGCCAACGATCGCGTGGATTTCAGGGAGTTGATCAGGCACTTGGCCGACTCTTTCAAAGTGCGCATCGAGATGAAACAAATTGGCGTTCGGCAGGAAGCTGCCAAGCTGGGTGGAATTGGCCCTTGCGGACGTGAGCTNTGTTGCGCTTCGTTTATGAGCAGTTTTAAAAGTGTTTCAACCAACTCGGCCCGTGCTCAACAGCTGTCGCTAAATCCCCAAAAACTTGCCGGACAATGTGGTAAACTCAAGTGCTGCCTCAACTACGAAGTCGATAGCTATGTTGATGCGTTACGCGATTTTCCGGATCAGTCGATTCCGCTGCAAACTAAAAAAGGCAAAGCTTTCCATGCGAAAAGCGATGTCTTTGGAAAAATGATGTGGTATAGCTACGCCGGAGATTCGAATAACATGATGGCTTTAACTACCGAAAAAGTGAGCGAAATCATGAAAATGAACCGCCAGGGTAAGTTTCCTGTCGATTTGGAGTCTTATGCCGAGAAAAAAGAAGTCAAAGAGCTTACCGACAATGAACAGATGATAGAAAATTCAAATTATATTTAATCATTGGTAAACAATATTTTACGCGCTAATGCATTATATAGTTAAGTGAGTTCAGATGAAAAATAGATTTGGTTCTTTTGTGATGCTGACTTTTTTAGCCGGGTTGGTGCTTGTTTCGTGCAACTCTGGTGTGATGTATGATGCCCGGGTCGATCTGCCTGAAACGGGATGGTACAAGGACGAAGCCGTTAAGTTTGATGTCGATATCACCGACACGCTGCTTCCTTACGATTTTAATCTCAACATCAACCACACCACCGACTACCGTTACGCCAACCTGTATTTATTTATGATCACACGTTTCCCGGATGGAAAAATGAGTCGCGACACACTTGAGGTGATGATGGCCTACCCTGACGGCGAATGGCTTGGAAAAGGTTGGGGAGCTTTTCGCGATAGGGAGGAAAACCTGCGGACAGAGCTGTTTTTTCCTCGTACCGGTGTCTACACTTTCTATTTGCAACAGGCTATGCGCGTCGATACGTTGAAAGATATCCGGCGTATTGGTTTGCAGGTGGTACTGTCGGGCGAGCAGGTTTCACACAATTATTGATGATTTAGGACATTAAACTTGACATAAAAATGGCAAATGAAAATCCCGCCGGCAAGAAATTTTTTAATTACCTCGTTAAGTTCTGGCTGCTTTATTTTTTGTTGTTGGCTGCCGTAGTAGTATTTTTCTATGGCATTGGTGCTGAGTGGTTTGGAAAAATGCCAACTTTTGAAGAACTCGAAAACCCGGAGAGCAACCTGGCCTCAGAGGTGTATTCATCCGATGGTGTTTTGTTAGGTACTTATTTCATCGAGAACAGGTCAAACATTACCTACAACGACATCAGCCCCAATTTGGTGAATGCCTTAATGGCTATTGAAGATATTCGTTTTGAGAAACATTCCGGAATCGATGAGCGGGCGCTGTTGCGCGTTGCTTACGGCGTGGCTACAGGAAACTCCAAAGGTGGCGGGAGTACTTTAACCCAGCAGCTGGCCAAGAACCTTTTTCCCAGAGGCCGACTGAATTCATTGCAGTTGGTTGTTCGTAAATTTCAGGAATGGATTACCGCCGTCAAGCTTGAGCGGTATTATTCAAAGCAGGAAATTATCGCGATGTATNTGAACACTGTTTTCTTTGGCCATAATGCTTATGGCATCAAGGCGGCATCGGCTACTTTCTTCGACAAAAGCCCCGATTCGCTTAATATACAGGAAGCTGCACTCATGGCCGGCGTGGTAAATGCCCCCAGCAGGTACAGTCCTGTGAGTAACCCCGAGGCCGCCTTTACCCGGCGAAATCTTGTTATCGACCAGATGGCAAAATACGGATTCGTCACCAAACACGCTGCCGACTCTGTAAAACAACTGCCATTGGGCGTTTCACGCTATGCCCAACTTGATCACAATCAGGGACTGGCNCGTTATTTTNGAGAATACCTAAGGGGTGAGTTAAAAAAGTGGTGTCAGCAGCACACCAAACCCGATGGTACTCCTTATAACTTGTACAAAGATGGATTGCGTATTTATACAACCATCGACTCGCGCATGCAACGATATGCAGAAGAGGCTGTAAACGAGCATCTTTCAACCGATCTTCAACCTGCATTTTATCAGCACTGGAAAGGGTTTACACACGCCCCTTTTGCCTTTGATGAGGAGGATGTAGAAGAAGCTGTTGACAAGATTATGAAACAATCGATGCGCCGTAGTGAACGGTACAGGGTGATGAAACTTAACGGAACACCGGAAGATTCAATCATCATGTCGTTTTACGAACCTGTTGAGATGCGCGTCTTCAGTTGGGACGGTCCTGTCGATACAGTTATGACCCCATTGGACTCCATACGCTACTATAAATTTTTTCTACAGGCCAGCCTTATGTCGATGGAGCCCTCCACTGGTTTTGTAAGAGCTTATGTGGGAGGCAACGATTACCGGTATTTTAAATTCGATCATGTAACACAAAGTAAGCGGCAGGTTGGTTCTACTTTCAAGCCGTTTTTATATTCGTTGGCCATGCAGGAAGGCGAATATTCACCTTGCTACACGGTGTCGAATATTTCCTATAGCGTTGAGTTATATGATGGAACTTTTTGGACACCTAAGAACTCCGGAAACGACAGGGTTGGCGAAGAGGTGACTTTGAAGTGGGCACTGGCCAATTCAAACAACTGGATTTCAGCCTATCTGATCAGCCGGTTTTCGCCAGAGTCGGTGGTGAAAATGGCACGTAAAATGGGTGTAACCTCCGACATCCCCGCCGTTCCTTCTATTGCTTTGGGAACGCCCGATTTATCCCTTTACGAAATGGTGGGAGCTATGAACACGTTCGCCGACAAGGGTGTATATGTTAAACCCATATTTGTGACCACCATTGAAGACCGTAACGGAAACGTGCTTGAGAAATTTGCTGCCGAAAAAACGGAAGCCATGGACGAGGTAACGGCTTATAAAATGCTACGTTTGATGGAAGGGGTAGTGGAGAGTGGCACAGGTATCCGGTTGCGCTATCGGTACGGGTTTAACAATCCCATTGCCGGAAAAACAGGGACAACACAAAATCAATCGGATGGATGGTTTATGGGCATCACTCCTGATCTTACTACCGGAGTTTGGGTGGGTGCTGAAGACCGCAGTGCACATTTCCGAACCATTGGTCTGGGTCAGGGAGCTAATATGGCTCTTCCTGTATGGGCCTTGTACATGAAAAAAGTCTATGCCGATCCATCACTGGGAATAAGTCAGGGTGATTTCGAAAAACCTCTCAAAGATGTCAGCATCGAGTTCGACTGCGAGAAATACCAACTCGATAAAAAAAATTCTTCCGGTTACGATCCATATCCTGATGAGTTTTAAAAAAAGACCCTGTGGGTTATGTTTTTTGAGACTCCCTATATATCAACATCCCTTCGTTTGCCAGCGCATTAATGGTTGGATTCATCATAAACGATGAAACGTGCCAGGCAAACCCAAACCGGGCGCTGATTTCCATTTCGAGTGTTACCGCGGCAAGCGAGTCTATCCCATATCGGGTAACAGCGGCATCCAGGTCAATTTCTTCACGTCTGAATTGTTGATTTCTTATGATCCAGTCTACTAACCATTCTCTGAGGATTTCTTCTGTCGGGATTTGTTTTTTTTCTTCTGATTGGATTTCATTGTAGTCTCTTTCCCACGATGCCACCACATCCAGTTCGTTGTTTAAGAAATGGTAACGGGTCTGTCTCCGTTGTATTTTTCCACTTGAGGTCATGGGAATGCTGCCTGTTTTTATAAGCACGATGGCATGGCTTTCAATCTCATACTCTTCTGATACAGCTTTCCTTATGGCAGAAATAACGTCGTCGTACGAAGTCATGCGCATGGCCGTACGCTTCAACTCCTGAACGATGACAAGGGTTTCCTGGTTGTTGACGATGACAGGAAAAGCAGCACCGCTGTTTTCATTTAAGGCTTCATGCGATTTTTGAACGGTAAACTCGATATCGCTGGGGTAATAGTTAGCTCCGCGTATGATAATCAGGTCTTTAAGCCGTCCGGTGACATACAACTCCTCTTCATGAAAAAAGCCCAAATCGCCGGTACGGAGGTATGGCCCTGAGCCATCCTTGGTGAAAGCATGAAAAGTGCGTTGGGTTTCTTCGGGTTTATTCCAGTATCCTTTGGCTACGGTAGGCCCGCTAACCCAAATCTCTCCGATTTCACCTGCCGATACTGGTGAGAATTCTTCAGGATGCACGATTTTTATCGCGGTTTCCATCCATACATGTCCGCAGCCGGCAATGGTAGTGGTATTTTTTGCATGACTCTCAATCACCACTTTGTTTTTCGATAGTGCCTCGGTATCCAGATTTAGAAATTTGGGTGCTTCACCAGGAGTTTGCCCTGTTACAATCAAGGTGGTTTCGGCCATACCGTAGCACGAATATAGCTGTCGGGGATTTACCTGTGCTGCTTCAAAATGGCTTGCAAAGGAGTCAAAGGTAGTTTTTCGGATAGGCTCAGCGCCACTATAAAAGACAGTCATGCTGCTTAAATCGAGTTGCGCCGCTTCTTCTGTATTTGTTTTCTGCACGCAATAGTCGTACGAGAAATTAGGACCGCCTCCGGTAGTGGCTTTATATTTTTGGATAGCCTGTAGCCAGTTGGTCGGATTTTTTAAGAAAGCGATGGGAGGCATGCCAATGTTTATAGCACCAAGATAGGCTGCTTGCAGGACACCTCCAATAAGCCCCATGTCGTGAAAAACAGGAAGCCAGTTCAGGCCAATTGAATTTTTGTTTAACCCAAACGACTGCCGGATGTATTCAGAATTATAAAGCAAATTAAGCTGGGTTATCATCACNCCTTTTGGNTNTCCGGTTGACCCTGAAGTGTATTGCAGCAAGGCCACATCTCCGGGTTCAATATCTGTAGGTTGAAAGTTTTGCTCATTTTCGGGTTGGATGTCCTCATAAATCACCCAATTCATTTGTGTAAAAAAGGGATCTTCCTTAAAATTTCGTTCGATGTCGGAATGAATTTGTCTCGTAACCAAACACAAATGTGCTTCTGCATCTTCAATTATCGACAGCAGTCTGTTTATACCCCTGTTTTTTCGTGGAGGATAGGCCGGTACGGCAATAAAACCGCTGTAAAAACAGCCGAACAAGGAAGCCAGATACGGAAGTCCGGGAGGAAAGAGCATAAGTAAACGGTCACCTTTTTTCCCTTTTTGCTGCAAGCAGGCACCTACGCTTTTGGCTTTGGCAGTGAGTTGTCGGTAAGTCAAGCTGTCTGATTCAGTTATGCCGTCTTCAAGAAACCGGTATACCACATGGTCGGGAGTAGCTGCTGCCCGGTTTTCAATCACTTCAAGGTAGGTCTGCGCCTTTTGTGCCAGAGGATCGTTAAAGTTTTTAAGAAATGAATGCATAGCTGATGATTTTCAAAACTGCAAATGTAGTTTTTTGATGCAGTTTTTTCGGCAGCGCTTCATCAAAATCCAATTATCTTTGTCGAAAATTCGGCTGCATGGAAAAGTATGTCATCTTTCAAGGCAAAAAAATAGCATATCAGGTTTCCGGAAGTGGAAGATCAATCGTACTTCTCCACGGATTTTTGGAAGACCGTTCTATTTGGGATCAGTTTTCGGAGACACTTAGCCCGCATTATCAAATAGTGACTGTTGATTTACCCGGATTCGGTCAGTCTGAAAATTTGTCCGATGTGCATACAATGGCCCTAATGGCTAAGGCTGTAAATGAGGTTTTGGTGGCCGAAGGCATTAAGCATTGCATCCTGGTGGGGCATTCGATGGGTGGTTATGTGGCCATTGAGCTGGCGGCGAAATTTTCCGACAAACTGTCCGGACTGGTGTTTTTTCATTCACATGTTGCTGCTGATGGAGACGAAGCCAGGATAAACAGATACAGGGCAATAGAGATAGTTAAAAACAATAAAAAGCAGTTTATTTCTTCTTTTATTCCTCTTTTGTTCGCTGAAATTAATATCAACCGATTTGCAAAAGAGATTGCTCGTTTGCAGCAACGATCGGATGCTATTTCAGCCGAATCAGTCATGGCATCGCTTGCCGGTATGGCGGTTAGAAACGACAGGCAGGAGTTGCTTGGCAACCTGGAAATACCGGTGCTGTTTATTATCGGTAAGCAGGACTCCAGAATACCAATGGATAAAATTATGCCACAGGTACAATTGCCCCGACATAGCGAAGCCATCATACTTTCAGAAGTGGGACATATGGGCTTTTTGGAAGAAAAAGAAAAAACCTGCACCGTTTTGGCCAATTTTGCCGCCCGGATTCTTTAAAAAAATACTCATGCGGAATAAAAAAACGAAAAACCTTAATACCAATACAGAGACTAATCCACAACGTCAGCAGACCTTTTTTGTGTTGGCTATAATACTGTTGACAGGCTTGTTTTACTACAACAGCATTTTCAACTATTTTTCCCTCGACGATAATTATATCAATATCTCCAACGAACAGAATATCAAGGGTATTAAAGCAATACCTGACATTTTTTCAAGTCTTTATTCCGACAACGGAGACCAGGCCTATGGATATCGGGCACTCACAAGGGCAACCTTTGCCATCGAATATCAGTTTACTGCCGACAGTCCGTACAACCCCTATGTCAGTCATTTTATCAATCTTGCCTTGTATATTTTAGCGCTTCTGGTGTTATTCAAGGTGCTTAACCGATTACTAAAAGGATATAATCCCTGGTTTCCATTTCTTGTGGTATTGCTTTTTATGGCCCATCCCACCCACACCGAAGTGGTAGCGAGCATAAAAAACCGGGATATGTTATTGCATTTTCTTTTCTCCTTTATGGCCATCTGGCAGTTTGTCAGGTGGGTCGACAGAGATAAAGTGGTGCATCTTGTCGTTGGGCTGTTATACTTCCTGCTGGCTTTAATGTCAAAAGAAACAGCTGTTGTTCAGTTGGCTGTATTTCCGTTGGTATTGTATTTCTTTACCGATATCAAGCCTACAAAGCTCCTTGTTTTCATTGCTGTTTCGGCTACCTTGCTTGTGCTTTTCTTCGCCCTGCGTATGGCGTTTTTACCCGCCACAAACCGTACCTATGCACTGATGGAGAATCCTTTGGTTTTTGAGGACAGTCTGTGGACGCGCATAGCAACAGGCTTTTACGGATTAGGACACTACATTAAACTGCTGGTTATCCCTTTCCCGCTCCTGTATTATTACGGTTTTGATATGATTCCGGTGGTTGGGTTCGGCAATATTTGGGTTATCCTCAGCGCTGTTGTTTATCTGGCATTGCTGTATGTTGCACTCATCAACTTGCGTGGAAAAAAACTGATTTCATTCATCATCTTGTTTTATCTGGCTCATCTTTCCATGTACGCCAATTTTGTGAAGCCGGTACCTGGAATAGTTGCCGATCGTTTTGTTTTTTTCGCCTCCTTGTCATTTGCCATGATGGTGGTTTACCTGCTTTTTTTAATGTTCAAATTACCCTTAAAGCAGTTGTCAGCACCTTTCCGTCCTTTGGCTGGAGTCGTCATCGTGGTTGCGCTGATGCTTATTCCTTACGGATATATTGTTCACAAACGAAACGCCCAATGGAAGACCTCATACACACTTTTTAAAGCCGATATGAAAAGGCTCGACCGCTCGGTAAAGGCAAATAATTTGTATGCAGGGGAAATAATCAAGCAGATAAACAGTGAGTTATCGAAGCCGGTGAATCCTTATAAATTTGTGCTCAAGCTCATTAATCGGGCAGAGAAACACTTTTTGCGCGCCATCGAACTCGATTCCTCGCATGTGGCTTCGTTAAACAGCCTTGGGGTAATCTACTCAAGAATTCATGGAAATCAGGCGCTTATCAGAGAA
>JGI11705J14877_10000616_pt1 | contig 21887 bp, 12 predicted proteins | sample Etolaghawater15m_FD_14877 | JGI IMG/M metagenome (IMG submission 14877)
CTGGGGATTATTTTCATAATGAGTTTCGCGCCAACCGCTTTTGGGGCCGATGAGATCAAAATCGGTGCCGTCCAACCGGTCACCGGTCGATTTGCCTTTGCCGGCGTTCACATCAATGCGGGTCTGGAAGACGCACTCATGATGGCCAATGAGGAAGGTGGCATCAACGGAAAGCAGATCAAGTACATCATGGAAGACGGCACCTATAAGGTGGATGTGGCAGTGGCTGCCTTCAAAAGAATTATGGCCCGGGATAACCCGCTGGCCATGTACGGTGAAAGCACGGCGCTCGGTAAAGCCATGGCCCCGGAGATCAAGGATCGTTACAAGATCCTCTACAGCTCCACCTCATTTTCCAGCGAACTGGCGGATACCGCCAAGAATCCCTTTGTTTTCGTTCCTGGCCCCACCTACAGCGATATGTTTGGTATTCTGCTTCAATACATCGCCAAGGAAAAGCCCGGTGCCAACGTGGCCTTTTTTTACAGCGACACGGAATTTGGAAAGGACCCCGTTGAACATGGACGTGAAGTTTGCAAAAAACTGGGCCTCAACCTGGTGGCGGAAGAAGTGGCCAAAGTCGGCGGCGTGGACATTACCAGCCAGGTGTTGGACCTGAAACGGAAAAAAGCGGAATACGTCATTTTTCAGGGGTTTGTGCTCTCCCCCATCCCCGCGGTCCTGAAACAGGCGCGGGACTATGGGCTCAAAGCCAAATTCATGGGAACCTTCTGGGGCACCCACAAGATGCTCCTGGACAAATTGGGTCCCCTGGCCGAAGGGTACCTGGGCGTCATGCCCTATGCCTTTTACTACCAGACGGAAATTCCCATGATCAAAAAGATCAAGGAATGGACGGAGAAAAAGTACCCCAAAATCACCTACAGGCCCACCTCCTACATGCAGGGATTCTTTACGGGACTGGTCTTTGTGGAATGCCTGAAACGGGCGGATAAAGCCGGCGAGCTGAACGGTCCGGGTCTCGTGAAAGCACTCCAATCCCTCAAAGATGTGGATACCGGCGGGCTCATGTGCCCCTACACGGTCGTCAACAACAAAATCCCTTATGGAAGGGTTTACAAGGCGAACGTGGAAAAGAAGATCTTTGAGCCCATTTCGGACTGGATCAAGACGGAATAGAGAAGAATTGCGGATTGCGGATTGCGGAATGAATGGGTTTGATGACATTCCGTCATTCGCTTTCCGCCCGCTAAGAACATAGGTTTACCCTTTATGACCGAATTCATTACCATGCCCATGCTGCTCAAACGCAATGCCGATCGTCTGGGAGACACCCGGGTGGCCATTCGCGAAAAGGAGTTCGGCATCTGGCAGCCCGTCACCTGGCGAGGATATTTTGAAAACGTGCGGGATTTTGCCCTGGGGCTCCACCAGCTGGGATTTAAGCATGATGACAAACTTTCCTATGCCGGTGACAACCGGCCCGAGGGACTTTATTCCGAACTGGCCGTTCAATCCCTCGGCGGCGCTATCGTGGGGATCTATCCGGACAGTCACCTGGACCAGGTGGAATACATCATCAACCACTCCGATTCCATTTTCGTGGTGGCCGGCGACCAGGAACAGGCGGACAAAATCCTGGAAATCAAAGACAAATGCCCCAATATTATTAAGATTATTGTGGATGACCCAAAGGGGATGCGGCGCTATGAGGAACCGATCCTCGCATACTTCAAAGACATCCAGAAACTGGGCAGAGAACTCCATGAAAAAGAACCCCATCTTTTTGATGGAATGATTCAAAAAGTTACCCCCGATGACGTGGGCATGATCAATTATACCTCCGGCACCACCGGTCTGCCCAAGGGAAGCATGATCACCCACAAAAACATGTACGCCGTGGCCAGGGGCCAGGATAGCGTGGATGAAGCACAGGATGATTTTGAATATGTTTCCTTCCTGCCGCTTCCCTGGATCGGCGAGCAGGAATTCGGCGTCTACTGGGCTCTTTACAAAGCCTTCACCGTTAATTTTCCTGAAAAAGTGGAAACGGTACAGGAAAATATTCGCGAGATCGGCCCCCACATCATGCTGGCCCCTCCCCGTATATGGGAACGCATGTGCTCGGACATTCAGGTTAAAATTCAAGATGCCGTATGGATCAAACGGATGGCCTACAAATGGTTTCTGTCCGTGGGGTACCGAGTAGCGGACCACATATTGAGCAAAGAACCGCTTCCCTTAGACCTCAAATTCCTAAACGTGCTGGGGTATGTTTTTCTGTTCAGATCGCTGAAAAACTACCTGGGTCTCGCCCGTCTGCGCCATGTCTATACCGGCGGGGCGCCTCTGGGGCAGGAGATTTTCAACATGTTCATGGCCCTGAACGTCGATATCAAACAGGTCTACGGCATGACGGAGCAAACCGCGGGTTCCATCATGCACCGGACCGGCGACATCCGTCTGGATACGGTGGGAAAGCCCATTCCGGGCGTTGAATTCAAGATATCCGATTCAGGAGAACTGTTGTCCCGGGGGGATACCATTTTCAAAGGGTACTACAAAAACCCTGAAGCCAGTGCCAAAGCCTTACGAGACGGCTGGTTTCATTCGGGAGACGCTGCCATCATTGAAGATGATGAGCATATCATTATTATCGACCGGATGAGCGACGTCATGAAGCTGGTGGACGGCGGGAAATTCTCACCCCAGCTCATTGAGAATAAACTGCGGTTCAGCCCCTATATTGTGGATGCCGTGGTCATCGGCCAGAACCGCCCGTTCATCACCGCCATGATTGCCATCGATATGGCCAACGTGGGCAAATGGGCCGAAAACAACCAAATAGCCTACACAACCTTCACCGATCTGTCCCAGAAAAAACAGGTCTATGACCTCATTGCGGTGGAAGTCGCCAAAGCCAATGANNCNCTNCCCAAAGTGGCAAAGGTAAATCGATTTGTATTGCTTTATAAGGAACTGGATGCCGATGATGACGAGTTGACCAGAACCCGCAAGGTAAGACGAAAGTTCGTTGAGGAGAGATACAGGGACCTGATCGAGGGACTGTATGGCGACCGGGAGGAAATTCCCGTCGAAGCCGACATTCGCTACAAAGACGGTAAAGGGTTTCGCATGAAAACCATCGTTCGGATAAAACAGGTAGAACCCACTCGGTAGCAGATGAAATCCCATCCACCGGCATAAAAGAACATGGACGAAAAAGACAATTACCAGCTTCAAATAAATGACATCCACCTCAGTTTCGGCGGTATAAAAGCCCTCCATGGCGTCAGTACCGGGGTCAAAAAGGGTGAAATATTCTCCATCATCGGACCCAACGGCGCGGGCAAAACCTGTTTACTGAACTGTATTAATCGGTTTTACCAGCCGGAACAGGGACAAATCATTTTTGAAAACCAGAACATCACCCATTCAAAACCGCACCGCATCGCTCGTTTAGGCATTGCGCGAACCTTTCAGAACGTTGAGCTGTTCGGCCACATGAATGTTCTGGACAACATCAAGCTGGGCGCCCACGTTCATTTAAAATCAGGGTCTATTTCCGGCGGCATCTATTACGGCAAAACCAGGGCTGAGGAGATGGCGCTTAGAAAAGATATCGAAGAGCGAATCGTCGACCTCCTGGAAATCGAACCCATCCGTAAACATGTGGTCCATTCCCTTCCCTACGGGCTGCAAAAACGGGTAGAAATGGCCCGGGCCCTGGCCATGCGCCCCCGGGTGCTGTTGTTGGATGAACCGGCTACGGGCATGAACCTGGAGGAAACCGAGGATATCGCCCGCTTCATCCTGGATATCAACGAAGAATGGGGCATCACCATCATCCTCATTGAGCATGACATGGGCGTGGTGATGGATATCTCCAACCGCATCTGCGTCCTCGATTTTGGAATTAAGATCGCTGAGGGAAAGCCCAAGGAAATCCGGCACAACGAAAAAGTCATCAAAGCCTACCTGGGAGAAGAGGATATCACCTACTCCAGGCTCGGTGCATAACAAAATATACCCTGAGAACTTTATGGAACCATTACTGGCGGTCAACAATATTGAAGTGATTTACCATAATGTCATCCTTGTGCTCAAAGGCATGAGCCTGTCCGTGGATGAAGGCCGCATCGTGGCGGTCCTGGGCAATAACGGGGCCGGCAAAACCACCACCCTCAAGGCCATTTCCGGGCTTCTCAAATCGGAGGACGGCGCTGTCACCGACGGGCAGATCCGGTTCAAGGGGGAGCGCATCGACCGCAAATACCCGGAAGAAATCGTTCGAAAAGGGATTTTTCAGGTTATGGAGGGAAGACGTGTTTTTGAGGATCTCTCCATTGAAGAGAACCTCATCGCCGGCGGGCATACCAATCGAAGCCGCCGAAAAATGAAAGAAGACATTCAGAAAGTTTACGGCATGTTCCCCAGGCTGAAGGCCCGAAAAAATGTCCTGGCCGGTTACATCAGCGGGGGTGAGCAACAGATGCTGGTCATCGGCCGGGGACTGATGTCCATTCCCACCCTCATGCTCTTAGATGAGCCCTCCATGGGTCTTTCGCCGCTTCTGGTCTCCGAAATCTTCAAGATCATTCAACGCATTAACCAGGAAGAAAAAGTGAGCATTCTGCTGGTGGAGCAAAACGCCCGCCTGGCCCTTTCCATCGCAAGCCACGGTTACGTGATGGAAAACGGCCGCATTGTCCTGGACGACAGCGTGGAAAAGCTCAAAGAAAATGCCGATGTGAGGGAGTTTTATCTGGGGCTCACGGAGGTGGGCCAAAAAAAGAGTTACCGGGACGTTAAGCACTACCGACGAAGAAAGCGGTGGCTTACCTGATTAAATTTGATGACCTCGTAAAATGTACCGAGCCCGTCATGCCGGACTTGATCCGGCATCCAGAAAATATCGAAATCACTGGATTCCGGCTTTCGCCGGAATGACGTTCTAAAGGAATTTTCGACTGTTTACGAGTTTATCAAAATTAGAGGAGTTGAAGAAAATGGGAGAAAAAAAGGTTTTCCAAACGGACAAGGCCGCCGTAACGGGCGGCCCTTATGCTCAGGCGATCCTTCATGACGGGCTCATCTATGTTTCGGGACAGGGTGCGATGGACCCCGAAACGAACCAGCTAAAACTGGGAACCGTGGAGGAGGAAGCTGAGCTCACGCTCCAGAACCTGAAGATAATCCTTGAGGAAGCGGGCTCCAGTCTCAAGAACGCATTGAAAATCACCGTCTATCTCATTGATATGGAAGAATTCGCCCGGTTCAATGTCGTCTATCGGAAATATTTCGGTGAGCACCTTCCAGCCAGAACCTGCATTCAGGCAGCCGCACTCCCCTTTGGCATGCGGCTGGAAATCGACGCAATCGCTCATATTTGACAGTGCTGACAGCGAACACCATTCTCAGAAATCCTCACCCTTATTGGATTTTGTGTTTCCTTGCCTTTGGTTGGAGAAGTCCCCATGAAATGGATTAAACGCCTGGTTACCTTATTTGTTTTATTAATCATAATCGGTGGGGCACTGGCGCTGCTGCTCCCTTATTTGAATACTTACCAGAAAGAGGGTGAGCTGACCCTGCCGGGCCTCAAAAAGGGTGTCACCGTAAAACGGGATGAAAAGGGAATGGCCTATATCTATGCGGAAAACCTTCATGACGCCATTATGGCCCAGGGATTTGTGACCGCCCAGGACCGGCTGTTTCAAATGCAGTTGACCCGGCTTTTTGCCCAGGGAAGGATCGCCGAACTGGCCGGAGAAAAGGCCAGAGCATTGGACATTCGGATGCGAACCATCGGACTTCACCGCATTGCCAAGAAACAGGCAGCAATGCTGAACCAGGAGACACAAAATTATTTTCAGTGGTATGTGGATGGGGTAAATGCTTTTATCAGAGAGTGCCCGAAGGATGTCCATTTGGAATTCAAACTGGCGGGCCTAAAACCTGAACCCTGGACCATCAGCGATTCACTTTCCATTTTGTATTATATGGGGTTTTCCACCTCTGCCAATATCGGTACAGAGATTGTGTCCCAAATGCTCATCGAGACTGTCGGCCCCGAAAAGGCCATGGAAATTATGCCCATCAACATCAATCCCGATGACCCCTTAGATAAGGGCGACTCGTCACGATATATTCCCGAGACGGAAATTCCCATTTCCGGTTCTAAAAAGCTGTTTGCCCTGACCCATGACCGGCAGTTACGGCTAGGGAGCAATAACTGGGCGGTTTCACCGGCACTGTCTTCAAGCAAAAAAGCCGTTCTGGCCGGGGACCCTCATCTGGACGCGAGAATTCTGCCGGGGGTGTGGTATCCCCTGGGTATGATAACACCTGAGATCCGTTGCGTGGGCGCGGTGATTCCCGGCCTCCCGGGGTTTGCCATTGGAAGGACGTCTTTTATTGCGGTGGCAGCCACCAATAACTATGGCGACATGCAGGACCTTTATGTTGAAACCGTCGACCCGGCGCAGACCGACCATTACCTGGAAGGAAAGGTTTCCCGACCGTTTGAAATAATCGAAGAAAAGCTCAAAATAAAAGACAAGAACGCCCCTGAAGGATACCGTGAAGAAACCATCAAGATCAGGCAGACCAAAAGAGGTCCCGTGGTATCAGAAGTCCTCAAAGGCCTTGAAACGGACAAGGTGATGACATTGCGCTGGGCGCCTGTGGAAACCATGGGGGAAAGCATCGGGCTTGTCAAATTTATGACCGCGAAATCCGTAAATGAAATGCACACGGCCCTTAAAGATGTGCCCATGCTTTGTCTCAACTGGGTTTTTGCCGATGCATCAGGGAATATTGGATACCGGGCGAGCGGCAAACTCCCCATTCGTAAAAACCAAGAGGGTACAGTTCCTTACGTTATGGCTGACGGCATCGACAACTGGCAGGGCTGGATTCCGCAGGATCTGATGCCCCACAGCACAAATCCCGAAAAGGGGTGGCTGGGGACCTGCAACCATAAGGTCATCCCCGTGGATTATCCATACTATTATTCATCCTACTTTTCCCCATCTTACCGGTACAGAAGGCTGAAACAACTTCTCGACAGCTCAGGGCCAAAAAGTGTGGATGATCACTGGGAATATCAAAGGGACGAAAAAAATCTGCTGGCGGAAAAGATTGCGCCGATCATGGCGAAAGCACTCCTGGGGCACAGCGACACGGAAGAAATGGGGAAAATTCTGTCGGGCTGGAATTTCATGGACCGCCCGGATCTTGCGGCGCCCACGATTTTTCAGGCCACTTATATCGCTTTTGCCAGGTTGGTGTTTGAGGACGAACTGGGAAAACAACTGACGGACACCCTACTGGATAACTGGTACTTCTGGCAGGAACGGCTAGAGAAAATGGTCCTCGCCGGTTCCTCAAAATGGTTTGACAACATAAATACCAAAGGAGAGGGTGAAACCCTGAACGGTCTTTTCCACCAAGCGGCCTTGATCGCTGCAACCGGTCTTGCTAAGCAGTTCGGTAAAGATCCTCATAAATGGCTGTGGGGAAAGGTGCATACCCTTGAACTGGTCAGCCCGCTTCGTCGCAACGGCCCGGGAAAAGAACTCCTCGGAAGCGGCACCATGCCCATGGGGGGATCAGGAGAAACCCTTTACAGGGGAATCTTCGACCCCACTAAGCCCTTTTCAGTCATTAATTCCGCCTCACTGCGAATGGTTGCCGACATGGCCGACGGGGATAAAGTGGCGGCCGTCCTGCCCGGAGGGGTCACAGGGCGGCTGTTCAACCCCCATCACAAAGACCAGGTTCAATCTTTCATGGATGGGAGCAAAAAATACTGGTGGTTCAGCGATAAAGCCATTGACGAACACGCAGAGTACACCTTGCAGCTCAACCCTTGAGCCGAACAAGTGAGAATAACGAAAAAATCGCGAAAGTATTCCAGAGATAGAATATCCTTGCCAAATGGTTTATATTAGGGTACATTTAGAAATTAAGTTTAGAAACCTGCTTTAAGTAAATCGACTTTAAGCAGGTTTTCTGAAGAAAAGGCCTTTTTCGGGAAGAAGCCATGAAGAAAATTCTCGTAGTCGATAATGATAAACTGATCCTCGAATTTGCAAGAGATTTGCTTCAGGAAAAAGGACACATCGTTAAGGTAGCCGAAGATGGCCTCGAAGCGCTGGATATTCTGAAGACGTACTTTCCGGACATCATATTTTCCGACCTGGTAATGCCCAACATTGATGGAAGGAAACTCTGCAGGTCCATTCGAGAAATGCACCAGCATGCGGACTGCTGGATAGCGGTCATGAGCGCCCTTGCAGCAGAAGAAAGCATGAATCCGGTGGAGCTTGGCGCCGATATTGTAATTGCCAAAGGGCCTCTTGCCGAACTGGGCCGCATCATCGCTTCTGTTGTAGAAAACCCGGAAGAATACCGCAGAAAATGCCGCATGGGGCAAGTCCCGGGCCTCGAGGATATGTGGCCCAGGCAAATCACCCAGGAATTGCTTTCCGCCAAACAGCATGTGGAAGTCATTTTGGAAAAAATGAAAGAAGGCATCCTGGAAATCGAAGTCGACGGGCGGATTCTTTCAGCCAATGCTAAAGTACGAACCCTGACCCGCCTCTCAGAAGGTGACCTTCTAGGGGCCAAATTCATTGCATTGTTTCCCCCTGAGCACAGGCATCGCGTTGAAGAAATGCTGACCGAAAAGGAAACGGGGAAAGAGATCACCGAGGAAGATCCAGTGCTCTTCCATGGGCATCTGGTGACGCTCAGCATCATACCGCTGAAAGACCACGCGGTTGTCATTATCAATGATATCACTGAGCGCAAACGAAAAGAGAGAGAACTGAGGGAAAGCCAGGACCAATTTCGTTTTCTCGTGGATAATATGCTGGATGCCGCTGTTATTGTTGACCCGAAGGGCAAAACGCTTTTCGCCAACAAAGCCGCCGCGGAACTTGTCGGCATAGAATCCCTTGAAGAAGGCGTTGGCATGAATGTCGAGAATTTCATTCACCCGGAGTGCCGCAAGGCGGTCATGAGAAACTATCTCACGGCAAAAAAAGATCGCAACACCTTTCTCAACGAATACAAAATCGTTACGCCCGATGGCGAGGAAAAAGATGTTGAAGGACACGGAACCAATATCACGTTCAAAGGTATGCCGGCGTACATTGCTACTTTGAGAGATATCACCGAACGCAAAAAGGCCGAAAAACAAATCAGAGACGGCATTGTCAGATTAAGCAAAAATCTTGAAGAGACCGTCATTTCTCTGGCCTCAGCCTTTGAGATGAAAGACCCGTATACGGCTGGCCACCAGCGCAGGGTGACCCAAATCGCCTCCGCCATTGCCCTCGAGATGAACCTTGACCAGGACACTTTTCAGGGTCTGAGGCTGGCGTCCCTGGTTCATGATATTGGTAAAATCAACGTGCCCGCGGAAATCCTCAGTAAGCCTGGAAAACTCAGTTCGCCGGAGTTCGAGCTGATTCGAACCCATTCCGCGGCAGGCTACGATATCCTCAAAAAAATCAACTTCCCATGGCCCATTTCCAAGATAGTGCTGCAACATCATGAACGCATGGACGGCTCTGGATATCCCAACGGATTATCAGGGGAGAAGATTTTGCTTGAAGCCAGAATTATTGCCGTTGCAGACGTGGTGGAAGCCATGGCCACTCACAGACCCTACAGGGCTTCTCTTGGCATCGAAATGGCTTTGGAAGAAATTGAAGCGAACCGGGGGGTACTTTATGACAAGGATGTGGCGCGCATATGCCTGAAATTATTTCGGTCGGGGAAGTTTCATTTGGAGATCGATTAGAAAACCTCTCAGCGTTCCAAAAAAGGATGCCTTCCAATCAAGCCCGTCTTCAAAAATCAACTTTAGAAAAATCCGGGATGTAAATTTGTTGAGAAATCAGGAGTAAAAACGATGAGCGATGACACTTTCAGCAAGGTGGAAAAGTCTTCAAAAACCATGTACGGCCCCAGGGGGATTCTGGTGTGCGGCTACTCAAAAGAGGAACAAACAGCCTTCTTTTCCATATTGAAAGAAATGCAAATGGAAGAAATTTCGGTAAGGTTTCCCCTCGACGCTGATGATTTTAAGAGTCTCAAAACCCTTCTTGAGGAAACGGAGCCCGCTCAAGCCGACCGTTCCTCCCTCAGGCGGGCGGTTATCATGAGCGGACTGACCCAGGAGGAACTTCACAGACTGATCGCGTCTCATCGTGAATCCGGCCTACCTCGGCCCCTGTGGGCAAGCCTGACGCCCATATCTGAATCCTGGGCCCTGAAAGATCTTTTAGAAACACTGGCCAAAGAACACGCCGCCATGAAACAGCGATAAATCGGTAGCGCGACAGGTTCTTGATTTTTCATAATAAGCGACGACACAATCTTTACAATTCGGTCAACCGCCTCCCCTTCGCTAAAACGCCACTCGCTGCGTTCAGCGCGGCGATAATATCACCATGGCCGCATTCAGAGTTGCAAGCCGTGTGATCTGGCAGCTCATGTTGCACGCATTATACTTTTTGGAGACTATGGTGTCTGTACAGGAACAGGAGTATGTTCCGTATGCCACTGCATCGGCATTGGCTTTCAAAAAAGCCAGATATTTTTTGCCGCGGATATGGTCTCTCAATTCCTTGTTGTTTTGGTAAGCATAAACCAGGTAGCGCATGAAAATACCCGGACCGGCAATGTAATTTGTAGTGGGATCTATGGCGATCTTCGGGGGCTCCTGTGGGCATGGCGGTTCTTTTTTTATACTATCACATGCGCATACCTCTTCGTATTCAGGGTCTCCGTGTTGAGGATAATCCGGATCGCCGAAACCAAAACCGCCGGGAGACGTAAAAGTGGATTTATCAGGATGATCAGCGTCATACGGACCCCAGCCGTCAAACTTGGTCCAGGGCCGGAGAACTTCCGGGGCCAGATTGTCGCGGGTACTGCCGCTCATGCCCTTGGTCAGATGATCCCTAACACCATCAAGGATCCCTGTGGCTTTTTCAAGAAGCCATTGGTTGTCTTCGGTCAGGCCGCTGTTAAGGATGTCAACCAACCCGCCCAGAACAATCCCCTGGTCGCCTGTCCATGACAGATCCTGTTCGTACCATTTGACACCCGTGAAACAGGCTGGTGATTGGGTCGCGTCCTGGACATATGTGCCTGCCCGCTCTCTTAGAAGGCCTGTTTCCGAGTTCAGAAGCGAGGGCTTTATTTTGTTCAGTGGCGCGGGCTTTCCTTTACTTACGGGACACAGGGATACCGCTTTATCTTCAACGTCCATCCAGTTTTTGAGCCATCCGTAAATTGCCAGGGTACGATCCCTGCGCTTTTCCCGTATCTCCGGGTTCTGCAGATAATATCTCGTGTTGAGTACCAGGTAGAGCCCATTGGTCACGGTATTCTGCAGCGGGGTAAGCAGCGAGCAGTAATCCTCCGGTGTACCCAGGGGTATGCCGGCAACGGACGGCCTGCACTTCTGCTGCGTTGGTGTACCTGTGTTCAGGCCTGCAAAGGCGGCATTCCAAACGCCCCCGGAGAAGCGCGGTTCAAAACGGTACCACTCTGGAGGAGAGGCATTGATGCAGGGGATGCAATCCCCCTCATTGGCCATCGCCCATACCCGGGTCCCCTGGTCCATACGATCTTCCAGACACCTGGTCGCATTTTCCATATAATCCGTTTCTTTTCCCCCCAGTATATTGTGATTCCTGGCGGCGTTTAGAAATGCAATTCCCCACCAGCCGAAATCATCCCACCAATTTCCCTCATTCAATCTGGCAATGTAAAAATCTGAAATATAACCCCCTAAGCGAGAACCTTCTTTTTTATTCAGGGTGATGGAAACATAATCAATCAGTGTATCCAGTGCGTTTCCCTGATACCACATGAGGATATGGTTATAGTCTTTATCTCCCTGGTAAATCCACGCATTGAGAAGTTTTTCATATTCCAGTTCAGCGGCTTTTCGATAGTCCACGGGGCCGGTGGAGTCAATCAGCAGCGTCGCCGTGTTCATCGTTTCCGGGTTGTCCACATCACCGGACAACACCGTTGCTTCATACGTAAAGGTATTGTCTGCTGAATCATATGACGGGTTGTCAATGGTTAGTAGAACAAGGTTCAGATCCCCCGCTTCAGTGTAGGCGCTCAGGGAGGCATTGGGCGGCGTGCCCTGAAAAAGGTTGGCCCAATAGGTTTCCATGGAGAGGGTCGACATGATTTCGGAGCCATCTCCGGGCGCATGCTGAATGTGATACAGCTCACGATAGATATTGTGCATCTTTAACAGATATTTACCTTGCCCGTTTGAGGGAACAAAGCTGACGGAAGGAGATACCTGTGCCCACGACCAGCAGGTTGACCCCCGGTTGCCGCAGTTCGGCAGAAGGGTCAATTTGACATTGTCAAATGTGAGTGGGTTCAGCGGCTTTTCATTCATGGTCCAGTTGTTGAGGGTAACGGAATCAAAGGTAAGGCGGTCGTATTCGGAATCGTACACCGGATTTCCGAGGGTCAGATACATTCCGTCTTCAAGCGTTTGCCCGCTTACCCGGCAATCCAGAACAGCGTTTGGACTGATGGCGCTAAACCGGTCCGGCCACATAATGCTAATGAACTCGAAGGTGTTTTTCTGTCCCATGTCGCGGTCCGGCCGATTGGAAAACCAGGTAACGGATTCCGATACATTTTCCATTACCAGCGTGTAAGCCCCTGCCCCCTCCGATGATGGGGCAGCTGAAACTTGCGGCGCTTCCGCCGGATTCAAACTGCCACTGGCTGAAAGGATTATGAAATATTCTTCCTTCTCCAAAGGCTTGGAGCTACTGTTGTCATCACTGCATGCCACGATCAGTATCGCCATCACTGCAAACACCAGGGCAGCAAAAATGGGGTGTTTTATTTTAGCCATCTGCCATTCTCCCGACAAAAGGTGTCAAAACGAAAATTTCTTAAGCTGCAGATGTGTTACAGCTTCCAGCAATATTGCACCCGGGTTCCCACGCACCAGCGTGGGAACCCAGGAACATTTACTGAAAATTTGAGAGAATATCGACTCCTGCGCTGAGACTGTTTACCAGTTTGTACCCTTCCAGGTGAACGTCACGGTTCCGCCCTGCATTGACCCATCACGGAGCAGGTTACAGGTTGCCTGGGTTGAACAGGCCCCCCCGGGGCCCGTACATGCGGGCGGTTTTAAGCTTTTGTTACAGGCATCACAGAGATAATTGTAGACACCGTCCAAATCCTGGTTTTTGTCGCCGGTTCCCTCGTAGTTTTCAATGCTGGTGACAAACCGGCTGGTGGATTGAACCATCCAGGAACTGCCTAGGTCCACAACCATTTTGCCGTTGTTGCCGTTGACGAGGCTGATGTCGACCCCTTCTTGCAAGTCTTTTGTCGGATCCACATTCAGTGTGAACTCGCCAATGGACATTCCGCAGTTGTCGTTTGCGTCCGGTGACATTTCAAAGGTGATGGTGGCGTTGGTACATTTCCCGGTCTGGCCTTTGATCACCGTCGGAGGATCTCCCTTCTTAAGCGTCCAGCTGCATATATCTCCCTTTATATTCTCGCAGGGATAAGCGTCCAGTTGCAGGGGAGGCCAGCTTTTAGGACACGCGCCCGCATCCGCCTGATCTGCGCCCGCCTGCAAATAAACAGTCACATCGTTTTCGGTATCGTTTTGAATCACAAGATCGGTCAGCTTGCCGCACGGCGCTTGATAAGTCGTACAAACATCCGTACAGGATTTGCATGCCGTTGCATCGCACCAGGCAGTACTCCCCGATTCATGACAGTCGGGTATCTCCTTTTCGGGTGGGTCGGGACAGCAAAGGGGGGTCGTTTTGGGAAAGCAGTGCCCATAACACTTGGACTCATTGCCGGACTGTTTGCACAGGGGATACGTTCCGTCCGGCGCATCGATCAGCAGTGCCATATTGATCAGTAAATCACCCTGCAAATTGTTTCCGGCCAGCACCCTTGCGTCATAATACACGTTGGTACCGTCATGGGACGGGTTGTCAATCTCCAGCAGGGCCAGCTTCAATTCACCCGCATTGGCCGTGCTGACACCGGTTAAAGAAGCGTTCGGCGGATCCGATTCAAAGTATGTCAGCCAGTTGTATTCCAGGGTCGCCTGATTCAGTATTTCGTAACGCGTACCGGGGGCATTCTGTAGCTGAAACACTTCCGCATTCGCACCGATCAGAGACAGCTTATACAAACCTTCCGTCCCGGTTGCTTCAAGTTTGCTTTCCTGTGCGGTCTGGCCGAACGACCAGTAATTGATCTGGCCCTCGGGCGTATTGTCAAATACCGTGATCCGAATGTCAAAAATATCGACCGGTTCGACGGGGTAAGGTTCGTCCATGGTCGATCCCAAAAGCGTCACCTCGAAAACGAGGCTGTCATTTCCCGAGTCGTAGACCGGTCCCCTCAGATTCAGGTAGAAACCGTCGTGATCCGGCTCCGTGACGAAACCATCCAGCACCGCGTTTGGGGGCATCGGCCCATATATGTCGCTCCACAAATCAATATATTCCTTAAGTGTGGTCGTGCCCGCTTTTCGCTCTGGTCTGTTGGTGTACCACATCGCATTTTCCGTTACATTGTCCAGGGTCAGGATGTATTCTCGAACAGGTTCAGCATCCAATTCAGTCATTCCGCTCGTGCTTTCAATTGCGGGAGAAAGCACCCCGGATCCGATTGTCATCACATAGATGCGGTTAGTTGGAATATCGGGCGGAACGGGTGAACTGCTGTTGCTGTCGCTGCATCCTAAAGGCACCATGGCCAGGAATCCAAATATCAGCCCCACCCCCATTAACCCTCTTAGCCGTTTCATAATCCCCCCTTTTCTCATTTGAGTTAATACGATTTCCAATAGGATTAGTAAAAATACATATTTTTTTCAATTAAAAGTTTTATTTATTATAGACTTTTAAAAATATTAAAATTTTTATTTTTTTATCGTTTTATTTTACATAAATAATCTATTTTTATGAAATCGTATTCACCTGGTTTTAAAGAGGGGACTGATAGCGCACCTTCGGATAATGGTTTAACCATTTGAGGGGGGGCTTGTTCCCAGAAAAAGCTGAGAACAAGCTTGAAACCCCATGACCCTCTCTCCTGATTTAAAGTCAACGATCAACACAAAAACCGATGGATGATAAACTGCTTCCAGCCGGAACAATATTGTTCCAATCCTTTCCTTCCAAAATCAATTGATCGCCCTTTCTTTCATAAAGGGCACCCCACAAGGACTTGATGGTGCCGAACACTTCAAGGGTCACCTTCCAGTCAATATTTTCACTGCTGTTGTTTTTGATTGTCACATCGGCGCAATATCCCGTGCCCCAGTCGTCTACAATCTTAACCTCCGCTGTCGCCCCTGCCGAAGATCCGTTTGATTCGTCGTTGTCTTCAGCGTTGGCACAACCGGGATCTGCCAGATCGATGAGTCCGTCCCCATCGTTGTCAACGCCATCGCTGCACTGATAGGTCGCGGGCGGCTGGTCACGATTGGCGCAGAAACCGAAAGACGTGGATTGACCCACCGCCAACTCCGAGTTCCAGCCGTCCCCCTGAACCTGAATGGCGCCACTACCCCCCGTATATTGACCGTTCCACAGGTTGTCCACCGTACCATCAATCGCCACAGTCACCTGCCACACCACCGTTTCACAGCTTTCGTTGACGACCGTCACATCGGCGCAATACCCGTCGCCCCAGTCATCCCGAATTACCGTTTCCGTTGTCACATCGCCGCAGGGCGGCGGCGTGGATTCGTCGTCATCCTGGGCATTGAGACAATCCGGGTCCGACAAATCGATCACACCGTCCCCATCGTTGTCAACACCATCGTTGCACTGGGTGGTGGGCGCGGGTTCATCGGTTTCGTTATCGTCCCCGGCGTTGCTGCACCCAGGGTCCTGAAGGTCAACCAGGCCGTCTCCATCATTATCGATTCCGTCGCCACATTGATAGGTGGGAAGGGTGCCGCCCAGACCGTCCCAAAGGGCGGAAAGCAGTGAATTCGATGGTGCGGGGTTTCCCTTGACATCACTCATGAGATTCCAAAACATGGCGCCAGCCAGATTCTGCTGCACAATGTATTGCGCCTTTTCCCCGATGGCTGTGGGATCGTCGTAGGTAATGAAGTTGCTGCCATCATAGAGCCAGGGCACCCGGGCTTCATTGTGAAAATACTTTGTATAAACCGGCGCATAACGGCTGACGATGGTGCTGTAATTGAGCATTCCCGGCTCATCCCGCTCACCCGGACCGTCACCCGCTGCGCTCTGGTAGAGCCCATCACCGGCGGGACCGGCCGACACACCCGTCCAGCTGCGCCCATAAAATGGGAGCCCCAGCACCAGCTTGTCTTTTGGGATTCCGAACCCCAGATAGGTTTGAACGGTTTCATCCATGGACCATCCGGCCTGGGCATAGGGATCGTCCGATGCTGCAACCATGGGCGCCAGGTGACCGGTGTGCGCATCCCAGGAGCCGTGATAGTCATAGGTCATGAGGTTGATGAAGTTCAGGTACTGGGGCAATTTCGCCATTTCATGGTTCACGATATTGTGAGGACCGGCCGGCGCCGCAATGGTCAGCAAAAGCCCCGGATCGATCTGATCCAGCTGTTTCCTGAATTCCCCCAGAAGTGCCGTGTAATTCTCTTTGTCTTCCGGCCGGTAATTGTTTCCCAGCCCGCAGCAGACCGGATATTCCCAGTCAATATCGATTCCGTCAAACACACCGGCTGCAGCACCGCTCCCGCCGGTATTGGAAGCGGCGTCATAGGGAAGATTTCCCAGAATCAACCGATCGATACACGCCGCCACAAACGCTTCACGGTTATCCGGAAGGGCGGCATCTGAGAAACCGCTCGACCACGTCCAGCCGCCCAGGGCGGCCAGCACCTTGATGTGAGGGTTTCGGGCTTTTAATTTCCTTAATTGGTTCCAGTTGCCCTTCAGCGTCTGGTCCCAGGTATCGGCGATACCATCCACACTTTCGGCGGCGGAAATAGTCCGCTGGTAATCGGCCCATGCATCTCCCACATTGCGTTCGGTGACACCGATGACGGGAATATTGTTTCTGACATTGATAAAGGCATAGTTAATGTGGGTAATTTTGGACGGGTCGATATCCTTGACAAAATAGTCATAGTAGATTCCCCAGGCGGGAAAGTAGCCCACAATTATTTTGCTGTTTTGCGGACTTGACGTGTTGCGGATCCAGTCGATAACCCATTGCCCCGATTCTTTCAGGGCTGACCCCGTCCACGGTCCATTGGGGCAGGAGCCGCTTTTCAAAACAGCCCCGCTCCTCCAGTCATCACTGAAGTTCCAGTTGACCCAGCTGATCTTTTTCTCCGCCATGAGATCAATCCATTGCTGAGAGCTCTCTTTATCATTTGCGCCGTCCCCGGAGTACGTCTGGGTCCCCCATTCGGTGACAAAAATCGGCAGGTAATCGGCAACATTTCGGATTTTTGAAAGATAGTCGGATTTGTGAGAGGCTGCATAGAAATGAAACGCGTACATGACGTTATGGGCATTTGCGCCGCTGAGCGCATTGTTGACGATCTCCATGGGGTCCCGCCCATCAGAAATACCAAAGGATGACCAGCCCGGTGTTCCGACAATAATAATGCCGTCCGGATCGTTTACCCGGATGAGCGGTATCAGATCTTCCGCATATGTCTTTACGCGGCTCCAGGGAATCCCATTGGGCTCGTTGCACAATTCATAAAGTACATGCCCCTTACCGCCGTGTTTCGCCGACATGTAGGAGAAAAATTCCCGGGCATCATCAATGTTGTCCCATGGGTCACCCGGGTTCAGGATGTGCCAATCCAGGATGACGTACATACCCCTCTTTAAGGCCTCATCCACCATTGCGTCAATGGCGGATTTATATCCCGCCGGATCGGTCTTGTATCCGCCTTCGTCCACATACAGGGCAGCCCTGAAAACACCCGACTGCCAATCATAGGCCAAAGCGTCCAGGGACGCTTCGTTAACGCAGTCGCCCCAGCCATACCACTGAATCCCATGACTGCTCATGCCCCTTAACTGAATGGGCTGGCCGCTCGCATCGCACAGATGGTTGGTATTAACCGCCAACCGGCCGTATTGAGAAACGGAGTTTGTTTCAGAGAATGCGTTTGAAGTGCATAGACAAATAAACAGAAAAACCATTAAAATCCTTGGAAATGAACTTTTGTGTTCCATATCTGCCTCCTTATCTAAATAAAGGGGTGCTCTTCAATTGGACTCTCCCCGAATCAAGAAAACGGTTCAAGGTCAAGAGGTATACACCCGCAAAAGTTGAAACGTCACATTTCAAAAAGGTAAAATGCAATTCATGTGCCCAAACAATTCCGATTATTCGATGAAAGCTGATTGGTTAGGATAAACCGGTAGTTAGCTGGAAATATCAATTCAATGTCGATTATTGCGTTGCGGATCTGAAAGGGAAAAATATCTCAGTGACTCAAGACCATATCTCACTGAGTTTTTATCTGGGAGGGCCTACGTTTGGGAAACGTTTAAATGGACGGCTGTTTTCAATCGAAGACACCACTCATTTTGTACAAATTCAAGGCTGAGGTGGTCATTTTCGTAAATCTCGCCTTTTTTCAAAGGCCTTTTATTCTTTCCCAGAAGGCGTATCAGGATCTCCCGGTGGGTTTCAAAAGAGGTCAGCGGTTTTCGCCCCTTCCGATCCCACAAAATGCCGAGCATCTCTTTTCGCCTTATGACATTTTGAGGGTGAAGCGCCAGAAACAAAAGCACTTTGTAGCAATGAATTGTTCCTGAAGCATTCTCTTTACCGATATATGCCTGTAAAGCTGAAATATCCTTCTGTGAGAACACTTCCTGAAGCAATTGAACCAGATCGGCATGGTTGTCCGCATGATTTTCACCGATTGCCCCCAGTGCGTACCAACTGCCATATCCTTCATAGGATTTCCGCTTTTCCAGGAATTCGCTTTCACAAACGCTTCCCAGGGCCCCCTTCCGATAAATCCTTTTGAGAACATTCATCTCAAATTCCATATCGGGTTTGCTAAGGATTTCTTTCTTCAACACGTCGATAAGCGCATCAGGTTTTTGGGGAAGTTCCCGGGTGATCAGCCCATTCTTTCCCTCACTTCCTATTGCGCCCTCAGGCAATTCACTGGTTGTGAAGGTTTTTGACTTGAAAGAACCACTTGGTTTTGGAATGTTTTCGTACCAGTCCAGATAGTCATCGCCCCTTTCCACAACCTGGTCAATGGCCTCCGTCCACGTCAAAAGCTTATTCTCACTGAGAAGTTCATGAGACAGAAGGAGGAGAGCCTGCAATTCCCCCGCATTGGCCTCCCAATCTGTCTTCAGGTATCTCAGGTGCCTGAGTGCGGGAATGGTTAAATGCCGCCCTTTTAGCCGGCTGTTTTGCCAGGACGTCATGGCGATCTGTGGAATATCCTTGGGGCGGGCCGAAAGGGGCGGGGACTGAATAATTCTTTGAAACCGGAACAGGAAATCTTCTCTCAGGTTTCCGGACTTGATCATGTCTCTGATGGGCTTGTTCAGAGTAAAAATGAGCCAGGTGTCGGCTGTTTCACTGAGCGGTTTTTTTGATGGTCGCGCTCCCACACGCCGGTATGTGGGCGGATCGGTAATCAGACAACGCAGAAATGCCCCCTGTAACCCTTTGGGGTCTTCAGCCGCATCAATGTCATCCACAAGAAGCGCACCACCGGCGGCGCTCTCAATGAGGCCCATGCCCCCTTGACTGTCACTGCTGGTAAAAGCACCCGGCCAGTAACCGAATATCTCGCTCAAGAGAAGGCTCTGGGTAAATGTTCCACATGCAACCGCGGTGAATTTTCCTTTTTCAAGCCCTGAAACATCGTAAAGGGAATTGGCAATCAACTCCTTTCCGGTACGGCTTTGGCCAATAATCAGAACAGGGTGATGGGTTTTTCTGTTTTCGAGTCTCTTACCGTAACCAATGATTTTTCTTCGCACCCCGTGGATAACACTGCTGAACCCTTTAATACTCCTGGTTTTCCAAAAAAGAGAAATCCTCTCAATCACGGGTTCCTGAGATTGGTCCTGCCACGGCACAGCTCGCAACTGCTGATCCTGAGCCCATGCCATACCATCCTTGTCCGTCACAAAAACAATAAAGGCATCGTCTATCAAATCTTGTGAATGTGGGCACGGTTCTGAATCAGCGCACAGCTTTTCAATGCCATTTTTGTCGGTAATGACGATTGCCGGATATTGGCGCGCGAACAACAAAAACGCCAACAGACCATGCAGACGCAGCTGCATTGCTTCCCCTTGGTCAAAATCAGCAAAATATCCGCGGTTCTCACCGGATGGGAGAAATTCATTTTGAATATTGGCGCTAAAGACATCTCTGTCGCTGATCTGCATGAGTCTCAGTTGCAAGGGGCGGGCACCCCCGGATTCCTGATCATTTCTGATATGCCTTTTCACATAGAGACTCAGCCAATAAATGGCTTCATCCGGAATTTTTCCATCATCGAAGATCAGAAAGATATCCGCCGAAATATTCGCTCCATCCGGCTGCCCGCAACTATTTTTCAGGGGGTTCGCCGATTGTTCTGTCATAATGAGATATCCTCATGATAGACGCCCTCTTCCATCAACCGCGACAAAAACCCTTTGAGAGCCGTTTCAAGGTTTTTTTCCGATTTCCAGTAGGTCCGAATAACCCTGTCCTCATTGAGGTGGCTTTTTTGATCCTGCGCGGGAGCCATCTCATAAAGTTCCAGTTCACCATCAAAATGTGACCAGATGATGACATAGGGATGAAAAACATCCGCATTCTCAAATCCGGGTACGGTTCGAAGGGCCTCCAGGCCATGAATTCCCTGACTCAGGTTCAGATCCAGAACAACCAGATCGGGCTGCTTTGACGTCTGTTCTTCGGTCAATGCCCCTCTGCCGTCCCACAAGACCATGTGTAGCAAGGCATTAAATTCAACAGCCGTTTTTTTAACGATTCTTTTGGCGGTTTCCTGTTGTATTTTTTCGTCTTCAATGATCCACACCACAGGCATGCCGGAATTCCCTCCTTTCAGACATTCATGAGTTCAGTAAGGGGATTGATCATAAATATCTATTTCATCCGATGAGGGGAGCGGGCAGAAAAATAGCCGCAAATTTTTGAGAAGAAAAGCTCTTTTGATCCGTTTCAATTTCTTTGATGACGGGAATCCGGCCGTATGCCGCTTTCGACTGTTCACCCATAAGGTCAAATACCCTTTCGGGCAGCGGACCAAAGGGCTGTTCCATAGGGCCGCCCCCCAAATAGCGTGATTGGACGGCCAGCCCTTTTCTTTTTCGGCCCACCTGCCACAATCTGACATCCATACTGTCAGATTCAAACAGATCATTTTTCATGGCATTGTAAAACCAGTCCTGGAGTAAGGCAACCAGGACATAGGGCATCCGGGAGACCGCCAGATCCCCCAGTCCTTTTTCGAGAACCGGGCTGCGAGCCCGGCCTTTATGGAATGGATAAGCGACACGGTACTGGCTGACAGCATTTTCCCATGCCTCCCGAATCAGAACGGAAACCGAAAAACTGCGACGTCCTGAATGTTCGAGGTCCTTTCGAATGTTTTCCTCCAGGCGGAGTGTCCGGGTTCTCAAATCGTGAAGATATTCGGAAAAATCCTCGCATTCCCTTTCAGAAACCTTTTGGCAGTCGGTGACAAACGCACCGGCACGGGACACCAGAACGTAGTCCCGCCTTCGGAGAGAATCCACGGCGATTCGCAACAATCTGTTTCGCCAGGCGATTTTTCTACTTTGAAGATAAAGCCCAAAGAATGAAAGGGCCAGGATAAGGGTGATCGCCGGCCATAATCTTTTCAG